>Ga0169931_10002567_pt1 | contig 29514 bp, 16 predicted proteins | sample Kivu_15m_20L_FD_129675 | JGI IMG/M metagenome (GOLD analysis project Ga0169931, IMG submission 129675) | Freshwater microbial communities from Lake Kivu, Western Province, Rwanda to study Microbial Dark Matter (Phase II) - Kivu_15m_20L... | ecosystem: Environmental > Aquatic > Freshwater > Lake...
ATTGCGGATCGCCGATGCGTTTGTGCATATTGAACCGTGGAATGAGTCGCGAGAGGCCGATTGAGTGGGACTTATGGGACTTATGGGACTTATGGGACTTATGGGACTTATGGGACTTATGGGACTTATGGGACTTATGGGACTTATGGGACTCGTGGGAAAAACCAGCGCGGGGAAAAAGTGGTGGGCCGTTCGTCGGTCTTTGACCGCTGTCTTTTCCTACTTTCAAACTTTTCTCTCTCTTTCTTCTGCGCTCTCTGTGTCTCTGTGTTTCCCCTCTTCTGCCTTTCCCCTCTTCGGCCTTAGTCCTTCACTTCCCACCCCGGGCGATAGGTTTTGGTGAGCAGTGCGTTGGCTTCGGGGACGTTGGTGACTCGCATCGACTCGGGATCGAACTCGATTGTTTGGCCGATGCGGTAGGCGACGTTGCCGAGGAGGACGACTTCGGTGAACGGTCCGGCATATTCGAAATTGCTACCGGTCTTGCCGCGTCCTTTGGCTGCTTCGATCCACTGCCGATGGTGGCCGGGCGAGTCGGGGAGGAAGGGCGCGGGTGCTTTGAAGTCGACGAACTGTGCTTCGGGAAGGAGCTTTGGGAAGCCATCGTGGGCGATTGCGATTCGGCCTTTGTCACCGATGAAGAGCGAGCCATTCATCGGGAGATCGCTGGCGACCTCGGCGGGTGGTTTGGTTTCGCCTTCGTACCAGAGGACGTCGACGGGCGGGAGGTCGCCGCGCTGGCCGAATTGGAAATGGGTCTTCATCCACTTTGGGCCGCTGACTGGATTGGGCGGCGGGCCTTCGGAGGTGACTTTGACTTTTCCGCCGAGCTCCAAGCCCCAGAAGGCGGGGTCCATTAAGTGGATCGCCATGTCACCGATCGCACCGCAGCCGTAGTCCCACCAGCCGCGCCAGCGGAACGGCGCGAACGCTGGGTTGTAATCGCGCTGCGGCGCGGGACCGAGCCAGAGGTCCCACTTGAAGTTCGCCGGAACCGCGGGCTTCTCGCTGGGTAGCTCCAATCCCTGCGGCCACCATTGTCCGGGGCGGTCAGTGATCACATGCACTTGGCGCACCGGGCCGATCGACCCGCTCTTGAGGAGTTCGACCAGTCGCAGGTAGCCGGGATGCTCATGGTTCTGCGTCCCCATTTGAGTTGCGACCCCTTTTTCCCGGGCCAGTCGCGTCACGATGCGAGCTTCCTCAACCGTGTGAGTCAGTGGCTTTTCGCAGTAGACGTGCAAGCCGCGGCGCAGCGCGCGAACCGTGGGAGGAGCATGATGGTGATCGGGCGTTCCAATGACAACGGCTTCAAGATCTTTCCGTTCAAGCAGTTGGCGGTAGTCGAAGAACTTTTCAGCCTGAGGGAATCGTCCCGCGGCGGCGTTGAGTGCGTTTTCATCGACGTCGCAAAGGGCCACGATGTTTTCGCTGGAGACTCCGTCGAGGTCTCCTGCTCCGCGGCCACCGACGCCAATCGCGCCAATGTTCAGCCGCTCGTTGGCCCCGTGAATCCGGCGATAAGCCCACGCGGGAGCGGACAAAGCTGTGATCGCACCCGCAGCAACGCTACCGAGAAAATGACGACGCGAGAACATGGAGTAAACCTGAGAAAGACTGGGGGAAGGGAACCACTAATTAACACTAATGGAAAGAACAATGAGAGGAAAGTGAGAGCAGCTTTTTTTAGCTGCCGAACTGGGGGCTGGCGCGAGGACCCGGCTGACCAGGAAGTGGGAGCTTGGGGGATTTGATTCGGGTATATTGATTTGAGTGAGTGAAGGCAATTGTATGGGCGGGAAAAACATAGTGGGTGTGGAATGGGGAAGCTCTTCAGTTTGAGAGAGTTGCTGGCGGCTGGATGGTTATTGATGATTCCGGCTTTGAGTCACGCTGCGGTGCAGGATGCGGCTCAGGAGTCGGCGGCCGAGCGACTGTGGCGAGTTGCGAGGACGGGCGACGTGAAGGCTGTCGCAGCAGAACTGGATGCGGGAGTCGATGTCAACTCGGCGACGACTTATCAGTCGACGGCGCTCAGCTTTGCTTGCGACCGGGGGCATTTGGAAGTGGTCCAGCTGCTGCTGGACCGAGGAGCGAATCCCAATATTAAAGATACGTTCTACAACGCCACACCAATGACATGGGCGCAGTCGGGAAAGCACCACGAAGTGGTCACTGCCTTGCTGAAGGCGGGTGCGGAAGGCGTCGACAATTTGTTGCTTGACTCGGTGAGCGATGGCGACACATCGCTCGTCGAAGCGGTTTTGAAATCGGAGCGAGCGAAAGCGGAAACGATCTCGCTCGCTGCGGCTCTCGCGTCAGCGCAATCGACGGAACTAGGCAAGCTGTTCGAGGGATTGGACTTTGCCAAGCTCGAGTTGCCGGAGTTGACTGCGGAAGAGCTGAAAAGGTTTGCGGGTAAGTTTACGCTGAAGGAAGGCGAGTCGACGTTGACCGTGGTCGCTGGCGAGAAGGGGCTGTCCGTCGATGCCGGGTTTGGTCCGCAGCAGGGCTGGTATGCATTCAGCTCAACCGAATTTCGGCGCGGGTCGCAGCGGATCGAATTTAAGCTCGAGGAGGATAAGGTTGCGGGGCTAACCTTCGAGTTTGAGGCGACCAAGTACGAATATGCGCCGGCAGTGGCGGAAGGGAAGTCCGCAGAGAAGCCGGCTGAACCTGCGAAAACCGAACCGGACGCCGAGCCGGAAGCAGCGGGTGAGTTGGCACATGCGGCGAGCCTCTCGGACGTGGCGGTCTCTTCCGCCAACTGGCCGGGTTTCCGCGGCACGGGGTCGCGCGGTGTAGCGGACGGCCAGCACCCGCCGCTGAGCTGGGACATCGCCAAGGGGGAGAACGTCGCGTGGCGGACCAAGATTCCGGGCTTCGGCAATTCCTGTCCGGTGATTTGGGGCGACCGATTGTTTGTGACTTCAGCGGTCAGCGCGGACGGCAATCGCGATGTTCGCATCGGTCTGTATGGCGACGTCGACTCGGTCGAGGACGACAGCGTTTACGAGTTCGTGCTCTATTGTCTGAACAAACAGACGGGTGAGATCCTTTGGCAGCGGACCTGCAAGACGGCTAAGCCCGCCGTCAAACGGCACTCGAAATCATCACACGCCAACCCGACAGTCGCGACCGATGGAACGCATGTGATTGCGTGGTTTGGATCGGAGGGGCTGTACGCTTTTGACTTCGAAGGGCAGCAGTTGTGGAGCCGCGATCTTGGCCTGCTCGACAGCGGCTGGTTCTATGATGCCAGTTACCAGTGGGGTTTTGGCAGCTCGCCGATCATCTTTGGCGATCGCGTGTACGTGCAGTGCGATATTCAAAAAGGGTCTTTCGTTGCGGCGCTCGATTTAAAAACGGGCTTGGATATTTGGCGCACGGAACGGGATGAGATTCCGACTTGGTCGACACCGCTGGTCCATCAGTTCGGCGACTTGCCGCTGCTGGTCACGCACGGGACGCGAGCCGCGCGGGGTTACGACGCGCGGGATGGAAAACTGCTTTGGTGGCTGGCCGACCATTCTGAAATTGTGGTGCCGACGCCGAATGTGAGCGAAGGCTTGATCTACATCGCCAGCGGTTATGCGCCGATTCAGCCAATCATTGCGATTCGCCCCGAAGCGCGCGGCGAGTTGAAGCTGCCTGGCCGGAAGCCGAAAGATGGCGGCGAGGCGCCGGAGTCGGACCCGGGGATCGCCTGGAGCGAGCAGCGTGGCGGTCCCTACATGCCAACGCCGATTGTCTACGGCGACTTTCTTTACGTTTGTGCCAATAACGGCGTGATCACTTGTTATCGAGCCAAGACGGGCGAACAGGTTTACAAGAAGCGGCTGCGCGGCGGGATTCAAGCGTTTACTGGGTCGCCGGTGGCGGCTGACGGTCATATTTATTTTCCGGCTGAGGATGGACGGGTCTTCGTCGTGAAGGCGGGCGGCAAGTTTGAGCAGCTGCATGAAAACATCGGCGATGGCAAAGTGCTTTCGACGCCGGCGATTTCCAAGGGGACGTTTTACTTGCGGACGACCGACGAGGTGGTTGCTTTGCGGGAGAAGTCGCCCGAGTAGTTGGCGAAGAGGGGGTAAACACAGAGACACAGAGGGCGCGGAGGGAAGAGGTTTTTTCTTCGTCAGCCGGGTCTTCGCGCCAGCCCCCGGTTCAGAAGTACGTGTCAGCGCTTTTCGCGATATCGCACAAATAGGGTTTGCAGGCAGCTTGACGCCGAACCCCGAGTAGACGCAAAGAGGAGACCAAAGGTCTAAGCAGCGGCGAGGTCGGGAGACCTGCGCCGAGCGCGAGGCGCGATAGGGAACTGGACGCGTTGTTTGCGCTGCCGAACCGGGGGTTGGCGCCAAGACCCGGCTGACGGGGAAAAGTGGAGGCTGTCCGAGGCAAGGTGCTTTACTTGATCGGGCGGACGAGGACTCGATTACCGGCGACTTCGACGACTTCGATTTCGGTTTTTGGGTCGACGATGAGTCCGTCAGTGATCACGTCGACGTACTTGCGGCCGATGCGCGCTTTTCCGGAAGGGACGAGTCGCGAGATGGCGATGCCGCGCTCGCCGACTCGGACTGCGAACTCATCACTGGCGGGTTGCTGGTCGTCAAACGGTGAAGCCGAAACGGGGGGCTCGAGCATCAGCCGCTTGAAAAACGGCGCGTTCGGCAAGAACTTGCGCAGCAGGAATAGCCCGAACAGCGTGCCCCCGAACGCGGCACAGGCGATGCCGAGCGAGATCGGGAGTTGGGCCATCTCGCGCGAGTTGCGCGGGATTAGAAAAGTCTGCGTGGCCAGCACGATGGAGAGCACGACCATTAACAGGCCGGCGATCCCGAGAATCATCGAGCCGGGAACGACGAACAGTTCGAGTAGGATGAACACGATCCCGACGACGAAGAGAAGGATCTCCAACCAGTCGGCGTTGCCGCCAAGGTACTGGCTCCAGAAGAAGAGCACGAGGCAAAGCGTTCCCAGCACGCCTGGAATGCCAATCCCGGGAGTACTCATCTCGGTCGAGATCAGGAACATCGCACCGAACAGCAACCAAGCCGCAACGAGTGGCGAGGCGAGGAAGCGGGAGAAACGCTGAACGACCTGATCCACTTTCGTTGGCGTGAGCGGGGTGGGCGTTTCTTTGAGCTGATAGAACGACAACAGGTCCGTTTCATTGTTCAGCAAGGCGCGGGCGATCCCTTCGAGTTCCAGTCGCTCGCCGCTGAGTCCCTCGGTGAAATCGACGGGGCCGATGGCGACCCACTGATCGGCGTCTTCGAGTTTTTCGGCTTGGTTCTGGTCGAGCAGCCGAATTTGTCCGGTGACTTGATGGCGCCAGCGGGCCACGCCGCGCTCGGGCTCGAGCATCGCTGAGAAAAGAGCCGTATCGCGACCGGCGGCCGAGGCGATTCGTTCGAGTTCGGGTTGAAGCTGCTTGAGTTCGTCGGCTTCGAGTTTGGGTTCATACGGGCCGCCGAGGGATGCTTGAGGAGGAAGCAGGAGGTGATCAGCAGCTAGCGCGATCGTCGCGGCGGGCCCCATCGATTTATCGGGAACGAAAACGGCCGTGCGAACTTTCTCCGGGTCGAAATCGGCGAGGTAAGTAGCGAAGCGAAGACAGGCCGCCGTGTCGCCCGATCGGGCTCGATGGTTAATCACCACCAGATTGACGGCGGGGTCTTTCGCCAGCGCCGTTTCAATCGCCCGCATTCCGTAGTCGACATCGCGGCGATCAATGTACTCGGGCAGGTTCAGCTGGACAGCTTTCCATTCCTTTTGAACTTCTTGATTGGCTTGAAGCTGGTTCGGGTTGATTGCGTAGCGGACCGCGAACTGCTGGATGTCTTCCACAACGTTGACGTTAGTTGAAAAGCGATCGAGCTGCGCCGCGGAGAACTTCGCGGATTCGCCTGGCGTGGCCAGCGTTTCGCTTTGAACGACTTCACCGGCTTGTTCGCGCTTTTTGAGTTCCGTTTCATCGAGCAATTGTTCGCCGCTGGATGTTTGGGCCGCGAACAAGGACGTGTTCGGATCAACCATTGCCAAAACGAGCGGCGAAGGGAGCGTCAGGCGAGCTTCGGCGATGTTGCGATAGATATCTTTGGTGAGCGGGTCGCTGCGGCGCTCATCGATGTTCGCTTTGCCAATTTCGGAGCCGGCCGCGAGCACTAAGTCCTCGGCGGCGATCGCCACGAGCACGGCATGACCGGTCAATGAGGCGGATGGGCCTGGCTGGTTTGGATTTCGCCAGCGCTCGAGAATGGCTGGGACCCAAGCGATGGTCTCGACGCGGTTGGCTTCGGGACTGGTCAGCAGGCGAGCGAGTTCGAGGCAGTCGGTGAGGCTGCTCCCCGAGCCGTTCGCTCCGCGTTCGGTTTCGAACTTGAGGACGACGAGCGGTCGCTGGTCGGGCGGCGCGCCGACAGGAGCCGCTTCGATTGCCCTCTGCAGGGAAAGCGTGACTGACTGGGCCGCAGCGTGATCGATCGGCAGCGGAACACGAATGAGTTGAACGGATCGGCCTGGGTCGCTCTTCGTTTCCTGAGCCGTCAGAGGCGGCAGGAGCAGCACGCAAGCCAGGAGGAGTCCGGAGATCGTTCGCAGACAGAGATGCACGATTAAAACCAGTAATGTAGGAGGAAGAGAGTTGGGTCTTTGCAGGCCGACCGTAGATGGGTACGGCTGTGGGAGTTATTCGGTTCAACCGACGAATTGTTAGTCGCAAAACGGGGGCAACTGGCGATAACGGGGGGAATTTTCGGCTCCGCCTTGGAATTATAGCCCAGTTAAACGGATTGCTAGTGACTTGCGGCGGGGGTTGGGGGCAGGATTTGGCGGGAGTTACTGAGCGCATTGAGGCGCAGGTGGCACATCCTTGAGGTATTGCGAAGGGCGTGGTGCGGGGCAAGTATTCAGACTGTCATTGCGAAACTGCGCGAGAGAGTAGAAACAGGAGTATCAGGGTAGAGGAAAACAGTGAAAGAAATTTCATTGCCGCGTTCCACTTAGGTGCGGCTCTTCTGGCCAACGGCCTTTCAGCCTCCAGCCCGGGGTAGAGCGGCCGACGCCCGCGCGAGCGGGTCGGCCGCGCCACCCCGGGTAAAGGAATTTAAACCATCAACAACGGTCGAACCGAACGTTGCCCCTTTGGGGCACGGGCGGTTCGACGGAGAAGCGCGAGAGCGTATCGAGGTACGAGCGAAGCAGAGGCCGGGATAATTGAACTCAGTCACCTCGCCTGCGCCAAAGCCGGAAGGCTTTGGGCTTCGGCTACGGGCTAAACGAAAAGGAAAAAACGAAAGACAAAAACAATGGCGCAGCGGGACAAATGAAGAGCGTTAGGGAGTGCCGCGAAACGAAGAGCCGGGTTCAAATCGATATGAATTTCGCTTGAAATCTTGCTCTCTGGCCATCGGTCGCTTTGATTTCGGCGTATATTTGGCGGTGCTGAGATCGATGGCAAGGGAAGCTGTCGGTCCGCCTGAGAAACCGCTGCAATCACTTGGCTGATTCCATGACGCGTCCGCTGAAACGATTTCTTCTTGTCTATCTCGCCGTGCAGCTGGCGATAATCATCCTCTTTCTGGCGGTGCTCTCGCCTTGGCTGAAGAACCAATTGGTCGGGCAAGCCGAAACTCGGCTGGTGAATCTGGCGGAAACGTTTGCTGAGCATTTGCGTCAGGGCGATCAAAAACTGGATTCACCCGCAGCGCTGAGCAGTTTGAGACCGATGGCTGAGCGCGTTGGGCTGGAGCTAGTGTTGTTCGACAAGGACTCCAATCCGCTGGGGAGTTGGCCGGAGGGAGCTACGCTGCGGGATGGGCCGCGTCCCGAGTTGCGGATGGCGGCGCGCGAGGAACATGGCTTCGATCGCCGCGAGCGAGAGCCGGGGACCGGGATGGTGCTGAACGTCGCGGTTGCATACCCGGGGCGAGACTCACAACTGCTGCAGGGCTTTATTCGGCTTGCACTGCCAGAGCGGGACTCGATTCAGATCGACGGGCAACTCCGCAACTGGCTTTGGCTGTTTGGATTATCGCTAGCCGGACTGGCGGCGACTGTGATGTGGTCTTATGCGCGAAGGGAGATGGAGCCGCTGCAGGAGTTTTCCGAAGCGGCCCGGCGAATTGCGGCTGGGCAGTACGACGACGTCCCCTCAGTACTGGGCCGGAGCGAGGAGTGGCGAAGGTTATCGGATGCCTTTCGCCAAATGCAGACGGAATTGGAAAGCCGAGAGCGGCGGCTGGAAGAAAACAGCGAACGGCTGGAAGCTGTTTTGAGCAGCATGATCGAGGGGGTCGTCGCGCTCGATTCGCACGGCGCCGTGATGCTGGCCAATCAAGCCGCCTGCGAAATGCTGGGGCTGAGCCAAGCGCAGCTGCTGGGCCGGCAGTTGCTCGAGCTCGTGCGAATTCCGCAGCTCAGGCAAGCGATCGATGAGACCCGCAGCAACCGGACGTTTAGTTCCGTGGAGTTCCAAACGCTCGACCTGCCTCGAAAGATCATCAGCGCGCGGGTCTCGATTTTGACTGACGAGCGCGAGCCTGGCGTGACGCTCGTGCTGCAGGACATTACCGAGTTGCGGCATCTGGAAAACATGCGGCGCGACTTTGTGGCGAATGTCTCGCACGAGCTGAAAACGCCGCTTTCATCGATTCGAGCGTATGCCGAGACGCTGCTGATGGGTGCGATTAACGACCCGGACAACAATCTGCAATTTGTACAGCAGATCGATACTCAGGCTCAGTTGCTCTACGAACAGATCATCGATTTGCTGCAGTTGGCGAAGGTCGAAGCCGGGCAGGCGATGCTCGATATCACGCAGATCAAGGTCGCGGAAGTTTGCGATGAAGTTGTGCGTCTCCGGCAAGCGGAAGCCAATTCGCGTAACATTCGGCTGGAGCAACAGCCGTCGAGCGAGGAAGTAATCGCGCAAGCCGACTGGGAGGCGATGCGGACGATCATCGACAACTTGGTCTCCAATGCGATTCGCTACACGCCCGAAGGAGGATTGGTCACGGTCTCGTGGGGCAAAGAAGGAAACGAGGTCTTTGTCTCGGTCGCCGATACGGGGATCGGGATCGCGCCGGAGCACCAACCGCGGATCTTCGAGCGGTTTTATCGCGTCGACAAAGCCCGCTCCCGGGAGATGGGCGGGACCGGGCTGGGGCTGTCGATCGTCAAGCACTTGGTGCAGGTGCTTGGCGGAAGCGTGCGGCTGACCAGCAAAGTTGGCAAGGGAAGTACTTTCCAAATCCGGGTGCCCGCGGCGAAGCGCTAGGCCAACGGAAAAACGAAAGCGTGCATCGTCAAACTTTGCTCGCGGGCAAGCTCATTCAACTCAAAAATCTTCAGCTTTATTGAAGAGTTATTTGAATCGCTGATATCCATCGCCGGTCTTCATGATGCGGTTCCAAGCCCCGCCATTAGGATGTTTTGCGATTTGCTTGGGCATTGAAATAGTGCCCCAAAATCCATTGGCGTTGCCGCTTTGGCGATCAGCGGCTTGTTGGGCGGTCTCGCCGTCGCGCATCTGCAGCATGAACCCTGGCCCGCTGGTGCTGCCCGTTCGCCAAACCATTTCGCCATCGACGATCAGCTCTGCCGCTTGGTCAACCATTGTCACGTTAACTGTCTCGGTTCCACCTCGGTCCCAAATCGGTGCACCAATCGAGCGATATTGGACTTGCTCGTTGCGTTTACCTGAAGTCAACCGCAGCTCGTTGGCGGCGTTCGGGTCGATGGTGACTCCTCGTTTTTGCATCAGCTCTTCCATTTTCTGGCGAGCGGTCGCTTCCTGAGACGGGTCAGCGGTCAACTGGGTTGTGATTCGCACGCTATCGCCTGGCTTGAGCAGGAGTAGCGAATCGGCATCCGCCGGAAGACCTTGCTGGTATTCGGCAATATTAGGTCCAGTGCTTTTTTTGGCAGAGACCTGTGAAACCTGGACGAGATAGGTACCGGCCTCATTAATCTCATCGACTGACCACCCGCCACGAGAATCTCGCTGCGCGAATGCGTTGATAACCTCAAGAAACACAACCCGCCGGTCGACATCGACAAAGAATTGCTGGTTTGGGCTCTGCAGCGAGATTGTGCGGTCATCCACCCACCGCACCTCGGAATCAGCCCAAAAAACCGGGCAGTAAAACTCGTCGAGTAGTTCGCCGCTGGGAGTTCGCAACTTGAGCGTCGAGTTTTCGAACTTGGCAACTCGTGAGCCATCAGGCGAAACGTTTGGGCTTGCGCCTTCGGGACCACCGACCACGCCGATACATTCGCCCTTACTCAAGTCGACGAGGAATCTTTTTTTTCCTTTTTCAACAATGGCTTGGGTCCGGTCGCGGGAAATCTCCCATTCAGCGCTATCTTTGGGGATTTTGTACAGCGGCTCGACAGGATTCAGCTGAAAGACCAGCAGAAATTCGGAGTAGTCAATCATCAGCCGCTGTTCAGGCAGAAAGCCCGCCGCTTGAATGCGTGCGCCAAACGCATTTTCATCCTTAGTAGACCAACTTTTTTCCAGCTGCAAACCAGTATTGGTGACCGTAAAGATTCGGAGCTTGGCATCTTGAGAAAACGTTCCGCCGTAAGTGACGATCGTGTTTCCGTCATCGCTCACATCGCCCACAGCGTCGTGTTCTTGAGCTAGGGGCCAGCGGGCTTTGGTCTTTGTTGTTTCCAAATCAACGATATCAACCCAAGCCTTGATCCCCTCCTCTCCTTCATCTTTTCGTTTACGACGACTTGCTGGACTATTATTCCCACCGGGGTTAACTCCAAATGGCTCGCGAAAGGATACCGCGAACATCTTTTCGCCTTGGCTGCAGGCGAATCCAGTCACATCAGAATGAATCGAATAAGCAGGGATCCGAAAACGCTTAACGCTCCTCTTAGGCGTCGTCCCCCAATTTTCTGGGTTGATGCTGGCGGTCTCTTCCGAGTCCAAGTCAATCACGGAAACTGTGCTGTAATCAACACTGACATCGACTTCCTTGCCAGATGAAAGCGGACTCGCTCCACTGGCGGACCCGCTACTTCCCTCGTCCTCGTCCATGAATGGGCTGTCGCCGCTTTCCGCCATCCGCTTCCGTTCAGACTCGATAAAGTTTTGGTCGGGCTTGGAAAGCTTCGCGGCCTGGGCCACCGTAGTCTTGCCATCGGCCATCTCGAGCTTGACCCGATCGCCGATGATTTCAACCAGCGTGCCCTCGCGCTTGAACTTGCCGTCGGGGCTGCTCCAGGTGCGCGACGGTGAATCGCTGACCTTGATTACCTTGGCGTCATCTTGAGCAACAACAGAAAGCGGCTGATAACTCGAGAGCAGAGCGACAAAAAACAGCGCGGACAACAGCCGCAAGGAAGTGCGACAAAACATTGGAAAAATCCTGATCTTGGTTCGAATTAGCTGAGACGTAAAACAGTGCAAGACAGAACTCAGAAGTGCTGGGGTAGATTTTCGATCCAAAGCCGGCCTTTGAAAAGCAGTTTTTGACTAGAATTTTGGTTTACTAGCCAAGAAGCTATCTCGTCCCATTAATCCCGAACCTTGGAAACGCGTGCACCTGATGACGAGAAATTCGGATTCTCACGAAAAACGCACGCGTTCCTTTCCGATCCAGTTCTGGACGGGTGAAGGGCGATCGGATCGAGAGGATCGGCTGGTGGTCGAGGAGCCGATGGAAATTCGGCTGCTGTTCGGCCCCCCGGAGAAGCGGATTGTTCGCAGTCTCTCGGTCACGATGCGGACACCGGGTGAGGACGAGGAACTGGCAGCGGGGTTTCTTTTTACTGAGGGGATTCTCTCCTCGCCCGATCAAATCGAAGCGATTGAAGCCCGCGGGGTCGATGCCAGTGGTCAGCCCACCGGGAACACGATTCGCGTCGCGCTGCGGCCAGAAGTTGAAGTCGACTTTGCCAAGCTGCAGCGGCATTTTTATACGAGCAGCAGCTGCGGCGTCTGCGGGAAAGCGTCTCTGGAGATGCTGGAGCTGCGCGGAGCACGGCCCGTGGAAGCGACTTGGAGCATCTCAGCAGAAGCGATTCGCCAGTTGCCCAACCGATTGCGGGAGGCTCAGCCGACCTTCGAGCTAACGGGCGGCCTGCACGCGGCCGGCTTGTTCGAGTCCTCGGGGCAGCTGCTGAGCGTTCGCGAAGATGTCGGCCGGCACAACGCGGTCGACAAACTCTTTGGCCGCACGTTTCTCGATCGGCAAATGCCGCTGGAGCAGCTAGGCCTAGTGATCAGCGGCCGGGTGAGCTTTGAAATCCTGCAGAAGGCGCTCGCCGCGCGCGTGCCGGTGATCGTTGCTGTCGGAGCGCCGACCAGCCTCGCAGTCGATTTGGCGAATCAATACGGGCTAACGCTGGTTGGCTTTACATCGGCCAAGCGGATGAACGTGTATGCGGGTGGAACGCGGATACATCCTTGAGCGGGTCGGCGCTAGCCGCCGGTGAACCCTCCGCACATCCCGGGGGAAAAAAAGAAGGCATTCAAACACACCGGTGGAACGCGGATACATCCTTGAGCGGGTCGGCGCTAGCCGCCGGTGAACCCTCCGCACATCCCGGGGGAGAAAGCATGAGGTGGGCGAGGATCGAATTTAGCGATGGTGGGTGGCGGGCCAGTTGAATTTTTCGATGGGGCTGACATTACCCTTGGCCCTTACCCACCCTACAGTCTTTTGTTTTACCTCTGTGTTCTCTGTGACTCTGTGTTTTTTCCCTCCGGTTTTGGAACCCATCGCGAATGGGACGATTGGGACTCATGAGGCTTTTGTGAGAAAAAGCCCAGCAAGCCTCGAAGCAAGGTATTTTCAATCCGCTTTAGGCAGATTCCAACTCGCCACGGAATTTTAGGCCTATCCCGTTTTTGGGCACTCGTGTACTCTTGGAAGCAGATTGAGCCCTCGAAGGTAACACAGTTTCGAATTCTGGGCCGCCAAAGATACTGATGCCGGAAACGCTAAGCAGGCCTTAGCTGACTGGATTAGGGCGGAACTAATCTCTCTCCCGAGCCCACCACGGTGGGGCCTTGTTCGAGCGGGATACTGGGCTACAAAACGCGACAAGTCTTCTGCCGGATCAGGCTGCAACAATCAGCAGCCAAGCAACGACCGGCTGCGTGTATGAAATTACGTGAAGCAACGTCGCAACCTGTGCAGGACCGATAAACGACGGACGGATCAAGCTCCCCCGTCACTTGGTTCCTGAAAAATGCGACGCGTGATTTCCTGTCTCCGGGTGTCTCTTCCCGGCAGCTTGAGTACCGCTGTGGCCCCGATCGGCGAACGAGTGCTTTCGCTGGAATGTTTTGCATTTGGCAATCCTGCTGCGCGCCGAGGGCTGGCCCGATTTCGGTCAGGCTCTTTTCGCGCTCCCAGTTGGCTTGCCGCTTTTTACCAAACTGGATGACATGACACACGAAGAAATGAATCAATCAGGCGACGAACAAAATCAAGCGGCCAACGAATTGAAGCTCTCGCAGCAAATGCTGTTTGGCGAAGAGACGACTGGCGCTAACGCCGCGGAATCGAATCTTGCCCAAGAGAACTCCTCGCACGAAAGCTCTGAGACCGAAGAGGTCGAGAACAGTGAGGCTGTGCTGGAAGGTGAAGCTGTGCTGGAAGTCGATAACCTCGAGGCCAACGACGCCGAATCAGCTGAAACGACCGAACAGCCTGCCGAAACCGTTGGCTCGCGGTTGCCGGCGTTTGCCGCGCTGGGGCTGAGCGACAAGGTGCTCGAAGCGCTGGTCAAGTCGGGCTATGAGCAGCCGACTCCGATCCAGGCTGCGATCATCCCCGAGATGCTGTCCGGACGAGACGTTCTGGCTCAGTCGCAAACCGGATCGGGCAAGACGGCTGCCTTTGCCTTGCCGATTCTCTCGAAGCTCGACAAGGCTCAAAAGAAACCCCAAGTTCTCGTGCTCGCTCCGACTCGCGAACTGGCAATTCAAGTTGCCAAGTTTTTTGAGACTTACGGCAGCCGCGTGAAGGGCTTTGGCGTCGCCACCATCTACGGCGGTCAGGGTTACGACACCCAATTCCGCCAATTGAAACAGCGTCCCCAAGTCGTCGTTGGAACTCCTGGCCGAGTGATCGACCATTTGGAGCGGAAGACGATTGACTTGAGCGAACTGCAATGGTTGGTACTGGACGAAGCCGACGAGATGCTCAACATGGGCTTCCTCGACGACGTAAAAAAGGTGCTGGAGCATACTCCGGAGGATCGCAGGATTGCGCTGTTCTCGGCGACGATGCCCGGTCCGATTCGCGAAATTGCCGATCAATATCTCGACGACCCGGCCCGGATCACGATCAAGCAAAAGACGATGACCGCCGAGAACATTCGTCACCGGGCCGTTGTTGTCAAGCAACACTACAAGCTAGAAGTTCTGACCCGGCTGCTAGAAATCGAAGAGACAGACGGCGTGATTGTCTTTACCAAGACTCGGGAAGCTTCGGTTGAAGTTGCCGAGCGGTTGGTCAAGGCTGGCCTGACTGCCGTGGCGCTGAACGGCGATATGCCGCAGCGAACTCGCGAGCGCACGCTCGAACAGTTCAAGAGCGGCAAGCTCGATATCCTCGTGGCGACTGACGTCGCGGCTCGGGGACTCGATGTGACTCGGGTCAGCCACGTGGTGAACTACGATTTGCCGCAAGACAGCTCTTCCTACGTCCACCGTGTTGGCCGTACCGGCCGAGCAGGACGCAAGGGGGAAGCGTTTATTTTGCTCGCGCCTTCGCAGCGCGGAAAACTGAAGTCGATCGAAAAGGTGACTCGGCAGACGATTGAGTTAGTGCAGCCACCAACGGCTGGGGAAATTTCTCAAGCCCGCGTCCGCCGCTTTAAGGAACAAGTCCTCAAAACGATTGCCGAGCAAGACCTGGCGAAGGTTGAAACCTTGCTGACCGAACTCTCGACAGAGTCAGGTCAATCGCTGGCGACCATTGCTGCGGCAATCACTCAGTTGCTGCAAGGCGACCGCCAGTTATTCGGCATTCGCGACACGAAAGCTTGGGCTGGCGATGAACAGCGCGAGCGCGGTGACGGGCGTGAACGCGGACGCGATCGCTTCCGCGACTCTTCTGGTGACGATGAAGGTCGTTACCAACGCCGCGAAAGACGCTTCCGAGATGGCGAGGAACGCGGCGAACGCCGGGAACGAAGCTTTGAGCGCGGCGAACGTGCCGAGCGCGGCGAGCGAGGTGACCGAGGTGATCGAGGAGACCGTGGTGACCGTCGCAAGGAACGGGGTTTCCAAGGTGGATTCCGCAAGGCAGGCCCACCCGAAGCCGGGATGGATCGTTACCGAATTGAAGTTGGCCACAACGATGGCGTCCGCCCGAGCAATATCGTCGGGGCAGTGACGAACGAAGCCGGACTGGATGGTTCAGACATCGGCCCGATCACGATTCACGAAGCTTACAGCACGATCGACTTGCCCGTTTGGGTTGCAGAGGACATCTGCGAAGTGCTGCAGGAGACTTGGGTCTCTGGCAAGCAGTTGCGGATCCGACCAGCTTCTTCTGGGGACCAGAGCGACGACGGCGGAGCGGGCCGACCACGGCGCGGTGGTGGACGCTTTGAAAAGCCGAAGTTCGGCAAACGACGCTTCCAGCCCGGAGCGGGCGGCGGCTTTGCCAAGGGCAAGAGCAAGGGATTTGGCTTCAAGGCCGGCAAGCGCAAGCCGAAGCGCGAAGAATAAGCCGCGAGGCTGATCGGGATTAAACATTCACAGGGTGTCCGCAAGTCGGGCACCCTTTTTTATTTAATTTGCGCCTCCACGACCGATTGCAATCGACCCTTGGTTCCCACACCACGGTTGCCCAGCCAGAACCGCGGCTAAAATACGGGGTGTAACTTTCTTCTCCTGTTTGTCTGCTTTCCATGACTCAGCGCAAGCTACCTGTGATCAGCGGCCGCGGGTCGCAAATCAATCCAATCGGCCGGTTCACGCGACTGGAGTTCGAGCGCGATCCTCAGGCAATCGAAGAGCAACTGGATGAACTCCCCACCAAGGTCCAGACCGAATACTACATCGATGACGCCCAGTCGATCATCAGCGAGAACGACAGTCCGGACATTCCCTTTCGCTACAGCCTGAATCCCTACCGCGGTTGCGAGCACGGTTGCAGCTACTGTTACGCCAGACCAACGCACGAGTATCTCGATCTCAACGCGGGGCTCGATTTTGAGACGCGGATTTTCGTCAAGCAAAAGGCTCCACAGCTCTTTCGAGATTGGCTGTGCCGCAAAGGGTATGAGCCAACCACGGTGATGTTTTCCGGGGTGACCGATTGCTACCAGCCGGTCGAGCGGCATCTGCGGCTAACCAGGCAGTGCATCGAAGTTGCCGCGGAGGCAAACCAGCCGATCGCGATTGTAACTAAGAATGCCCTCGTGACGCGAGATCTCGATCTGCTCGGACCGCTGGCCGAGAAACGACTGGCCAAAGTGGCGATCAGCATTACGTCGCTCGACCAGTCGCTGACTCGGGTGATGGAACCGCGAACGAGCAGTCCCGAGGCGCGGCTGCGCGCGGTGCGCGAACTGCGGGCCGCGGGCGTGCCAGTTCATGTGATGCTTGCGCCGCTTGTTCCGGGACTGACCGATCACGAGGTCCCTGCCCTGCTGCGCGCGGCGAGCGAAGCGGGGGCTCAATCGGCCAGCTACATTCTGCTGCGGTTGCCGATGACGGTCGAGCCAGTGTTTTTGGAGTGGCTGGAGCGGACTCAGCCACAGCATCGCGATCGCGTTGAGTCGCGGATTCGCAGCACACGCGGCGGGGAGCTGTATCAAAGCAAATTCGGCGAGCGAATGCGGGGAACGGGTGAAATCGCCGAGCAGATTCGGCGAACCTATCACGTCTTTGCCAAGAAGTTCGGACTGGACCAGTCTCGCGGTGTCGAACTGGATATCAGTCAATTCCGTCCACCAACGCCAAGCTCGGGACAGAAGTGGCTGTTTGAGTGAGAGGGAAGCTAGAAGCGGGAATGCGGGATAAACACAGAGACACAGAGGGAGGAAGAGCGAAGAAAAAGATCAAGATGATGATGGGCGGAAGGTTTGAATTAAGAGTTTAAGCTGCGTTAAGAAATTTAGTTACTCCGATTTAGAGAGCTGTCTCCAACTTCCTTATCACCAGATAGCTCTTCCCTCTCCGTGCTTCGCGTCCCTGTGTTTCACCTGTTCTTGTCTTACCTCCGCATTGGCTTAGTAGTCGGCAAGGCGGGTGGGGGGGATGGCGACGCGGAGGGCGTTTAGGACGGCGAGGACGTCGATGGCTTCTTGAGCAACGGCTCCGGCAACTGGCGGGAGATAGCCGAACGCCGCAAAGAGCATCCCGAGGATGCTGAGCGCCATCCCGCCGATGGCACTTTGCAAAGCGATCTGTCGCATGCGCCGGCCGATGTGGAGGAACTCGTCGACCTTCTGCAGCGAGCTGTCGATGATCACCGCGTCGGCGGCTTCGGTCGTGACATCGCTGTTTTGACCAAAGGCGATCCCGATCGATGCTGCGAGGAGGGCCGGCGCATCATTGATTCCATCACCGACATAAATCGTGCGATGCTGCTCGGTCTCTTTGCGAATAATTTCGAGCTTCTGTTCAGGGGATTGGCTGGCGTAAACCTCTTTTATGCCCACGAGATTGGCGAGGTATTCGACCTCACTTTGTCGATCACCGGAGACAATCATCGCCCGGTTAATACCGTGCCGGGGGCTGAGGTGTTCGATGAATAGTCGACCTTCTTTGCGCGGCGTGTCACGGAACTGGCAGGTCGCGGCGTAACGGCCATCGACCAGCACGATGCATTCCAGCCCTGAGCTCCCGGAAGGTAAGAGACTAACGGCCTCGGGCTGGGATAAAAGAAGTTTCTTGCGGCTGGTGACCTCCAGAGTGCGGCCCGCGACCATGCCACGCAGACCCTCTCCCGGTCGCTCGCTCAGATTGGTCACCTCATGCACCGTCGATTTCGCTTCGCGGGCGGCTCGAACCAGCGCCAAGGCCAGCGGGTGCTTGGAATAAACCTCGAGACTGCCGACGAGTGCCAGGACCTCCGAGCGGTCGACTCCCGGGGGACAAAACATGCCGACCAGATTTGGCTCACCGTAGGTCAGCGTTCCCGTCTTGTCGAAAATAATTGTGCGGCAAGTGTCAGCAACTTCCAGCGCCGAGGGATCGCGAATGATAATCGCGCGTTTGGCGGCCAGCGAGATCGAGCCAATGATGGCGACGGGAATGGCAATCAGCAGCGGACACGGCGTGGCGACGACAAGCACTGCGAGAAATCGAAGCGGGTCACCACTGGCGAGCCAAGCTGCAATTGCAATCGCCACGGCGAGCGGCGTGTACCAGCTGCCGAGTTTATCGGCGAGCCGCCGCATCTGAGGCTTTTGCTGCTCGGCGGCTTGCATGACTTCCATAATCTTGGCGTAGCGGGAGTCGATCGCCAGCTTTTCGGCTTTGATCACCAAGGCCATCTCGCCGTTGATCGCACCCGAGAGGACCGAGGAACCTGGCGATTTGCTGAGCATATATGGCTCGCCCGTCAGGTAACTCTCGTCCATCACGCCGTGGCCCTCAAGGACTGTGCCGTCGATTGGACAGGTCTCATGTGGGAAGACCACCAAGGTATCACCAATTCGGATTTGGTCGAGCGCGACGTCTTCCATCACTCCATTGAGACGGCGATGGGCGACTGAGGGCATTCGTTTACTCAAGGCGCGGAGCACAGAAGATGCGCTGCGGACAGCGTAAGCTTCGAGGGCTTCTCCACCGGAGAGCATCAGCACGACGAGCGTTCCGGCTAGGTATTCGCCGAGCAGGACCGAGGTGACGATCGAAATTCCTGCGAGCAGATCCGAGCCGAATTCGCGCCGAAGCAATTTCTGCAGCAAGTCCCAGACGAGCGGAATTCCACCGAGAACCAGCGCAATCCAAAGCGGCAATTGTGGCAGCCATTTCGGATCAGGGCTCGGCCATGCATACCTGAGCAGCAGGTGCAGAGCGATCATGTTGACCGCCAAGATAGCGATCAACGTCTCGCGCGATTTAAAGATGGTGCTGAGGATGGACGAGGTGGGGACAGACAATGCGAGTTGGCCTTAAAAGAGAGATGCCGGAAACATCCGCCTGGTTGACTTACTTGTCTTGTTTCGATGGTGTCTCACGGGCATGGTAGACCTGCTCCATGACTTGGAGATACTCTTTGATTGGCTGCAAGCCAACTTCTTTGCGACGCTGGTCGAGGGCATCGGGATCGACGCATGCACGAGGCTGGAAGCGGCCATCGACTTCTTCACACTGCGTGCCGTAGACCTGCGGCCGGCCGCGCGCGACGAGGACCCGGTCGGTAAGGTAGGCGATGTCGATTGGCGTGACCTCGCCTGAGCCCGCGGCTTTCATCTGCTCCAAGCACCGCTCCTGGAAATCGGGGTCGGCATCGGCGTGCTGGACCAAAAGCCAGGCTGCATGCGCGGCTTGTTCGCCGACAAGCGATTTGCCGGGCCAGCCGAACTGCTTAATTTTCTCTGCGAGCCAAAGCCGATTTTCATCGTCAACCGCTTGCAGTTTCTTGCTTAGTTCGGCTCGTTCTTTTTCGATTTCGTCTTGGGGCTTTCCCTGACTCTGTTTGAGCAGGTCGGTGAACAAACGCCGCGCCGCTTGATCCTCTTCCATCCGCTTGAGCAACTCTGTCGCAAGTTGCGGCTGGGCTGGTGTGGCGATCGCGGCGGGTGGCGAAGCGATTGGCTGCTGTGCTGCGGCAGGGCTAACTACGCCGCAGATGAGGCTGAGCAGAAGCAGCAGAGCGCTAGTTCGCGTTTGTGGCAACTTCATGCTTATTCCTCTTTCAGCGAGACGCAGATAATCTCTTTGTCATTCCGCCAGAAGATGCAACCGCCTGCGTAGGCCGGTGCGCTCCAGAGTGCGAGATGGCCAAACGACTCATGGGTTGGCTCTAGCAGTTTCACGCTGCTGATCTTCTCATATTTCTGGGGAGTCAAACGAGCGATGGTCAGCTCTCCGGTTTCAGCGGCGATGAAGTAGCGATCGCCGTTGCGCACGATGAAAGCCGTTCCGGGATTTACTGGACGCGGCCCGACAACTGGCTCGGTCGTTTGCCACTTGCGTTCTCCCGTTTGGAAGTCGATGCAGCGGAGCCAGCCCAAGCGATCGACTCCGTAAATGAAGCCTTCGTGAGCGAGCACTGGACTGTGGCTTGTGTTGAAACCTTTGCCATCGGCCCAGAGCGGCGCGGGGCTGTTTGCTCCGCCGCTAAACTGAAATGCTGATGAAACACCTAGGCCGGAGGCATAGAGCCGCGTGCCATCGGTGACCGGCGCTGCGATCGCCATACCGTAATTGGGTTCGAGCTTTTGCGACCAGAGAACTGAGCCGGTCTTGGGGTCGAGCCCATTGATTGCCTCGGCATGCCAGATGAGTAGTTGCTCTTGGCCTCCGATCGTCAGGAGCGTCGGCGGGCAGTATCCGGGCTCGCGGGCAGAGAGGCTGCGCCAACGTTCCTCGCCGGTTAGCTTGTCAAATGCGACGGCGATGCTTCCTTCGCCGCCGACGACGCAGTAGAGCGTATCGCCATGAACGAGCGGATGGGCGGCGAAACCCCAGAGCGGCGACTCTTTCATGCCGTAGGCTGTATTGAGTTGTTTTTCCCAGAGGACCTTTCCGTCGTTGGCCTGGAAGCAAAAGAGTTGGCCTTCGGCTCCGAGCGTATAGACCCGGTCACCGTCGACAGCGGGCGTGCAACGCGGTCCTTCGGGGTAGGAGATCGCGTAAGGGGCGTCGTGCTTGTGTTCCCAAAGTTGCTTCCCGGTGGTCGCATCGAGACAGATGACGCGCTCGGTTCCCTTTAATTGATTGCGTTTGCTGGGATCGGGTTTGGGGTCTCCCTCGGAGATGGTGTAGTCCATCAAGAAGACGCGGCCGCCGGCGACGGCTGGGCCGGTGTAACCCGTTTCGACTTTGGTCCGCCAGAGAACTTTTGGTCCGGCAGCGGGGAATGTTTGCATGATCCCCGATTCATTCCAAGTGAAATCGCGCCGCGGTCCGCCCCACTGCGGCCAATCATCACCGGCCAGCAGCGGCGAGGCGGAGAGGAAGCAGAGTGTAGCGAGCAGGGACCAAAGTCGAATTCGGGACATCGTGTGTCTCTCAAAGAAGCGAGGAGCGGAATGCTGCTGATTATAGGCGATGCGGCGGAGAGAAGACACGAAACGAAGAAGATGCGAAGCGCGGAGAGCGGGGGGATTTAAATTGTTTTTCAAATTGTTTAGCCCGCTGCCGGAGTCCAAAGCCGCCAGACTTTGGCGCAGGCGAGGCGCAGCGCCAGTGCGGCCCGCAACTAAAGTCAGCCGGGTCTTGGCGCCAGCCCCCGGTTCGGAGGTGCAAGTGCGCGTAGGGTGGGTCGCAACCGCGCGGGCAATGCTCAATCAATTAAAAACAAAACCGCGGTGCGCACCCACCGCGCCTAGCAATCCCGGCCACCTCATTTCCCTCTTCTTGACACGCTCGCGCACATCCGCGTCGAACCGCCCGTGCCCCGCAGGGGCGACGTTCGGTTCGACCATCTCGATATTTTGACTTCTCTTACCCGGGGTGGCGCGGCCGGCCCGCTTGCGCGGGCGTCGGCCGCTCTACCCCGGGCTGGAGGCTGTAAGGCCATTGGCCAAAAGAGCCGCACGGAATTGCATCGCGGTCAGAAGGGTTCTTTTCATTTCTTTGCTTTCTCTACTGCTCTACTGTTCTCGCTACTACTTTCTCGCGCAGCGGCGGGTGCGCACCGCGGCTGAATTTTTATTAATGAAATGTCAACCGCGTGGCTGGCGAACCATCAAATGAAGACGTGACCGCGGTGCGCACCCACCGCGGCCGCTAATTTTCGGCCAGCGAATACCTTTTCAGCCGCCTTTTCATTCCGGCGTCGCCGGCATGCGAAGTTTTCTCGCGCCTCCACCGGCGGCTAGCGCCGACCCGCTCAGATACCAAGGCTAGAGTCTGAAAGAAGCCTGCTACTGCGGGGCGAGCCAATTGGCGAGTCGTTCTTCGATTGCTTCTTCGGCCGAGATTGACGTGAGGCTGAGCCGTTCGGCTCCCCCGGCGAGGCTGGCGGCTTTCGCTGCGGTGCTCAAGTCGACAGCGCCGGGGCGCTGCAAGACGAGGACGCGGCGCTGCGGCTCGGCGGCTAGGCAACCAGCGATTCCTCCATACTTCACGATGCCCGGAAGAAAACTCGGCTGCTCAAATTCACGCAGCGACTCCCAGCGAAAATCATCCAGCTCCAGCGCCAGTTCATTCAGCTCGGCAGTTGAAAGATTGGCTGCAGCGAACGCGGCGAGCGGAGCGAATTCCTTTCCTGAGACCAAGCTAAGCTGCAGGTCTGGAGTCTCGCGCCGCAGGGCGCGAACCAGCTGGATGATCTGCGTTGCCCGCTGGGCAATCAAAGCTTGGTTGTAGCCGAAGGTATACCCGGCCGCGCGGCGACCGTTGGGCACCAGCCGATTCTGTCCTTCAGGGTTGGCAGCATCCTTTAGGTTCCCTTGGTGGAGGAGATCGAGCTGGACGACATCGACTCCGCGCTTGAGAAGCTGGCTGGCGAGAGGCGAGAGTTCCGGCGGGTCGCGGTCGAGTGTGGTTTGGCCTTGCGCATCAAGCACGATCGCCACTCGTTTGGCTGCTTGATCAGCGGGGCGGTTTGGCGCGAGGCGAATCAGCGGGGTCTCGAAACCGGCTGGTGATGGCTTAAGCCAACCGCGACGACGCGTTTTCTCCTCCAGCTGCTCAGTGCTTTCCCACTCTAGCTGAGAGTCACCCGCAGGTGTCGCCAGCAACACGCGAAACGCGGTCTTCAATTGGGCGGTGAGCCGGGCTTGATCGGGAGCCGTATTCGCAGCGGTCCAATCAAGTTGCCCGCGAGAGTCGGCGTCCCAGTGGCTGAGCAGTTGGACTTCGAAATCGGCTCCGCCGGCTGGACGAGGGTGTTCCGTATCAAACACGGTCAGTTGCTCGGGCGGGAGCGGATTGATTTCGCGCTCTTCGAGATTCGCCGCGTTCAGCTGCAAATGCTGATTGAACCAGCCGTACATCGCTTCGCGGCTGACCTGATTGTAATTGTGTCCGAACTCGAGTCGCGCCGTGAGCTGGAGCTTATCGCCTGCTCCGAGCAGTTCGTACAACTGCTTCAGTTCAGGAAAGCCTTTTTGTTCCATTTCGCGGGTCCAGTCATTGGCCGCAGTGAGGCCGAGCGGCTTGGGGGCGAACATTGCTGCGAACTCGACGTTGCCGGTGTTGACGCGAAGCTGGCAACAGTTCTCGCAGGTACAACCGCCTTGCATGGCGGTCGAAACCATCACAGCAGGAAAGGCGACGGAGGGGCGATCATCGAGCGCGCAAAGGATGAACGTCTGCGTGCCGCCGCCGCTGGCACCCGTCACGCCAATTCGCGAACGGTCTACCTCGGGGAGTGTTTCGAGAAAGTCCAAGGCGCGGATCGAGTTCCATGTTTGCAGACCCATCACCGATTGCAGCCGGAGTTCAGCCGCGGGGCTGAACAAGCCCCAGCGACTTGGGTCTTCCAATTCAGGCCGACGATCTTTGAAGCCATGAGCGAGGTCGTAACTGATCTGCTGGGAGTCGGCATAGCCAATCATGTCGTAGTGAAAAACGAGACAGCCGAGTCGGGCGAGTGAAGCGCAGCGAGACTGGAGCACGCTGCGGGCGTTACTGGCAAATTTTTCTGCGCCCGATTCGAGTTCGCGTTTGATCTCGTCCTCCGTTGACCAGAGAAACCGCCCATTGCGCCAGTGGCCGTGAGGACAGAGGACGGCGGGGAGCGGTCCTGTTGTATTTTTCGGGCGGTAGATGTTTCCGGTCACGAAAAAGCCGGGCAGGCTCTCAAAGTAGACCTTTTCGATCGTGTATTCACCGCAATCGATCGCGCCGTGGACGACTGGGTTCAGCGGAGTCCGCTGGGGAAGCGGCCAAAGCCCTAGGCTTACGAGAAGATTTTCGCGGAGTGCTGCGCGGCGCGACTGCCATTCCTGCTGACTGTTCGGCGGAGTGAAGGGAAAATAATCGTCGAGAGTACGCTGGACAGGCTGAGTGAACTTTGGCGCGGCTGGTTGGCCCGGGTCTTGAGCGAGGCCGACCGCTGCGCAGCTCAAACCAAGAGCGAAGGATAAGATTAGGAGAGTGAATTTCATTTCGGACACTCGCGTTGAAAAGTAACGCGCGAACAAAGCCAAGTCGGGCATACGCCAAGCAGTGGCTATTGTATCTTGGGGGCAAACCTTGCGGGGAAATCGGGGCCAATCTTTCGAATTGGCCGGCGAAAATCCTGTCAACTCAAGCTGATGCCGCTTGATCCCAACCAAAGTTAGTGTGAATTTGTGACTGAAACGGAAACCTCAAATTTTTTTGCTCGCGGTCGATTCTGGGCGCTATTGCTTACCGCAGTTGCGCTTGGGGGCGTGTTGGCTTGGTTGCTGCGCGGCGAGTTGCAGTTAGACCGGTTGATTGAGCGCGAGGTGGAACTGCTGCGGTGGCGGGACGATCATTTTTGGTTAGCGATTTTTCTAGCGGGAGCGGTCTATGCACTGGTCACGGGGCTGTCGATCCCCGGAGCGACACTGCTGACGCTGGTGACCGGTTGGTTGTTTGGCTTTGGACCGGGCTTGATTGTGGTGAGTCTGGCATCGACGACCGGCGCGACGCTTGCTTTTTTGTTTGCGCGCTGGGTACTCAAAGCGGGCGTGCCCGAGGCCGCGCAGGAGCGACTCCGCGGCTTGGGTTTATGGCGGGAGAGCCTGAGCGAGCGTCAGGCGAGTGAGTTGCTGCTGGTGCTGCGGCTGGTTCCATTGGTGCCATTCTTTGTGGTGAATCTGTTGATGGCCGCGCTGCCGATTCGAGCGACTCGCTTTTGGTGGATCAGCCAATTGGGGATGTTACCGGCCACGGTGCTGTACGTGCTCGCCGGCTCTAGCCTTCCCGGTCTAAAGCAACTTCAGGAGCGGGGGTGGTCGAGCCTCGTCGACCAACGGTTGTTGTGGGCGCTGGCTGGTTTAGGCGCGCTGGCAGGGATGGCCTTCTGGTACCGTGAACGAATTCGCCACAAGGCGATTTGAGGCTGGACCTCGTATTCGGTGCAATCGTTGCATCCGGTGCCTTTGAATTTGCCCGCTTGGATTGTGGCTCTGCTCGGGGCTCTCTTTTCTGCTGTGACCTACGCTTTGGTTATTGGCTGATTCCGCGTTGGAAATCAGCTTTCCCGAGAAAGGTCACTGCGCATGTCAATTCAGGTTGAGTGGATCGATTGGACGGAGCCGAGCAAGCGGCCGGAAGTTCGCCGGCATTGGGATGAGTTGTACGACCGGAGCACGGTTCGTCAGCCAACATCGCGGTTCGAACACGTCGAATTGTGGTTTGACTGTTTCGCTCCGAACGCCCGGCGGGAAGCGCTAGTCGTCGAAGAGAACGGCCGCTGGCTGGCCGTTGCGCCTCTGATAAAGACGCGGCTGTACGGCTGCTTGCCATCTTGGGAAATTCCTTACAGTTACTGGACGCCGTCGCCTGAAATCTTGATTGACGCCGAGCAGCATCGCGACCCTGCTTTGATTGGCTCGTTGCTTCACGGGATGATGCGAAATGGTCGCTGGCTGGTCCGCGCCAATGAGTTGCTGGGGGACTCCAGCGTCGTTAAGCAACTTGAGGTAGCGCTTTGCAAGAGCGAGTACGAACACGACTGGAGCACGCGTTACGAGATCGGTAAGGTCCCGATTCACGGTGTTGGCGCGCCAGTCGATTGGGCTGACTTTCAGCGGCAGTTGTCGGGTAACTTCCGCCGGCAGATGCGGAAGATGCTGAATCGAGCCGAGCGTGAAGGCGGGGTCGAGATGCAGGTCGTGCGCCCAACGAGCGGCGAAGAAGTAAAGCCGTGGGTTCTTGCTGGTTTCGACTTGGAGCACCGCGGCTGGAAAGGTGCGAATCAAACTTCGATTATGAGCCAGCCGAAGATTGCCGAGTTCTTCTGCCGTCAGGCTGGTTTGCTGGCGGCAAGAAACAAACTGATTATTGCCAACTTGCTGCACAAAGGTGAACTGATCGCGTTTGAGTATGGGTTTCGGTTTAAGCGAACTTACTTCTCACCCAAGATTGCCTACGACGAAAATCACTCGCGACTGAGTCCAGGCCACTTGCTGATGCACCTCTGGATCGAGCGGATGTATTCGGAGGACGAGTTTGACTGCTACGACTTCACCGGTCCGATTACCGAAGCGACTGCGAAGTGGTCATTCAGCACCTATCCGATCAAGCGCCTGGTAACGGGAACGGGCTGGATGGGCAACCAAGTGATCAAAGCGGCCCGGTTGGCCAGACAAGCGAAGTCGGGCTGGGAAACTTGGCGAGAGAAGCTACGACCGGCTGGCAAGCAGGCCCCTGCGGGAGTGCCGGCGGAAGCCAATCTGTAAAACGGAGAAAGCTCGCTCTGGGGCTTGGCGGCCGAGTCACCTGCAGGGCGAGGCAAGCTGGATGGCTTGTATCGAAGAGAGCATGGCAGGGCGAAAGAAACTCTGCGGCTTATGCCGAGCTTGCCCGATTTAAGCGGAATCGGGAGGAAGAATGTCTCAGCGATTATTCCGCGAGATGGGTGGGTCTGTTGCGAGATTCACCTGAACGGTCGATGGAAGAGTTGGGAGTGTGCGCGCGTTGACGCGACCGGATGGCGACAGCGCCGCTGCTGCCCCACAAGGTCTCATTGTTGAAGGAAATTAACGGATGCTGGTCATAGTCGGATTGATAGTCGTGTTCGGCTCCGTGCTGGGCGGTTTTACGATTGCTGGCGGAGCCGTTGGCGCATTGATTCACCCATCAGAACTGCTGACGATCGGTGGTGCTGCTTTGGGCGCGTTGATCATGATGTGCCCGATGAAGGTGCTGATGGACCTGATTAAGGGCGTGCTCGGTTCGCTCAAGGGATCGCCTTACGGAAAGCCAGCCTACAAGGATCTGTTTGGCGCGTTCTATGAGCTTTTCACGGTGGCTCGCCGCGATGGTTTGCTTGCGCTGGATCCGCATGTCAACAGTCCACACGAGAGCGCGATCATCAGCAAGTATCCCACGCTCGCGAAGAATCATCACAATCTGGCTTTCTTTACGAGTTGCCTTGGCTTGACGCTCAACTCCTCGATGGAGTCGAAGATCTTCAGTTCATTCGTTGACGCTGAGTTGAATGCGATTCACGAAGAGCATCATGCACCGATCAGCGTTTTGCAAAAGACAGCCGATGCGCTGCCTGGCTTTGGAATCGTCGCCGCGGTGCTCGGGATCGTGATCACGATGGGTGCGATTGCCGGGCCCGTTGAAGAAATCGGTCATAAAGTGGGTGCCGCGCTGGTCGGAACGTTCCTTGGAATTTTGATGTCGTATGGAATGTTTGGCCCGTTGGCGGTCAAGCTCGAGTTCAATGCGCATGCTGAGATGCAGTACTTCCGAACGATTGCTACGATCGTCGGCGGGTTTGTCGATAACCTTGCTCCCAAGGAAGCGATTGAACTTGGTCGCCGCGGACTCGGTTCCGATGTTCGCCCCACCGAAAAGGAAATCGCTGATATCTACGCGAATGCAAAACCACCAGCCGCTGTTTAAGCGACGGAAGCAGTTTCAACCAGATATAAGTCAGGTTTAGAGGGGAGCAGGCAAGCATGGCAGGTGGCGGTGGTGCATGGAAAGTGGCGTACGCCGACTTCGTGACGGCAATGATGGCGTTCTTCTTGGTGATGTGGATCACGGCTCAAAGTCAAAAGGTCAAGGAGGCGGTTGCCCATCACTTCAGCGATCCCTTCGGCTTGCAAGACAAGAATAGCAAATCGGGTGGCTTGGATACCGCAGGTCCACCGATGCAGTTCAATGAGAATCAACGCTTCTCGGTGAAGCCAAAATTGCTGGTCGATCAAGATGATATCCGGCACCAGCTCGGCACGATGATTTTCTTTAAAAACAACGCGGCGACTTTAGATGAGCAGGCCAAGGCTGCGATCGAGGCCTTGGTTCCAAACTTGACTTCGCAGTTCAACGCGGTGGAGATCGTGGCCTATGCCGATCGACAAGCGACGAGCCGCGGTGGCGATGGACCCTGGGTGCTGGTTCAGCAGCGTTGCCTTGCGGTGAAGGAATTTTTGATCGACTGGGGAGTTCCCCCACACAAGATTCGGCTGGTCCAGCGCGTTGCTGATGAGGACACGGCTGAGAATGGCGAGTTGAAACCACCGACGCAGACCCAGCCGAATCGGCTAGAGATTCGGGTCAGCCGACCGGAAATGGAAAAGTAGGGCGAGGAAGTCGATTTGCTGGGACGGATGGGACTGGTGGGACCACTGGGACTCTTGGGAGTGGTCGAGTGAAGCAGTCGTCGAGGTCGCGCGTTTGAATGAGGCGAGATGAAATGGCGCTGCCGAAGTGGGAGCTGGCGCGGGGGCCGGGCTGAGGAAAAAAGGAAAGTCGACTTAGGGTGGCACGTCCCTGAGGCTTTGCGAAAGGCGTGGTGAATTTCAAGTAACCACACCACTAGTGCCCCGGCTCTTGAGGCCAACGGCCTTCCAGCCTCCAGCCGGTGATGGAGTGGTCAAAGAAGAGGCTGGAATGATTTCCGAGGTAATGCGAACGACGAATGTGCCTTAGGTGCGGTAGCCCTTGGCTTCTTCTTGAGTCGCAAAGACTCGGCTGCAACCCCCACAAGCTATACTGACGGAGGTTTGGCGCCCGCTCTAGGAGGGCGTGGCCGACCGTTTCATTCACCAGTAACAGCAAGGTTCAATCGATGTTCCGCCGTTCGATCTTTTGCCTACTTTCCCTTTGCACTGTCCTAACCGTAATGATTTTTACGGGGCGGGGCCAAGCGTGGGCTGTTCGGTTGCAAAACCAGGAGAGCGAGACGGTAAAGATGCTGGGCGTAGTGCGTTCAAGGAGCTTGGCTGAAGTAAGCGGCTTGGCCATGGCGAGAGGCGAAGCGCTACGACTTTGGGCTCACAACGACTCGGGTGACGCAGCCCGATTGTTTCTTATCTCCAGCGGTGGTGAACTGCTAATGGAGGTTGCGCTGGAGGGAGCGAATCACACGGACTGGGAAGACATGTGCGCCTTCGAACGCGAGGGAAAGCGGTACCTGCTTGTTGGGGATATCGGCGACAATGCGGCTCGGCGCAGCGATTGCCAACTCTATCTTTTGTCCGAGCCTGAATTTGCGGCCCAAGCTGATTCGAAAAGCCGCGAGCCGCAAAAGGAAAAAGCAACTGCCCAGAAGGTCTCTTTCCGATTTGAAGATGGCCCGCGTAATTGCGAATCGCTCGGTTTCGATTCGACCAGTAATTCTTTGTTGCTCGTCGAGAAACTGCTGGGGAGCACAGCGGAAGGCACGAATGCCGGCGTTTATCAGCTCGACTTGGGAAAGCGGCTTGGCGAGAAATCTGCTTCAGACTCGCAGCCGCTGGTTGCCA
>Ga0169931_10002568_pt1 | contig 29511 bp, 27 predicted proteins | sample Kivu_15m_20L_FD_129675 | JGI IMG/M metagenome (GOLD analysis project Ga0169931, IMG submission 129675) | Freshwater microbial communities from Lake Kivu, Western Province, Rwanda to study Microbial Dark Matter (Phase II) - Kivu_15m_20L... | ecosystem: Environmental > Aquatic > Freshwater > Lake...
CCAAGAAGCCGCCGTCGAAAGCCCGACCCCCCAAGAAGCCGCCGTCGAAAGCCCGACCCACCAAGAACGAGCAACCGCCCGTCGAAAGCCCGACCCCCCAAGAAGCCGCCGTCGAAAGCCCGACCGAGAGGAGCCCCGCCCGGCCGGGCCGGGCCGAGCCGTCTATCTGTAAATCACCCCTGGTAGCCAAGTCGCGAGCGCGGGTATCGAGATGGTCAGCGCGATCGCCACCACCTGGAGGGCGACGAAGGGCACCACGCCCTTGTATATCTGTCCGGTGCGGATCTCGGGCGGCGCGACGCCTCGCAGATAGAAGAGCGAGAAGCCAAACGGCGGCGTGAGAAAACTAGTTTGGAGGTTGACCCCGACCAGCACGCCGAGCCACACGGGATCAACCCCGAGGTTGAGCAACACCGGGGCGGTGATCGGGATCACGATGAAAATGATTTCGAAGGTGTCGAGGATGAAACCGAGCACGAACATGACGAGCATGACCGCGATCAGTGCGCCGTGCATGCCGCCGGGCAGATCCGACAGGAATTCGTGCACCATCGCATCGCCCCCCATCATGCGAAACACGATCGAGAATACCGACGCGCCGAGCAGAATCACGAAAACCATTGAGGTGATGGTGGCGGTGGAGAGCGCGGCCTCGCGCACCAATCGAAAATTGAAACGCCCGCGCAGGATGGCGAGCAGCATGGCACCGACCGCTCCGACCGACGCCGACTCCGTCGGCGTGGCAATGCCTCCGAGTATCGATCCCAGCACGCAGACGATCAAGGCAAGCGGTGGTACCAGTGCCGTCAGCACCTCTCGAATCAGTCCAGCCCGCTCGTTCTCGGGCACGGGCGTCGCTGGACAACTCTCAGGATCGGTGATCGCTTTGTAGATGGTGTAGAGCAGATAGAGTCCGACCAGCAATAACCCCGGGATCATGGCGCCGGCGAACAGGTCACCCACAGACACCGGGTCCGGTGCGAAGTTGCCCTTTGACATCTGTACCTGGGCATTGATGCCCGCCAACATATCGCCCATGAAAATCAGGACGGTCGAGGGCGGAATGATCTGCCCAAGGGTGCCGGACGCACAGATCACGCCACAGGCGAGCTTGGGGTCGTAGCGCGCCTTGAGCATCGCCGGCAGGCTGATCAATCCCATCGTGACGACTGTGGCACCCACCACACCCGTGGAAGCGGCGAGCAGCGCACCCACGAAAATCACCGAGAAGGCGAGACCGCCGCGGATCGAGCCAAACACCCGGCCCATCGTCGTCAGCAACTGGACGGCGATCTGCGATTTTTCGAGGACAACACCCATGAAGATGAAAAGGGGTACCGCGACCAGCACTTCATTGGTCATGAATCCCACGTAGCGTGAAGCCAGCGCTCCGAAATTGCTTGGATCGAAAGCGCCCAGCATCCAGCCGATCAGAGCAAAGAAAAGCGAAGTACCCGCCAACGCGAATGCCACCGGAAAACCGATCAACAGCGTGGCGATCACGCCGAAAAACATCAGGCCTGAGAGGATTTCTCCGATGAGAACTGTGCTCATGTCTGGCGGCTTTCGGATCGGGTGAGATCGGTCATGGGTGGGCTACGGCTTTTCAGGCTGCGTTGCCGCCGTAGCGAAACCGCTCGGGAAGCAGGGACTCGCGGCCGGAGAGCACGAGCACGCTGCGTCCAAGCATCGCGAGGCCTTGGAGACTCACCAGGATCACGAAAAGGGTAATGAAACTCTTGAGGATAAACAGGCCGGGCATCCCACCGGGGTTGGCCGACGCCTCGAATAATCTCCACGAACGGGCGACGTACTCGTGGCTCCAGAGTGCGAGGACCGCACAAAAAGGCAGCAGAAAGATCAACACACCGATCAGGTCCAGCACCGCCTTACGGCGCACGCTGCCCGGCCGATAGAAGATATCGACGCGCACGTGGCCTTCGGTCAGCAACCCGTAACCTGCCACCGCCATGAACATCGCGCCGTTAAGCCAGACGTACAGGTCCTGCATCCACAGTTGTGTGGTGTCGAACAGGTAGCGTTGAACGACGACCGTGAAGCAGACCAGCACCGCGCCCAAGCTCAACCAGGCGAATGTTCGACCGATCACGGCATTGAGCCAGCCGATCGCGGAAACAAAAAACGCCAGAGATCGCATCATGTCCGCCTTGTGCTCACTGCAGCACTCGGAAGGCCGCAGATATATTTCAAGCAGTGAGAACCCCTCGGTTCGGCGCGCGCTGTCTGCCCAGAATCAGAGGCCGCGCGCTCAAGAGCCAGATCGGAAGGTCGTGCGGGCATGGCCCACACGACCTTTCAGATGGAACCGGGATCAGTTTTATCAGGCGATCTTGAAGAATCGCTCGCGCGCCCGCAAGAACGGCGAGTCGGTGCCTTCGGTGCGCGTGCGCAGCAAATTGAGCGCTGACACGAAGCTCTCAGCGGTCTTCTTGGCCAACGGGTCATTGCTGCTGCGGACCGCGTCAAGCACTTCGAGCGAGGCCTTGGCACCGGCTTGCAGGATCTCGTCGCTGAACTGACGCACCTGCACACCGTGCTTTTCGACGAGCGTCGCAAGCGCGCGCGGGTCGTTGGCATAAAAATCGGACGCAACCTGATCGTACTCGGCCTGGCAGGCGGTGCGGACGACTTCCTGGAGGTCGGCGGGCAACGCACGGAACCTGGACTTGCTGACCACTGCCTCGGTGGCAAGACCCGGCTCGATGAAGCTGGGGAAATAGTAGTTCTTGGCGATCTGATGGAAGCCCAGCGCCAGATCGTTGTAAGGGCCAACGAACTCGGCGGCATCCAGCGTGCCTGATTTGAGTGCCTGAAAGATCTCGCCTGCGGGGAGGTTGGTCACCGATGCGCCGAGCTTTTGCCAGACCTGACCACCCAGACCCGGGGTACGGAAGCGCTTGCCCTTGATGTCGGCAACGGTCCTGATCTCGGTACGGAACCAGCCGCCCGCCTGCGTACCCGTATCACCCGACAGGAAACCTTGCAGACCGAACTTGTCGTAGATCTCGTCCCAGATCTGCTGACCGCCCAGGAAGCGAACCCAGGCGGTGAGCTCGCGCGAAGTCATGCCGTAGGGCACGCCGGTAAAGAAGGACAGACCAACGTTCTTGTTCTGCCAGTAGTAGGCGGCCCCGTGGCTCATTTCAGCCGATCCGTTGATCACTGCATCGAGTGCCTGAAGCGGCGGTACCAGTTCGCCCCCTGCGAACACGCGGACGTTGAGGCGTCCACCCGCCATCGTGTTGATTCGACGGGCGAGATTTTCGGCGCCGACGCCCAGGCCCGGGAAGTTCCTGGGCCAGGTGGTGACCATCCGCCATTCGATCCTGGTTTGGGAGAGGGCGGGTGCGGCGACTACGGCAGCGCCCGCTGCCGCGCCCGCGGTCAGCGATTTTTTCAGGGCTGAGCGACGATCCATGAAAGTCTCCAAAAATGGGGTCAGCGAGCTGACGGGTCAGTTTGTAACTGGAACTCCAGCACGCGAGTGTATCGCGCGATCCGGAGCCTTGCACCCCTTTTCGGGGATCCTGGCAAGGGATAAGGAAGCCAAGGAAACGGTTTCCCGGTGGCTCAGCCGCTCACTGCCGCAAGCCTCGTCCGCGCAGCGGCGGCTGCACGCCGAACCTGCTCAGGGGCCGTCCCGCCCAGATGGCGTCGCGATTCGATCGAGCCCTCGAGCGTGAGCACTCCCAGCACATCGTCACCCACCAGAGGGCTGAACGCCCGCAGCGTATCCACACCCAGTTCGGCCAGATCGCAACCCCGATCCGAAGCGGCGCGCACTGCCAGCGCGACCGCCTCGTGCGCGTCGCGGAAAGGCAGTCCCTTGAGTACCAGGTAATCAGCGAGGTCGGTCGCAGTCGAAAAACCCTCGGCCGCAGCGGTACGCATGCGGTCGGCACGCACCCGGATGCCGCCCGCGAGCTCAACGAAAATGCGGATCGTCTCGAGCAGCGTGTCGGCCGTATCGAAGACGGGTTCCTTGTCCTCCTGATTGTCCTTGTTATAGGCGAGTGGTTGACCCTTCATCAGCGTGAGGAGCGACACCAGGCTGCCGAACACCCGCCCGGTCTTGCCACGGGCAAGCTCGGGCACGTCGGGGTTTTTTTTCTGCGGCATGATCGATGAACCGGTGCAGAAGCGGTCGGCCAGATCGATGAATCCAACCCGCGGCGACATCCAGATCACGAGTTCCTCCGACAGACGCGAGATGTGCATCATGGCGAGGCTCGCAGCTGCGCAGAATTCGATCGCAAAATCACGGTCCGAGACCGCATCCAGCGAGTTGGCACACACACCCTCGAATCCCAAGGTGCGGGCCACCGCCTCGCGATCGATCGGATAGGAAGTGCCCGCGAGGGCCGCGGCACCCAGCGGTAGCCGGTTGACCCGCTTCCGGCAGTCGATCAGCCGCTCCTCGTCTCGGGCAAACATCTCGACGTAGGCCATCAGGTGATGGCCGAAGGTGACCGGCTGTGCGACCTGTAAATGAGTGAATCCCGGCATGACAGTGGCCGAGTGCGTATCGGCGAGATCGACCAGCGCAGCCTGAAGCGCGCGAAGGCCCGCCACCGTGTCGTCGATCACCCCGCGCAGCCACAGCCGGATGTCGGTGGCGACCTGATCGTTGCGCGAGCGCGCGGTGTGCAGTCGCTTGCCGGCGTCGCCAACCAGTTCGGTGAGCCTGCGCTCGATGTTCAGGTGCACGTCCTCGAGTTCGACCGACCAATGGAAGGTGTGGGCCTCGATCTCGGCCAGAATCTGCGCCATCCCTTTGCGGATCGACGACAGGTCTGCTTCACTGATGATTCCGACTGCGTGGAGCATCGCCGCATGCGCGAGCGACCCTTCGATATCGACCCGTGCGAGGCGCTGATCGAAATCGACCGAGGCGGTGTATCGCTTGACCAACTCGGATACCGGCTCTGAAAAACGGCCGGACCAGGCGGATGTCTTTTGCGCAAGTTGATCTGTCATAATCGGATGACACAAAAAGGAACGGATTATACGGGGGGTCTGAAATGGGTTCGGGTCCTCCATGTTGAAGCGACCGTCATGCAAATGGGACACTCGATTCTGATCGTTGACAGCGAAGTGGCCGGGCGGGCCCAGCTGCGCCGCGCCCTCGACTCGTTGAACAATGCGTTTCCGCATCGGGTTCTAGGCGAGGTGAACGATGCGCAGTCGGCCATCGAGCGGATCGATGCGCTCCATCCTGAAGTGTTGCTGGTCGATGCGGTGTTGCCGGGCATGAGCGGCAGTGCCCGTTACGCAGTCGACGCGTTCGAGGTCAAGGCGGTCGATTACCTGCTCAAACCCGTTGAGGTGCCGCGTCTGCTTCAGGCCCTTCGAAGGGTCGATGACAAGCCGGCCGGCCCCCAGTCGGTCCTGCCGGCGCCGGCCCCAGCGAACACCGACCCAGAGCCTGCCCGCGCCGCGCGTCGCCATTTCGCGGTTCACGAGCGGGGCCGTCTGATGCGGGTCCCGGTCGAGCAGGTGATCTACCTCAAGGCCGAACTCAAGTACGTGACCGTTCGCACCCGGCAGCGCGAATACCTGATCGAGGACTCGCCCAGTTCGCTCGAGGCCGAGTTCGCCGGCCACTTTGTCCGGGTACACCGCAATGCACTGGTGGCTCGCTCTTCCATCGCCGGCTTCGAGCGCGTGGCCTCTGGTCCGCCCGAATCGGGCGAAGCACGCTGGCAGGTCGTACTCCGCGACGTGCCGGAGCGGCTTCGTGTCAGCCGTCGGCAATGGTCCTCACTGCGCTCTCTTATCGGATAACCATGTCTCCAGGCTCGAATTTTCCCGCTGCTCCGTCCCGCCTCGTCATCGCATCCCGCCAGAGCCAGCTCGCCCTCTGGCAGGCCGAGCACGTCAAGGCCCGACTGATCGAGCTTTACCCCGGTTGTGCGGTCGAGATCCTGGGCATGACGACCGAGGGTGATCGAATTCTCGATCGGCCGCTGGCCGAAATCGGTGGAAAGGGTCTCTTCGTCAAGGAGCTCGAGGTGGCGCTGCTGGATCGGCGGGCCGATCTTGCCGTTCACTCGCTAAAGGACGTACCGATGGAACTCGGCGAATCGTTCGCGCTGCCCATCGTGATGAAGCGTGAAGACCCCCGCGATGCGTTCGTATCGGCCCGGTTCGATTCGCTGGAGCGCTTGCCAGCGGGCTCTCGCGTGGGTACGTCGAGTCTGCGTCGCGCCTCGCAGATCCGTTTTCGGTTTCCGCAGCTTCAGGTCCTGCCGCTCAGAGGCAATGTCAACACGCGTCTGGCCAAGCTCGACGCCGGGGACTATGACGCGATCATCCTTGCCGCGGCCGGTCTCAAGCGGCTTGGTCTCGCTGCCCGTATTCGTTCACTGATCACCGTGGAGGCCAGCCTGCCTGCCGCTGGACAGGGCGCGCTCGGAATCGAAACGCTCTCCGATCGGCCTGATCTCGAGGCCTGGCTCGCGCCGCTGGCCGATCGGCGGACCCACGTCGAGGTGAGCGCCGAGCGCACGGTGGCGCGCCGACTCGGCGGCAACTGCCGCATGCCGCTCGCTGCGTACTGCGTCACCGAGGCGGACGGAGCCTTGCGGCTCCGCGCTCGGGTAGGTGCCGAGGATGGCAGCGGCATGTCGGATACCGACCTCAAATCCCCACAGGCCCATTTCGAGAGCGCCGAGCAACTCGGTATCCAGGCTGCGGCGGCTTTGCTTGACCAGGGAGCTGGCCGGTGGCTCGGGTCGTCCTGACCCAGCCGCTACCTCGCATCGCTGGAATCGGCCGTGCGCTGCGCGCGCGTGGTTTGTCCGTGCTGGAACTGCCATTTGCCCGTCTGGTGCCCGAGTTGCCCCCTGAGCTCGCTTCGCAGGTCGAATCCGCAGACTGGGTGATTGTCGTGAGCCCTGCAGCACTCACGTTCCTCCTCGATGCATTGCAGGACCGCTGGCCCGGTCGGGCAGGTTTGGCGGTGGTGGGCCCGGGTTCCCTGGCAAGTTTGCAGTCTCGCCACCTTTCGGGCGCCCCCTCGTCCATCGTTTCTCCCGGAACGCCTCCCTGGGACGCTGCGAGCCTGATCAACACGCCGCCATTTCTCGCGCCCGACGGCTTGCGCTGCCTGGTGATTCGAGGTGACGGTGGGGGTGAGTTGTGGATCGACAGCCTTCGCGATCGAGGCGCTCTCGTCAAAGTTCTTCCGATTTACCGGCGCCGAGCCGTCGAGCCGGCAACTGAAATCATCGAGGCGCTTCGATCGTGGACGGCGGATGTCGAACCCATCGACTGGGTGTTTACCCAGACCGCGACGATTGCAGGCTGTCGCAAGCTCTTGGGTGAGCGTTTTGGAACGCAGCGCTCCGAGCGAGACCGCGCGTTGGTCGTCCACGCGCGAATTGCTGACGAAGCGCGTGCCGCCGGATTTCACCACGTCGCAATGATCGAGCCGGGGGTCGAGGCACTCGCGAGCGCGCTAGAATCCTGTTGATTCAAATTCGGCTTGACTGTCCTTTGATCAGGTTCCAAATTTTTTCACCCGACGCGGGGTCTCGTCTTGGCTGAGCCTCATCCTTCCGGCAATGAGTCCCGTCCTGTTCTCGAGCAGGAACAGGCTTCGTTTGCGGCCTCGCCCTCCGAGGCCGTTGCGGCTGCTCCTGGGGAAGCGAAGCGCCGACCGCGAGTCATGTGGCTAGCAGGAGGAGCGCTCGGGCTTGCCCTGGTCGCGTTGGGCTGGTCATGGATGTCTTCCCAGAGGCTGTCGTCACTTGAGCGGGGGGCAACGATTCGCCTCGAGGGCACCGACCGGCGGATCTCTGACGCTGGCAGCGCACTCGGGCGTGCCCAGGAGCAGTTGCGGGATCTGCAGCAGCGACAGGCGCTCATCGACGCTCGGGTTTCGGAGGCTCAGGCGCTCTACGTTCAGGTCGAAAAACTCTATCGTGGACTCATTCAGGAGTCCGCCGACGCGGTGCTGGCGGAGATCGAATCGACCTTGATGCTGGCCTCCCAGCAATTGGCCCTGGGAGTTGACCCCCGCGGCGCCCTGATCGCGCTCGAGCAGTCCGAGCAGCGACTGTCGCGGCAAAATGACTCGACGCTTGCGCCGCTTCGAATGGCGCTGGTCAGCGATCTCGAGCGCCTGCGAGCCCATCCCGCTTCGGAGGTGGTGGCGCTCGCCACGAGGCTCGACGTGCTGATTGCACAGATCGATCAGTGGCCGCTGACCGCTTCGCTTACCCGTCGGGAACGTGCTCCTCACCAGGCGGCAAATGCTGCGCGCCCCGAGCCTTCGCCGGGCGCTCCGCCAACGGGCTCCGCAGCGCCCGATTCCGGCCCGTTTTCAAGCCTGAGGGGTCTGATGGACGATCTTCAGGGCTTGATCCGCGTCCGCCGCATCGACCACCCGGAGTCTCTGCTGATTGCGCCCGATCAGGCCTACTTTCTCAAGGAAAATCTGCGTTTGATGTTGCTGAACACCCGCATCTCCCTGCTCGCCCGGAACGAAACGCTGTTTCGCGCCGACCTCGAGCGCGCCATCGACGCAGTCACCCGGTTTTACGATCTCGACAGCCGTTCGGTCGCGCAGGGGCTCCAGCAACTCCGACAATTGCGCAGTGCCCGGCTTTCACTCGAGCCTCCTCTGCCCAAAGAAAGTATCGCTGCGGCGCGCGCGGCCCGCGCAAGCCGCGCGGCAAAGGACTGAACGTGGCTCGAGTCGACGGGGGTGATCACGACTGCCGGGGACTGGCTTGAGTCGGCTCATTGTCATCTTGCTCGTGCTGTCGGCCGCAGTCGTGCTCGCCCTGCTCGTTCATTTCAACGAGGGTAATGTCGCGATCCTTTGGCCGCCCTATCGGGTCGATCTCTCGATCAACTTGCTCGCGGTCGCGCTCCTTGCCTGCTTTGTGCTGGGGTATGTGGCTATCCTGGCGCTCTTCAATGCACTTTCACTGCCGCAGCGGGTGCGTGATTTCCGCCAGCGCCGCCTGCGCAATGCGGCCGTTCGAGGCTTGCGTGAGGGGCTGATTGCGCTCTATGAAGGGCGATTCGGTCGGGCCGAGCGGCTGCTCAAGCCCGCGCTCGCCGATCCGGAGCTGGCTGGCACAGCCTCGCTCGTGGCGGCAAAGGCTGCCCAGCGCCTGAGCGACCCGGATCGGGTCGAGCAGTGGATCGAGCGGGCCGAGGCCGAGCCTGCCCTGTCCCAGGCGGTGTTGCTCAGTCGGGCCGAAATTGCAGTGGACGAGCGCGAGCCCCTTCGAGCGCTCGCGGCGGTCGGGCGATTGCATTCCGGCGGTGCGCGACACATTCAGGGCCTGAGACTGGCCCTGCGCGCTCACGAGCAGGCTGGCCAGTGGACGGAGCTGCTCCAGGTGGTTCGCCAACTCGACAAGCGCGACGCGATCCATCCCAGTGTCGCGCGCTCACTCAAAGGGCGAGCAATACGGGAGCTTTATCTCGCTGCGGACGGAGATCCGGAACGCCTCGACGAACTGACCCGCTCGCTGAGTCCGGCCGAGCGGTCCTTCGAGGACGTGCTCGAGGTGGCGGCCCCCATTCTGGCGCAGGCCGGCCGAGCCGAGCGCGCCGGGGCGATGCTTCTCGCCGTGCTTGCCGACCGATTCGAGCCGCAATTGATCTCGATTTATGCAGGGCTCGCAACGATCCCCGCCCGGGAGCGGTTGCGCGAGATTGAGGTGCTGCGTGAACGCTACGGCGAGCACCCCGTGATCAGCCTGACGCTGGGGCGGCTGTGCGCGGCGGTGGGCCTTTGGGGCAAGGCCGAGGAGTTCCTGCAGCGCGCCCGCGTGCAGGCGCCTGGGCGGGAGACGATCGTCACGCTCGCACGGCTATTCGAGCACCTCGGGCGGGGCGATGAGGCCGCCGATCTGTGGCGCGAGGCTGCGCTGATCGATCTGCCCGATTTGCTCCCCGAACGGCCGCTCGCACCGATTGCCGCCACTGGCGACGCGATTCCGCCGCAGTTGCCGGATAGCCCTGCGTCAACCTGAACCCTTTCTCATACCATGAGGCGCGTCAGCGCCCTGGAGCCTCCTGATGAATCTCGATCGAGTCGATTGCGGCAAGGATATTCCCAATGATTTCAACGTCATCATCGAGATTCCGATGATGGCCGATCCGATCAAGTATGAGGTAGACAAGGACACCGGAGCCCTGTTCGTGGACCGGTTCATGCTGACCTCGATGCACTACCCTTGCAACTACGGCTATATCCCACGCACCATCGCCGGTGATGGCGATCCGGTCGATGTGCTGGTGATCACGCCTTTTCCGGTGGCCGTTGGCGCAGTCGTCCGCTGCAGGCCGCTGGGGGTACTCATGATGCAGGATGAGGCGGGCTCGGACGCGAAACTCCTCGCGGTGCCGATCGATCGCATCCTGCCGATCTACAAGCACTGGCGCAAGGCGAGTGATATCGCCCCGGAGCGTCTGGCGACCATCCAGCACTTCTTCGAGCACTACAAGGATCTGGAGCCCGGCAAATGGGTCAAGGTCGAAGGCTGGGGCGGACCCGATGAGGCCGCGAAGGAAATCACCGACGGAATTGCGCGTTACCAGCGGGCATTCGTCAAGCCGAAATTCTGAGGCTGGATCAAGTCCTTCATCGCTTGCTATCCGGACCTGACCGGAAGGGCGTTCGCTCGCTCAGTTCGTCCATGTAACCGCTGATGGCCCGCCCCTCGCGCGTCAAATAGCGCTCGACCGCGTCGGCAAATGCAGGTTCGGCCAGCCAGTGGGCGGATACAGTGCGTACGGGCACAAACCCTCTGGCCATCTTGTGTTCGCCCTGCGCACCTCCTTCGATGGCTTCGAATCCCTCCTCGATCGCATGCTCGATCGCCTGGTAGTAGCAGGTTTCGAAGTGAAGCATGGGCCGGTGAACCAATGCACCCCAGTGCCGGCCGTACAGCCGCCGACCATCGTGAAGCAGCAGACTCGCTGCGATCGGGTTCGACCCCTCACTTGCGATGATCATCAGCGTGGCCTCGCTCATCCGCTCACCGAGGCCTAGGAAAAAGGCCTCGTTCAGATAGGGCGTGGAGTGGTGAGCGCCGTAGGTCGCCGCGTAGCACCGATGAAAGAACTGCCAGTGCGCCTCAGTGATGGCCGTGCCGGCGAGTCGCTCGAACGAGATGCCAGACTCGGCCACGCGGCGGCGCTCGGCGCGGATCTTCTTGCGTTTGTCCTGTCTGAGCGAATTCAGAAAGCCGTCGAAATCGTGCCAGCCGTCGTTTTGCCAATGGAATTGGACTCCATGACGAAGCGTCGCGCCGGCTGCAACGAGACTGCTCGCCTCGTTCTCTTGCGGAAACAGGACATGGAGCGACGACAGGCCCTGGCTACCGGCAAAGTCGATCATTGCGCGTGCCAGTGCGTCGCGGGCCCCGTCATCGCGCGCGAGCAGGCGCGGCCCCGGAACCGGGCTGAAAGGGATCGCTGAAAGCAGCTTGGGAAAGTATCGAAGGCCATGACGTTGGTAGGCCTCCGCCCAGGCCCAGTCGAAGACATATTCGCCGTACGAGTGTGTCTTCGCGTAGAGAGGCGCTACCGCGACCAATTCGCCGGCCCGCTCGATGCCCAGATGCAGGGGCAGCCATCCGGTTCCACCGCCCACGCAGGCCGTTGACTCGAGCAACGAAAGGAAGGCGTGACGTACGAAAGGCTGCCGGCGCGCATGCTCGGGCAGCAGCAGATCCCATTTCGACTCGCCGATTTCGGCTATCGATCGGTAGACCCGCGTGCGATAATCCGGCGTGTTCGTTGGGTCGCCCGCGGCCTGGGCGCTTCGCCTCATCGTTTCCGGGATCTTCATGCGTATTGCAGCGGCGCAACTCAATCAAACAGTAGGTGATTTCGAGGGCAACGCGAGCCGCATCATCGATGCTGCGCGCAGCGCTGCCGCGAACGGCGCAGCCATACTGCTGACGCCAGAGCTTTCGATCTGCAGCTATCCGCCCGAAGATCTCCTGCTGCGGCCCAGCTTTCACGAACACGCCTCGCGAGCGCTCGACCGCATTGTCGCCGAGACTGCCTCGCTCGACCTTGCGCTGCTCGTGGGTATGCCGGTCCTCGAAAGGGGGCTGCGGTTGAACGCTGCCGTTCTTGTGGGGGGAGGGCGCGTTCTGGGGCGCTACAGCAAGCGCGAGCTGCCCAATTATGGCGTGTTCGACGAGCGTCGTTATTTTCAGGAAGAAGGCTCGCCCCTCGTGTTCGAGCGTGGTGGTCTGCGTTTCGGGGTCCTGATCTGCGAGGATTTCTGGTTCCAGGCCGCCCCCCGCGCTGCGGTCGAGGCGGGTGCCCAGGTGCTGCTGGTGCTCAATGCTTCGCCCTTTCACATGGGCAAGCAGGGCCTGCGGGTCGATGTGGCGCGGGCCAACGTATCGAGCCTGGGCGTTCCGATGGTCGCGGCCAATCTCGTCGGCGGCCAAGACGAATTGGTGTTTGACGGACTGTCCTTTGCGCTCGGCGGGTCGGGTGACTTGCGGGTGCAGGCACCGTTTTGCGAGCCGGCTCTGATGATGATCGACTTCAATGCGGCGCCTGACGGTACGGGCGCGCCAGAGGTCGAGGCGGGCGAGCTCCAGGCGGCTTCTCCGGTTGAGGAACAGGTCTACCGGGCCCTGGTGCTCGGGGTGCGCGATTACGTTGGAAAGAACGGCTTTCCCGGCGCCATCATCGGCATGTCGGGCGGAATCGATTCGGCGCTTACCCTTGCCATCGCCGTCGATGCGCTGGGCGCCGAGCGTGTGCGCGCAGTCATGATGCCTTCGCCCTACACCGCCGAGATCTCCTGGATCGACTCGCGTGACATGGTCACGCGCCTGGGCGTCCGCTATGACGAGATCGCCATCGCTCCGTGTTTCGACGCGTTCAAGGCCACGCTCGCAGGCGAGTTTGCAGGGCTGGCCGAGGACACGACCGAGGAGAATCTTCAGGCGCGCATCCGCGGTACGCTGCTGATGGCGCTTTCGAACAAGTTCGGGGCCATCGTTCTGACCACCGGCAACAAATCCGAGATGGCAGTCGGCTATTGCACTTTATACGGCGACATGGCGGGTGGCTTTGCAGTCATCAAGGACATCGCCAAGACGCTCGTGTATCGGCTTGCGCGCTGGCGCAATCTTCAGCATGAGGTGATCCCCGAGCGGATCATCACGCGCGCGCCCAGCGCCGAGTTGCGACCGGGGCAGACCGATCAGGATTCCCTGCCTCCCTATGACGTACTGGATGCGATCATGCAGGCCTACATGGAGGACGATCGCGGCATCGAGGCGATTGTCGCTCAGGGTCATCCTCGGCAGGCGGTGGAAAAGGTGGTGCGTCTAATTGCGCTCAGCGAATACAAGCGCAGGCAGGCGCCCGTTGGTATCCGCGTTACCCACCGTGCATTCGGCCGCGACTGGCGGATGCCGATCACGTCTCGTTTCCGTGAGTGAACAGGCCCAGGGGAGCCCACGATATGAAAAAACTGACTGCCATCATCAAGCCGTTCAAACTCGACGAGGTGCGCGAAGCACTCGCCGAGGTCGGGGTGAGCGGGCTCACTGTCACCGAGGTCAAGGGCTTCGGGCGCCAGAAAGGGCATACCGAGCTGTACCGGGGTGCCGAATACGTGGTCGATTTCCTGCCCAAGGTGCAGGTCGAAGCGATTCTCGTTGAAGACGTCCTGGAGCAAGCCATCGACGCGGTGATTCGCGCAGCGCGTACGGGTCGGATCGGCGATGGGAAAATATTCGTCACCTCCGTCGAGGAAGTGATCAGGATCCGCACCGGCGAGACGGGCGAGGCGGCGATCTGAGTGAGCGGTGCTTCGCGCTCCGCCCGGGACAAGCGCAAGCGCTCAAGTCGGTGGCTGCCGAACGGGTGAGCTGTAGCGAGGGCCGCGAATCAACACGATGAGTGCGCCTGCTCCGCCGTCGTTGGGCCGTGCCTGACAGAAGGCCATCACTTCTTCGCGCTGGGCGAGCCATTTCATCACCTTGCCCTTGAGCACGGGTTCCCGGCTGGGCGATCCCAGACCCTTGCCGTGGATGATCCGCAGGCAGCGCCATTCGTTGCGGCGAGCATGCACCAGAAACTCGACGAGCGCAGGCCGGGCCTCGTCCACCCGCAGCCCATGTAGATCGATCTGACCACGGATGCTCCACTGCCCGCGCCGAAGTCGCTTGACCACATCGGCGCCAATGCCAGGTCTGCGCCAGGAGAGCGACTCGTCGGTCTCGAGCAGGGATTCGATATCAATCTCGTCCGAGATGGACTGATCGAGCACTTCGCGCTCGTCGGCCTGCCTTTGCCTTGGGGCGGGGCTCAGGCGAGGCGGGCGTTGAATGATCCTGCCTGGATCGGGCAGGGGCGTGGCATCTGCGACGGCTGACCGAAAGACGTTTGCTTCGGCCTGGGAGCGAATACGCTTGAGTTCCTCCCGGCGTTCGGTTTCTCTACGCTCCCGCGTCTGGTCGCGCAGCAGCCGCACGACCCCTTCGAGCGAGTCGAGGCCGGAAAGGGGTGCGGTGCGGCGGGGCATCGATGATCACCGAATGAAGGGTCAGGTCCAATGGGGGGCAAGGCCCGGGCCTTGCCGCCGCGGTCGGTCAGTCGGCACCCATCGACTCGAGAAATCGCTGCGCGTCGAGCGCGGCCATGCAGCCGGTCCCGGCGCTGGTGATGGCCTGTCGGTAAACATGATCCTGAACATCGCCGGCTGCGAATACGCCGGGAATGCTCGTGGCGGTAGCCATGCCGTCCAGCCCCGTACGGGTGACGATGTAGCCGCCCCGCATCTCGAGTTGTCCTTCGAAGATCGATGTGTTGGGTGTATGCCCGATCGCGATGAACACGCCCTGGAGGGACAGGTCACTGGTGGTGCCCGTGCGATTGTCCAGCAGTCGCACGCCCGTCACGCCTGAAGCGTCGCCCAGCACTTCCTGCAATTCGTTGAACCAACGCAGTTCGACCCGCCCGGCGGCGGATTTTTCCATCAGTTTGTCAATCATGATGGGCTCGGCGCGCAGTCGGTCGCGCCGATGAACCAAGGTCACCTTGCGGGCAATGTTGGACAGATAGAGCGCTTCCTCTACCGCCGTGTTGCCCCCGCCCACCACACAGACATCCTGATTGCGGTAGAAAAACCCGTCGCAGGTTGCGCAGGCCGAGACGCCCTTGCCCATGAAGGACTGTTCGGACGGCAGGCCCAGGTAGCGAGCCGATGCACCGGTCGCTATGATCAGCGCATCGCAGGTGTAGGTGCCGCTATCGCCCAGCAGCTGAAATGGCCGCTCGCCCAGCCGCACGGTATGGATGTGATCGAAGATCATTTCGGTGCCGAATCGGGTCGCGTGCTTCTCGAAGCGCGCCATCAGGTCCGGCCCCTGGACCCCGTCGGCATCGGCGGGCCAGTTGTCGACATCGGTTGTGGTCATCAACTGACCGCCCTGAGCGAGTCCGGTGATCAGAACCGGTTTGAGATTGGCTCGAGCGGCGTAGACTGCTGCGGTGTATCCAGCAGGGCCTGAACCCAGGATAAGCACCTTGCAGTGCCTGGAATCAGTCATGGGGCAACCTTTCAAAGAGATGCGGATTCGTTGTATTTTCAGCGTGTTAGCTTGGCAGACTGAAGACTTTTGCTGAAATTGGATGGCTTGCGGCACAATTATAGGCGCTGAGGCTTACAGGGGACTTTCATTCCATGGTGACAATCGATAACCGGGCGTTCCTGAGACGCGTGCCGATGTTCTATGGCTTGGCGGAGTCGCAGATCGACATGCTTGCGGTCGGCAGTGTCCGTCGCAACTACCCCCGTGGCCGGACCATCGTTGCCGAGGGTGATCCTTCACAGTCGATGTACATCCTCCTCTCCGGGCGAGCCAAGGTGCAGCGCTCAGACGCAGAGGGCAAGGAGGTGATCCTGGCCGTGCTCGGTGCGGGCGAGTTCTTTGGCGAAATGAGTCTCATCGATGACGAGCCACGGTCGGCCAGTGTGATCACGCTCGAATCCTGCGATTTCCTTTCGATCCGCAAGGAAAGCTTCCTTACGATCCTCAAGCAAAGCAACGAAATCTGCATCGAGGTCATGCGTGGTCTGGTTCAGCGCCTGCGGGCAGCCGACCGCAAGATCGAGACGCTTGCCCTGCTGGACGTCTACGGCCGGGTGGCCCGCGTGCTGCTCGATTCGGCGGAGATGGTCAATGGTGATCGCGTGGTTCGCAACCGTTTGCCCCGGCAGCACATTGCCAAGATGATCGGAGCCTCTCGCGAGATGGTGTCGCGGGTGATGAAGGGGCTTGAGACCGAGGGCTACGTTGTGCCGCTTCCCGAGGGGCGCCTGCTCCTGCGCGAGAAGATCAGCGCCTACCTATGAATTCGCAACACATTCACCACGTCGCTTGAATGGCACGATCTTCTGCCGCCATTGCCTCAGGTTCGGGTTCGCGTGCCCGCCTATGGGGCGTGTTTGGAAGCCTCCCCGAGCGGATCATCCGCCTGATCAACGAGTTGCGGTGGATCGCCACCGGGCTGATGACCCTCTACCTGATCGTGGTGCTGGCGACTTATGATCGGGCCGACCCGGGCTGGTCGCACGAAGCGGGCACCGCCGCGATTGCCAATGCGGGGGGCTGGGTGGGCGCCTATATTGCGGATTTCCTGCATTACCTCCTGGGTCTGAGCGCTTGGTTGGTACCTTTGTTACTTTGCGTTTCGGTGCTTAGAGGTCTGGCTGAGGCGAGGGCGATGCGCCTTGCCTCGGTCAAACCTCAGGAGTCGGCGGCGAAGCAACGATTTGCCTGGGAGCAGTGGCTGGGTTTCCTGGTGTTGCTGGTCGCCTGCTGCCTGCTCGAGGCTGCGCGTCTGCATCGCTTGAACATCGATCTTCCGCTGGGTCCGGGTGGTGTCCTCGGGCAGTTACTTTCGCCGTTTCTTTTTTTAGCAATGGGCTCCGTGGGCGCCACGATGCTCTTGATTGGCAGTATCGGGATCGGTTTCAGCTTGTGGACGGGCTGGTCTTGGTTCTCGATTTTTGAGCGACTGGGAGCCTCGATCGAGTGGGCTGTCCTGCGCGTGCGGAATGCCGTCGTGGCCAAGCTCGATCGGCGAATCGGTCAGGTCGCCGCGAGCGAGCGCGCCGAGCAGGTCCAGGAGTTGAAGAAGGTCCTGGCCGACGATGATGACGAGCCGATTCACATCGAGCCTCCTGTCGCTCAGATCGAGCGGTCCAGGCGTGCCGAGGCCGAACGCCAGCCTGCCCTGTTCTCGGACCTCCCCCGCGTGTCGGCATTGCCCGAGATCGGGCTACTCGACGAGCCCCCGCCCGCGCAGGAGACGGTTTCGGCCGAGACGCTCGAATACACCTCCCGGCTCATCGAGAAGAAACTCGCCGATTTCAATGTTGCTGCTCATGTGGTTGCCGCCTATCCCGGCCCGGTGATCACCCGGTACGAGATCGAGCCGGCCACAGGCGTGAAGGGCAGTCAGATCGTCAATCTGTCCAAGGACCTCGCGCGAGCGCTCTCGCTGGTTTCCTTGCGGGTGGTCGAGACCATTCCCGGCAAGAACCTGATGGGCCTTGAGTTGCCCAATGTCCGGAGGCAAGCGGTCCGTCTGTCCGAGATACTGGGTTCCGAGGTGTATGCCTCGGGCGTTTCGGCGCTCACGCTTGCGCTCGGCAAGGACATCGCCGGCAACCCCGTTGTGGCTGATCTTGCCAAGATGCCCCACCTGCTCGTTGCAGGTACCACCGGTTCTGGCAAGTCAGTGGGCATCAATGCGATGATCCTGTCGCTGCTCTACAAGGCCGACCCCTCCAAGGTGCGGCTCATCATGATCGATCCGAAGATGCTCGAGATGAGCGTCTACGAGGGCATTCCGCATCTGCTCGCCCCGGTTGTGACCGACATGCGGCAGGCGGCCAACGCCCTCAACTGGTGTGTGGCTGAAATGGAGCGACGCTACCGGGTCATGAGCAAGTTGGGTGTTCGCAATCTCGCCGGCTACAACAACCGGATCGCCGAGGCTGACAAACGCGAGGAGAAGATTCCCAACCCGTTTTCGCTCACGCCCGACGCACCAGAGCCACTCGGCCGCCTGCCCCAGATCGTTGTCGTGATCGACGAACTCGCCGACCTGATGATGGTCGTGGGCAAGAAGATCGAGGAATTGATCGCGCGTCTTGCTCAAAAGGCGAGAGCAGCGGGCATTCACCTGATCCTCGCCACACAGCGCCCCTCGGTTGACGTGATCACTGGCCTCATCAAGGCCAATATTCCCACCCGCATCGCGTTCCAGGTGTCATCGAAGATCGATTCGCGCACCATCCTCGATCAGATGGGGGCCGAGTCTCTGTTGGGGCAGGGCGACATGCTCTACATGCCGCCCGGCTCGGGTGTGCCGGTCCGCGTGCATGGCGCGTATGTGGCTGACGAGGAGGTCCACAAGGTCGCCGAGCACTGGCGCAGTGTGGCCGAGCCCGACTACATCGAGGGGGTGCTCGAAAGCGGCGTACCCGAGGAGGTCGATGCAGGCAGTGCCGTCGGCTTTGGCGGCCTGTCGCAGACGCTATCGGAGGCAGGAGTGGACGGCGAGGCTGACCCGATGTTCGACCAGGCTGTGGCGGTGGTGCTCAAGCACAAGCGCGCGTCGATCTCGCTCGTTCAACGCCATTTGCGCATCGGCTATAACCGCTCGGCGAGACTGCTCGAACAGATGGAAAAGTCCGGTATCGTTTCGGCAATGGGCACCAACGGCAACCGCGATATTCTGGTCCCGGCGCGCAGCGAAGAATGAGCATCCTGGTTGCGGGGGGCCTTGTGCGGCGCTTGCCGACACCGTTTCGTGTGCTGGGGTGGGCGCTTCTTCTGGTGATGGTTGCGGCCAGTCTCATGATGGGTCGATCCGCTGCCGCCGCGGCGGGGGACGGTCGCACGCAGTTCGAGACCTTCGTCAGCTCGACCTCTCGTGCTCAGGGGCAGTTTCGGCAAGAGATCCGCGAGCGCGATGGACGTCTGTTCGAGACAAGTGAGGGCCGTTTTGCGTTCGAGCGGCCCGGCCGATTTCGATGGGAGGTCATCAAGCCGATCGAGCAACTGCTGGTGGCCGATGGCAGCTTGCTTCACTTTCACGACATCGACCTCGCGCAGGTCACCGAGCGCCGCCTGGACCACGCCCTCGCTTCGACGCCCGCCGCGCTGCTCTTTGGCGATGCCTCGCTCGATCGAGATTTTGAAGTGCGTGATGCGGGTCAGTCTGCAGGCATTGCCTGGTTTGAGGCCCGACCTCGTTCGGCCGATACCGGTATCGAGATGCTTCGGATCGGCATGCACGAGGGGCTGCCCGAACTCATGGAGGTGGTCGATGCCTTCGGGCGGACCTCCCGTTTCACTTTCTTCGCGCTCCGCCGCAATCCGGCGCTCGATCCCATGCTATTCAAATTCGTGCCGCCCCCCGGCACCGACGTGATCCGGCAGTGACATGAACGCCGGTTCAGCTGCGCAAACTCTGTCGGAGCCGGGCCAAACGCGACTGATCGGCGTTGTGTCGGTCGTGCATGGCGTCTCGCATTACTACCATCTGCTGCTTGCGCCGCTCTTCCCGTGGTTGCGTAACGAGTTCGGCTTCAGCTACGCGGAACTCGGCCTGCTGATGACGGTGTTCTTTGTTGTGTCAGGCATTGGGCAGGCGCTGGGCGGTTTTGTGGTGGACCGTATCGGGCCGCGCCCCGTTTTGCTGGCGTCCCTGGTCTGCTTCATTCTCGCCTGCCTCGTGCTGGCCTCCGCGTCGGGCTATCCGATGCTTGTGCTGGGGGCGATGCTCGCAGGCCTGGGTAATGCAGCCTTTCATCCGATCGATTTCTCGATTCTCAACACGCGGGTTCGAACCGAGCGGCTCGGGCGGGCCTACGCGATGCATGGATTGTCCGGCAGTCTGGGGTGGGCGCTCGCGCCGCTGATGCTCACCGCCATCGCCCAACTGGCGGGCTGGCGCCTGGCGATTCTGGCGGGGATGCTGCCCGCCGTGATCGCTTTGCTGCTCTGCGCCTGGGCGCGGGACGATCTTGATGTTCGGCCCCATCAGGTACGTCCGAGTGAACGGGGCGGTGCCAACAAGGATCCGCTCACGCTTTCCGCCTTGCTCAGGATGCCGCCGCTCTGGTTCAGCGCTTTCTATTTCTTTGCCTCGGCGAGCGCGTTTGGTGCCATACAGTCGTTCGGTGCCGAATCCATGCGGCTGCTGCATAGCCTTGATCTGACCTGGACGGGTTATCTGCTGAGCATCTACATGGTCGGCAGCGCCGTCGGCACCCTGCTGGGGGGCTATCTGTTGTCCGACCCCGCAAAGGTCGAACGGTTCGTGACCCGCAGCTTCGTTGTTGCGGTGCTGCTCGCACTTACGATTGGAGTGGTACCGATTCCTGCCTGGAGCGTGCCGGTGTTGTTCGCTCTGCTTGGCATCACGACGGGACTCGCCGGGCCGGCGCGCGATCTCCTGGTCAAGCGCGCGACGCCTCCTGGTGCCTCGGGCCGGGTCTATGGGCTGGTCTATTCGGCGCTCGATGTCGGCATCTCGATTTCGCCCGCGGTGTTCGGATTGCTGATGGATGCGGGCCTGCCGGTGCTGGTCTGGCTGGGCGTGGCGATCTCCTATGCCGTGCTCATCCTTGCAGCCAACTTGATCGGCCGTGCGACGCGCGAGCGTCTCGCTACGGGCTGATCGATCGATGAGTTCCCGTGCCATGAGTCGGGCGACCGACGCGCCGCTCGCCGAGCGTCTGCGGCCACGTGCGCTCGATGAGGTGATCGGGCAGTCGCATTTGCTCGGGGCGGGCAAGCCCTTGCGCGTGGCCTTCGAGTCCGGCAAGCCGCATTCGATGCTGTTCTGGGGTCCGCCGGGGGTCGGCAAGACCACACTCGCGCGGCTCATGGCGGCAGCGTTCGACTGTCGTTTCATCGCCATCTCGGCTGTCTTGGGTGGCGTGAAGGACATCCGTGATGCGGTGGAAGAAGCGAGGCAGGCGCGCGATCAGGGTTTGCGGACCATCGTTTTCGTTGACGAGGTGCACCGTTTCAACAAGGCCCAGCAGGACGCCTTTCTGCCCCATGTCGAGAGCGGGCTTTTCATTTTCATTGGCGCCACAACAGAAAATCCGTCCTTTGAGGTCAATGCCGCATTGCTGTCTCGGGCCCGGGTCTATGTGCTGCAGCCGCTCTCGGTCGAAGAAATGCAGCAGTTGTTTGCGCGGGCTGAGGCGATCCTCGAGGAGGGGGTGGGCTTTGACGAACAGGCCCGCGAGCGCCTGATCGGATGGGCCGATGGCGATGCGAGACGACTGCTGAATGCGATCGAAATCGTGGTCGATGCGGCGATGGCCTCCGAATGCCGGATGGTCGATGGGGCCTTTCTCGAAAATGCGCTGTCGCAAAACCTGAGACGCTTCGACAAGGGTGGTGATGCGTTCTACGATCAGATCAGCGCGCTTCACAAGTCGGTGCGCGGCTCCGATCCAGACGCCTCGCTCTACTGGCTGTGTCGCATGCTCGACGGCGGCGCTGACCCGCGCTACCTCGCCCGGCGCGTGATCCGAATGGCGAGTGAGGATATCGGTCTGGCCGATCCGCGCGCGCTGACGCTTGCGCTCGATGCCGCGCAGACCTACGAGCGCCTGGGCTCGCCCGAGGGGGAGTTGGCGATTGCACAGGCCGTGGTGTTTCTCGCCTGTGCCGCGAAGTCGAATGCGGTCTACAAGGCCTACGGCGCCGCGAGGCGATTTGTGGCCGAGCAGGGATCGGCGCCGGTGCCCATGCATCTGCGCAATGCGCCCACCGCGCTCATGAAATCGCTCGGGCACGCCAAGGGCTATCGTTATGCCCATGATGAGCCCGATGCGTTTGCCGCTGGGGAAACGTATTTCCCTCACGGTGTTTCGGCTCGTTTTTACGAGCCGACCGATCGGGGGCTCGAGATCCGGATCGGTGAAAAGCTCGCACGGCTGCGATCGCGTGGCGCCAAGCCTGCGGTGTAAACTCCGCGCGTCCTTTTTTGAGGGTTGTCAGTCATGCTCGATATCGCTCTGTTGCGCAAGGATCTCGATGCGGTTGCAGGCCGCCTCGCCGACCGTGGGTATTCGCTCGACGTTGCCGGGTTCGCGGCGCTCGAATCCGAGCGGAAGGCGCTTCAGGTCCGGGCCGAAACGCTTCAGGCGCAGCGCAATGCGCTGTCGAAGTCAATCGGGCAGGCCAAGGCCAAGGGCGAGGACAGTTCCGCGCTGATGGCTGAAGTGGCCGCTATCGGTACTGCGCAGGATGCGGCGAGCCGAGAGAGCGAAGCCGTACTTGCGAAGCTCAATGCGTGGCTGCTCCAGGTGCCGAACCTTCCCCATGCATCGGTACCCCTGGGCGGCGATGCGGGCGGCAATCTCGAAGTACGACGCTGGAGCCCGGATCCCAATGGGCCCCGCGTGTTTGATTTCACGCCGGTCGACCACGTTGACGTGGGCAAGGTAATCGGCCTCGATCTCGAGGCAGGCACCAAGCTCTCCGGCGCGCGGTTTGCCGTGATGCGCGGCGGCGTGGCGCGTCTGCACCGGGCACTCGCTCAGATGATGCTCGATGTGCAGACGGGCGAGCACGGCTACCAGGAGTGTTACACGCCCTACATCGTCAATCGCGAGACCTTGCAAGGGACTGGCCAGCTTCCGAAATTCGAGGAGGATCTCTTCGCTGTCAAAAAGGGGGGGCAGGAAGGGGAGGGCGAGGCGCTCTATCTGATTCCCACGTCGGAGGTGTCGCTCACCAATCTGGTGCGTGGAGAGATCCTCTCCGCCGATCAGTTGCCCATGCGACTGACCGCCCACACGCCCTGTTTCCGGTCCGAGGCGGGGTCCTACGGGCGTGATACGCGCGGCATGATCCGGCAGCACCAGTTCGACAAGGTCGAGATGGTGCAGATTACGCAGCCCGATCAGTCCTACGAGGCGCTTGAGCAGATGGTCGGGCACGCTGAGGTGATTCTCCAGCGTCTGGGTTTGCCGTATCGGGTGATGCTGCTGTGTACGGGCGATATGGGCTTTGGCGCAGCCAAGACCTATGACCTCGAGGTGTGGTTGCCATCCCAGGGCACGTATCGCGAGATCTCCTCAGTCTCGAACTGCGAGGCGTTCCAGGCGCGGCGCATGCAGGCCCGCTTCCGAAACGCACAGGGCAAGACCGAGTTGCTTCACACCCTGAACGGTTCGGGGCTGGCGGTGGGTCGCACGCTGGTCGCCGTGCTCGAGAATTACCAGCAGGCCGATGGCTCGGTCTTGATTCCCGGGGCCCTGGTCCCGTACATGGGGGGTGTCACGCGGCTCGAGCGGAACTGAGCGTCCTGCGGATTCATTGTCTCCGAGTATGTCTCGCGGGATCGGGCAGAATCTTGCGCTCCACCAGCACCGATAGCCAGTGCTTGACGCACGATTCGGTGTCGTAGACCTGATTGAAGCCGGCGCGTTTGATCTTCACCGTGCTGACGAAGGTCGGAGCGGGTGCCGCGCTCAGTCCGAATCCGAAGCGCGAGTCGGCCGAGTGATGCGACTCGCCGAGGAGGCTTTCGAGCGGCATTTTCCTGAGTCCGTGCTCATCCACGATCCGCTCCCAGACGGCCGACTGGGCGGGTAGGTACTCGGCCAGTCGCAGTGGGCGATCGGGCCCCAGATCGACCTTTAGATGCTCGGCGAGGCTGGGCCACAAATCTTTCCAGCTGAAAACCTCCCCATTGGTCAGATTGAAATGCTCGTTCCAGACCTGTGGGTTGTCTGCGGCCCAGACGCAGGCCTGTCCGATCAGCCGCACATCGACCGCTTCGCGCGGGTAGGCGATATGGCCCGGGTAGGAGAAGGCCTCGCCCAACTCACGGCACAGCGCCGCGAAGACGCCGATGACCGGAATCGTGTTCATCGCAACGCCAACGTTGGGACCGACAACGATCGTCGGTCGGAAGATCGTCCATCCGAATCCAGTTGCCGCAGCTTTGTCGCGGATGTAGTCCTCCTGGAACCAGTAGGAATTGGGATGGTCATCGCGCGGGAAACGCTCGCGGGCCGGTATGCGGATAGGGTGAATGTGGGCACCATAGGCCTTCGTGCCCTGGAGAAGCGTGAGGTGCTTCACCCTGGCGTGCCGGGTGAGTGGCTCCATCAGATGGGTGATCATCCGCAGATTGGTCGACATCTGATCGGGGTCCTGCCAGCCTGCGATCAGGCCTGGCATTTCATGGACCGCGGCATAGACGACATGCGTGACCTCACGCAATGTGCTGAAGGCACTCGACGATTCGTCCGCGTTCTGGAGATCAACCGCCAGATGCTGGAACGGTCGATCGCTGAACACCTCAGGCCTTCTTCGCGAAACGGCGATGACCGACCAGCCTGCGCTCAGGAACGCATCGACAGCGGCCGACCCCACCAGCCCGCTCGCGCCCGCGACCAGTACCGTATTGGTCATGGGCGTCATCAATCAATTTGCAGGTTGATCGACTTGAAGAGCTCTTTGAAGCGGGCGTGCTCCTTGAGCATGCGCTGGCCGAATTCGGCACGGCTTTCGGTGCCTGCGTTGATACCGAGCGCTGCGAATCTGTCCTGGACCTCCGGATGACGGACGGCCTTGGCGATCTCGGTGGTCAGTCGGTCCAGGATCTGGGGAGGTGTGCCGGCTGGCGCCACGAGCCCGTACCAGGCAGCGCTCTCGGCGCCGGCAAATCCAGACTCGGAAACGGTTGGCACATCGGGCATCAATGCCGAACGCTTGACGTCGGCGACGGCCAAGGCGCGCAGTTGCCCGGATTTCACGAAGGACAGGATGGGCGGCACGCCACTGATCACGAGTTGCGTGCGGCCACCGATCGTGTCGGTGATGGCCTCGCTGTTTCCCTTGTACGGCACATGGAGGATCTTGATGCCTGCAAGGTGCGAAAAGAGTTCACCCGCGATATGTCCGCTCGTTCCCATGCCAGGCGAGGCGAAGCTCGACTTGTCCAGATTCGCCCGGGCGTAGCTCACCAGTTCCCTGAGGTTTTTGACCGGCAGGCCGGGGTTGGCCAGGATCACATTCGGACCGGTTGCAATCAGCGCTACGGGCGCCAGATCAACCAGCGAGTCGTAGGGCATCTTTTTCCGTGCATTGGGATTGACCGTGATCGGTCCGGCTGACGCAAAGCCGATCGTGTAGCCATCCTTCTCCGCCTTGGCGACGACATTCGTTCCGAGGTCGCCGCCCGCACCAGGTCGGTTTTCGACGAGGACTGGCTGACCGAGTTGCTCGGAGAGTGGCTTGGCGACCAGTCGCGCGATGATGTCGATCGAGCTGCCTGGGCCAAATGTGGCGATCAAGCGAATCGGCTTGGAGGGGTACTGGGGTGTGGTCTGGGCGTGGGCTCCGAGCGAGCCAAGGGCAAGAACCACGGCAGCGAGTGTTCGATTGAGGCGCATGTCCGGTCTCCTGGTTGAATAGATTGAATGAGGGTTCAGTCGGCGTGTGAATACAGGGTGCGCCCGGGGTGGGGCAGGCGGGCGGTGAGGATCGCGCCCCGATCGGCTTCCAAGATGAAGAGCGTTCGCCCATCATCACCACCGAACGCGATGTTGGTCGTACGCAAGCCGGTGCAGGATCGAATCCGGTAAAGAGGCTCTCCGATCGAACTGAAAATCCAGACCGTGCCCGCTTGAGCGTGGACGACCGCCAGATTACCTTCGTGATCGAGTGCGAGTCCGTCCGGCCCGGCTGTACTTCCTGACAGCTGAATGAATCGGCTTGCTTTTTTCATCCTTCCGTCGGGCTCGATGCGCAGTGCGTAGATCGCGTTGTCGTGGGTGATCGCGACATAGAGGACGTTCTCGGATCGGTTGAGCACCAGCCCGTTGGGGCCGGCGAGTCCGTCCATCAGGAGATCGACCGTCTTGCCGTCCGCCCGCAGCCGAAAGACCCGCCCCGTCGGATTCTCGAGGGCGCTTTCACCCTGATCCGTGAAATACAGGTCGCCGTTGGACGCGAAGAAAAGATCGTTGAGACCTCGCAGTCCCTCACGGTGCACGTGCTGAAGCACCGGCTTGATCGTCTTGCTCACCGGATCGAGCACCATCAATCCGTGAAGGTGGTCGGCCACGAACACGCGTCCGTCGCGATGGATCTTCAGGCCATTGGGCTCGCCTTCGTATTCGACAACGACCTCGAATTCACCCCGCGGACTGACCCGAAAAATCCGTCCGTGCGCGAGATCCACGCACCAGAGGTTGCCGGCTCGATCGAAGGCGGGTCCTTCGAGAAAGGAGTGCATGCGGACGTGACGCGCGGCGAGCCAGGTTGAGGGCTGGTCGGTCCTGTGCAGGGATTCGGGAAGTATCGCGAAGATCTGCGAATCCAGATGCTGGGCGGGTGGATACATTCGGGCCCCTGGTGTCAGGATTGATCGGGAAGCTCGATGCCGAGGATCAGGGCACTGAGCGACTTGCCGTGCGGGTCGAGTCGAAGCGAACGTGTGACGCCACCCGCGAGGACATCGGTCAGGACGAAGTTGAGCGCCTTCAGGCTCTCCACCTCGTATCGCTTGACTGAACGGGCCCCTAGGTGGGCGAACGCGCGGTGAACCCGGTCGGCGGTCAACTCGCGGCGCAGGATCGGCCATCCTGTTTCGTCATAAGCGATGACGGCGATGTTCGACGTGTTGCCCTTGTCGCCTGATCTGGCATGAGCCAATTCGTGTACCAGAATGCCCATGCTTACGCCCCTACCGTCACGATTTCAGGATTGACCCAGCTCCTGGGGATCAGCACGGTGTCGACTGCGATGATCTCCTTGGCACCGTGGTTGAGGGGGCCGCCCGCACCATAGGGGCCTTGCATGTTGAGTTGCCGCACGTGATCGCCGATCAGGTTGGCGCTCTTTCTGTCTGGGCAACGCGCTGCAACACGAAGCCGCACCTCATAGGGCTCGGCTGCCTGGATGTGCGTCGGTGAGCCGTGCAGGCTGTTCATGCCAATGAAGTCCACCTTGATCTCGCTCGCAACGCCGCCATCGAGCTTGAAGCGCTCCTGCACGATCTGAGCCGCGAGCTTCGCCCGCGCGAGCGCATTGACTCCGGCATAGGCCACTTCGCCGCTGCCAATCCATCCGTCGAGATAGCCGACGACGACTTTGTAGGAGTCTGTCCGTGAAGCGGCGGACACGCCGCGTACTGCGACCCGGTCAGGGCCCAGTTCCTCGAAGTGAAGGCCGTCCAGTGACAGTACGCAGTCGGGCGTGATGTAGGCACGCGGGTCGTGAATTTCATACAAGGCCTGCTCGGTACAGGTCATCCGGTCCAGTCGTCCACCGGATCCTTCGGGCTTGCCGACCCAGAGTTCGCCCGCATGAGAGAGATCGGCGAAGGGGTAGGGGAGTTCAGCCAGCCGGGGAACGTCCTTTTTTCCTGGATCGGCGAAATAGCCTCCCGTGACCTGGGCCGAGCATTCGAGCAGGTGGCCCATGATCGTGCCCGTCGCGATCCGGGGCAGATCGTCGTCGTGCCAGCGATGGTGGTGCAAGGCCACGCCCAGGAACAGTGATGGGTCCGCTACGCGCCCGGTGATCACGACCTGCGCGCCGGTACCCAATGCATCGCGGACCACGTCGGCCCCGAGGTAGGCGTTGGCCGAAGCGAGTCGGGGCAGGATCGTCTCGAGGGGCAGTTTGCTGTCGTTGAGCATCAGTTCGGGGTGCTGACGGAGGCGCGCACTGACCTCATCGCCAAGGACCGCGGCGCATCTCAGGTCCTGCCATCCCTGCTCATGGCCGATCTTCAGCGTTGCCTGCGCGGCGCCTAGCGGGTTGGCGGCGCCCATGTTCGAGACGATTCGAACGCCCTTTTCCCTGCAGATCGGGAGAAAGCTTCTCATGCGCTCGTCAAGCATCGGGTTGAAGCCCTTGCTGGGATCCTTTCGGAGCGTGAGGGTTTCGCGCGCGATGGTTCGCTCGGCCAGGCATTCGCAAACGAGATAGTCGAGTTCGCATTGAGTGAGCAACTGCATTGCCGGCCCGACCCGGTCGTCCGCCATGCCGGCGCCCACCCCGATCCGAACCCGGTCTTTGTGCAAACGCATCGTATCTCCCTGATTGGTGCTCGCCGAATCCACATATGTTGCTCGCGCGCGAGGATGAACAGCGACTACTTGGAGCGAGTATGAAGGGGGGAGCATCGATGTTTGAATTGATGAATAATGATCTCGGTGATAACAAAGGAACATCAAAATGCAAAGCCCCCACCGGACCCTCTCCATCCTGGAGCTCGAGTCGGTGCTCGTGGTCGCTGAGACGCTCAAATTCAGGCGGGCGGCGGAGCAGGTGCACATCTCCCAGCCCGCTTTGACGCGTCGGGTTCAGGCTGCCGAGCAGAAGCTGGGCGCGCGCCTCTTCGATCGATCGACTCATGGCGTCGCCTTGACAGGGGAGGGGCTCGAGCTCGTGCCCATCGCCCGTCGCATCCTTTCGGAGTTTCGCGACTCGCTGAGTGACCTGTCGGAATTCATCGCCGGGCGGAGCGGTCTGGTGACGATCTGGGCCTTGCCGTCTGTGGCCGCAGCCTTGCTTCCGAGGGCGGTGAGGATGTTTCATGCGAACCATCCGAAAGTCCGGATCAACATTCGGGCTGCGTCGGCCCGTCAGGTCACCGAGGCCGTGATTGCCGCAAATGCCGATCTGGGCATCTCGGTTGCGCTGCCGCAGGCCTCACCGAGCCTGCAGTTCAAGCCACTGCTGACCGAGAAGTTCGTGATGATCTGTGCGGCGGACGATCCGCTGGCTGCGAGGAAGCGGGTCGATTGGCGAGTTTTCAATGATCGTCGTTTCGTTGCGAGCGGTCCGACGAGCAGCATCCGGCAGGTGACCGATCAGATGCTGGCCGCGACGGGGCATCCGGCTACCGGCTTTGTCGTCTCAGACAACATTTCCCTCGTCGGTGCGCTGGTTGCCGAAGGCGTCGGGATCGCGGCGGTGCCGCAGCTAGCCTTGGGTCTGATGGATCAAAGTCGTCTCGTCAGCGTCGCCTTGCAGTCGCCGACAGCAACTCGGGAAATTGGTGTTCTCACGCGAGAGGACCGCTCGCTTTCCGCTGCGACCCAAGGATTTCTGAATGTGTTGCAACAATTGCCGGTCGCAGGGCGGTCGTGAGCTTGCCGGGCGGGGTAGTTGAGGCTGTCTTGTCCGCTCGGAGGTCTTCGTCCACCCGCTTGCGAGCTTGGATTCGGCTGCGGTCGAGCAGCCTCGGGCGGCCTAAGGGGCGCGTGCGATGGGGTCCTGGGGTGGGGGTGGCGCCGCGAGGTCCGCTGTTTGCGATACAATCGTGGGCTTTGTACCATCGAACAGCAAACACCCGGAAAGGTGGCAGAGTGGTCGAATGCGCCGGATTCGAAATCCGGTGTACGGGTCTCCCGTACCGAGGGTTCGAATCCCTCCCTTTCCGCCAGAACAAGACCTGCTAACTCGCTCAGTC
>Ga0169931_10002569_pt1 | contig 29506 bp, 18 predicted proteins | sample Kivu_15m_20L_FD_129675 | JGI IMG/M metagenome (GOLD analysis project Ga0169931, IMG submission 129675) | Freshwater microbial communities from Lake Kivu, Western Province, Rwanda to study Microbial Dark Matter (Phase II) - Kivu_15m_20L... | ecosystem: Environmental > Aquatic > Freshwater > Lake...
CACCGCGTGCTGGTGGTGGGTGGCAAAGTGATTGCCGTGTCGCGCGGCGAAAGCGCCTGGGTGACGGCAGACGGTCACTCGACCATCGCCGAATTGGTTCAGCAACAAATTAATAGCGATCCGCGTCGCGGTAATGCAGACATTCATCCACTCGAAAAACTCAACCCGTTCACGAATAGCGTTATTCAAGGCAACCTGCAGCGTCAGCGACTCACCACCGAGTCCGTGCCCGCTGCTGGGCAGCGCGTGCTGATCGCAGCCAATGGCAACCATGCGATCGAGTGCAGCGATTTGATTCACCCGGATAACGCATTCACCTGCGTACTGGCCGCCCAAGTCATTGGTTTAGATATTGCTGGTATCGATATCGTCTGCAAAGACATCGCGCAGCCACTTGATGCCCAGCGCGGCGCCGTGGTTGAAGTCAATGCGGGCCCCGGTCTGTTGATGCACTTGAAACCCGCGCAAGGGGAAGCGCGCCCGGTCGGTGATGCGATTGTCAGCCATCTGTTTCCGGAGGGTCAGCGCGGTCGTATTCCGATCGTGGGTGTCACCGGCAGTGAAAACACCACGGCGGTTGCACGATTAGTCGCATGGCTGATGCAACTGTCGGGTGCGCGTGTCGGTGTGGCGTGTCGCGAGGGCTTGTTTGTCGGTGCACGGCAATTGGAGCGAGGCGACTGCGCGCATTGGGAACCCGGCCAGCGCTTGCTGATTAATCGAAACGTCGAAGCTGCGGTATTTGAAAATGATCCGATATCGCTGCTGACCGAGGGGCTTGCTTATGATCGCTGCTGGGTCGGTATCGTCACCGACAGCAAACCCGTACCCGGTTTGGAACAAGAGCTCATGACCGAGCCTGAGCATCGCTACAAAATTCTGCGTACACAAATCGATGTGGTGGTCGAAACAGGTGCTGCCGTACTCAACGCTGATGATGAAACCGTGCTGGATATGGTTAAATTATCTGATGGTGATGTGCTGCTGTATGCACACGACGGTCAGCACCCAGCCCTGGTTGCGCATCGCGAATCTGGCCGGCGTGTGCTGTATCTGGAGGATGGATTTCTGGTGCGCGCCCACGGCAACGCAGTCGCCGACAAAATCAATCTCGCGCGCGACTTGAGCCCTGCAGCAGCTGCGCTATCGCATGCTGCGCTGCTGGCCGCGATTGGTGCGGCTTGGGCGCTCGGCTTGGAGGCACAATTGATTCGAACCGGGCTCGACACCTACGGCACGGTTCAACCTGAAACGCTGGTAATTGCATAAAGCATGGAACTGAAACTCACTCGGGCCCTGCGCGGGCCCAACCTGTGGAGCCGCTACACCGCACTCGAAATCGAAGTGGCTTGCAGCGCAGATGAATGCGAGATTGATCGCTTACCTGGCTTCGTCGACAAGCTGCGGGCAATCTGCCCCGGGGTAGCAGATTTACGTGCGCCCGGCTATCACGGCCCCCTCACGATGGCACATGTGCTTGAAGCAACATTGCTCGCACTTCAGGCCAATGCGGGTTGCCCGTTATCGTTTTCACTCACCAACGCTACGCCAGTGCCACAGTTGTACCAAGTGGTGGTGGAGTACAGCGAAGAAGATGTTGGCAAGCTCGCACTCAAATACGCCATGCAGGTGTCGCAGTATGTATTTGATGTGTGTCGTGGTGAGCTTACCGATAAAGCTGCCGTGCCCGATGTATCGGCGATGGTGGCAGAGCTGCGTGAGATGGATGAAGATAATCGCCTCGGCCCCTCCACCGGGTCGATTGTTAATGCTGCAGTTGCCCGCGGGGTTCCGTTTCGTCGTCTGACCAGTGGCAGCTTGGTGCAACTTGGCTGGGGCTGTAAACAACGACGAATCCAGGCGGCTGAAGTTGATTCAACCAGTGCGGTCGCAGAAACCATCGCGCAAGATAAAAACCTCACCAAGCATTTGCTGCACGCAGCCGGTGTGCCGGTGCCACAAGGCGCGCCTGTCAAGACTGCCGAGCAAGCATGGGAAGTAGCGCAGCGCATCGGTGTACCGGTGGTCTGTAAACCGCAAAACGGTAGCCAAGGTAAAGGCGTCACTGTCAACATCATGACGCGCGAGCAGCTCGATCAAGCATTTGAAGCCGCGACGATTGCGGCGCGCGGCAAGGGCCCGGTTTTAGTCGAGAAGTTTTTTCCCGGCAGTGATTACCGCTTGATGGTAGTCGGTAACAAGTTGGTTGCCGCTGCGCGACGCGACCCGCCGCAAGTGATCGGCGATGGCAAGCACAGCGTGCGCGAGTTGGTGAACATCTTGAACGCTGATCCGCGTCGTAGCGATGGTCATGCCACTTCACTCACCAAGATCAGTTTTGATGATATTGCTGTCGCCTGTCTAGCTGAAAAACAACTGACCCCAGAGTCGATCCCCGAAGTCGGTCGACGCGTTGTATTACGCAATAACGCCAACTTATCGACCGGCGGGAGTGCTACGGATGTCACCGATGATGTACATCCGGAAGTTGCAGCGCGTGCGATTGATGCAGCAGCCATGGTGGGCTTACATGTGTGCGGCGTGGACGTGGTGGTCGAGAACATCATGCGTCCACTGGAAGAACAAAACGGCGGTATTGTTGAAGTGAACGCCGCACCCGGCTTGCGTATGCATCTGACGCCCTCGTATGGCAAGGGTCGCAATATCGGCGAAGCAGTGATTCAGCAGATGTTCCGCCAAGGTGATGATGCTCGTATCCCGGTGGTGGCAGTCACTGGTGTCAACGGTAAAACTACCACCACTCGATTGATCGCTCACATTCTCGCCAACAAGGGTCTGTGTGTTGGTATGACTAATACCGACGGTGTGTATGTCGGTGGTCGACAAACGGATAATGGTGATTGCAGCGGGCCAAAGAGTGCGCGCAATGTGCTTTCGCATCCGCATGTCGAAGCTGCTGTGCTTGAAACCGCGCGTGGCGGCATGTTGCGCGAGGGCCTGGGCTTCGACAAATGCTCGGTTGCGGTAGTCACCAATGTCGGCGAAGGTGATCATCTTGGTCTGAACCACATGCACACAGCGGAAGATGTCTCGCGTATCAAACAAATCGCTGTGCAGAATGTGGCACCGACCGGCTATGCAGTATTGAACGCAGCTGATCCGCTGGTGGCATCTATGGCACCGCACTGTCCCGGCAAAGTGATTTTTTTCGCGCAGAGCCCAACCCATCCCGTGATGGTGACGCACCGTGCGCGCGGTCACCGGGTGGTGTACGTGGAGAATGCCGATATCGTGCTCGCCGAGGGAGCGCAACACCATCGGATGAAGCTCGCCGATGTACCGCTCACGATGGGTGGCACGCTGGGATTTCAGGTTGAGAACACACTCGCGGCTGTCGGCGCCTGCTGGGCACTCGGTTTACCCTGGCTGGAAATCGTCGCCGGTCTAAAGAGCTTCAATAACGACATTAAAGGTGCGCCGGCGCGATTCAACCGCATGACTTACCGCGGTGCCACGGTGGTGGCGGACTACGGTCATAACCCTCACGCGATGCGCGCATTGGTCGCTGCGTTCGATGCCATGCCGGCCGACGATGGCATGCGTCGCACCGTAGTCGTCAGTGGCGCCGGGGATCGGCGCGATGAAGATTTGCGCGAACTGACCCGCGTACTCGGCGCTGCGTTCGACAACGTGGTGCTGTATGAAGACGCTTGTCAGCGTGGCCGCGCCGATGGTGAAGTAATCGGCTTATTGCGTGAAGGTTTGGAAGGTGCGCAACGCGCCTCTCTGATCGAAGAAATCCGCGGTGAATTCATTGCAATTGATCGCGGGCTTTCGCTGCTCAACCCGGGCGACCAGTGTCTGGTGCTGGTCGATCAAGTGCAGGAAGCGCTGGAACACTTATCGCGGCGGATTGCTGAGGGTTGAACCAAGGCGCTTCCCCGAGTTGACTGTTTGTTTTTGACGATCAACTGAAGCAAACGTAGTACTGCGATCACCCTGCTCAATGCGGTGCAGCGCCGAGCACTGACTCAATCGAATCAGCTGCCAGAACGGCATCTGCCCAGGCAGTGAGTTCAGCCTCGGTTGCCATTCGCAGTCGCTGACCGGCCCAAGCGGGTAGTTCGCCAAAGCGTCTTTTTAGCAGTCGTTCGATGATCCTGGCCTCGCCCTGCATGACTCCGCGCAGTAAACCCCGCTCAATACCTCTTTCGAGACCTTGTTCCAAGCCTTTTTCGATACCGCGCTCGATACCCTGCTCCAGGCCTTTTTTGAAACCTCGGTCCATCAATATGCGTTCGAAAGAACTGACGTATCGCATCTGCTGACTCTCCTCAAGATTTTTGATATCTTCCCACAATGCCTCGTCCAGCTCATCTGGCAGACGTATCATCCAATCAAGAATTTTATAAAGATCAAACGCGATTCTTTTGTCCCAACCATGTCGATGCAGATCAAGTAGCAACTGTCGTTTTTGCGAGTAACGTTGCTCGGGTTGATCACGCGTGCTTCTGGTTTTCAAATGTGCTCGCGTGATGAATGCAAACGGGTTGTGGTTATCAGCAAGCCTTTCATCACTCTGACTCCAGTCAATCAGTTTCGCAATCGGAAAACATAGCTTGAGTCGACAACCGCAGATATCGTAACCAAAGTTATCGGGTCGCCAATTCACTCGATCATCAGTTAAAAGAGCAAGACTTGCAATAGGTTTGCGGTATCGGTCATAAAGCCGATAGTGGTAAACGAACATGCGCTCCGCAAATTTTTCTTGTGGCGCGCCCTGTACCTCCAGATGCAGGTAAATCCACTCGGGGTCACCGCTGCGGCGGGTAACTCTCACTAGCTTATCTACAAAACGCGTGCCGAGCTCGGCATCTCTGACGACCGCTAACAATTCCTTGTCAAGAAAAGTATAGGGTTGCTGCCAGTCGATTTCTGCATAGACTTGTGGGAAGTAAAAATGCAAAAACTGACTGAAGTACTGCTCAACCGCTTCTTTCCACGGACTGTCGTACTCGTCTGGCGCCACATGACCTCCCCAATCAAACGGGGCTGAATCATCCGGTGAAAGTTAGCGCCGTCAATCAATTTAGCCAAGGCTGAATAACCGGGCTGGTGGGCGGGTATTCAATCGACTGAAGGTGTTGTTTCGATGCAGTTTTTTCGCCAGGGGTTTGTTCTCAGCAAGTGCCGTGTAACCCGTCGCATCCTCCATTTCGAACTCTCTACGGCAGCACAGTGCCGCGCACGGCAAAAACCTGCCGCCCCGGCCGCGATTTTCTCTGTTACCGGGACGTTAAACCAACTGGAACGGAAGTTGCACTAAGCCAGCCATTCGCTACGCCCAAACGACAGGCACACAGCCGATGGCAACCTCGATTACGAACACGACTAACAGCGCTAGCTCGGTGACGGCTCCGTCACCGAACCCGTCACTGCTGCAAATGAAAACGCAGCTGACGGTGGCTTTGCTCAAGATCGCTGACACCACCACCAACGAGAAGCTCAAAGAAATCATCAAAGACGCCAAGATTACGGACGCTACCCCCAAGGGTTTTCCGGCGGGCGTGAGCTGGGCAGATGCATTTCGTATGGTGTCGCGACGGGTCGAGGACAGGAATCCGTCCACCCCAGGCAATCTGGTGCTGTCGGAGGACATGCTCAACCGAAACCTGCTATCCGGCATCAAGTTGAAGGAACTCGGCGTCAATAATTTAGCGCGCTTCCCACGCGGCACCTCGGTGAGCGGAGCGATTGACGCGCTCTACAAAGATACCCGTAACGGTGTGCTCGTCTCCGAGTTGGCGAAATCCGGCATCTACGATTTAACGGCATTCCCGAATGGGACCTCGGCGTTCGAAGCATTCAAATTGATCGAAGACCCCGACAAGCCCGGGGAGGTTTCAACCACCGTATACCGAAACTACCAAGCGGCTACCAGTGCGCTGAAGGCGTTGGGCATCACGACGCTGGTGAATTTCCCGCGTGGCACCACCGCACTGGAGGCACGCAATATCCTGGAGCCCAAAGCCGAGACCATGATGAACATGCTCGGCATCCCGAAAGCCAACTACAAAGATTACTTCACCGAGCCCGACATTGACCCGCTCAGCGCATTGTCGGTACTGGCTCAGTTGCCTAATTCGATCACCCGCATACAACCACTCGACAGCGCGCGCCTGGCCGCACTACCTGCCAGCGTGCTCGCTGCGCCGGAGCTTGAACGCGGACGAGAACTGGCGCGTCAAACCGCCGCTGCAAGAAACCTCATCGCCATGGGATACGAAAGCCTGGCACCTTTTTCTGCGATGGGGCGCTTTGCTGGCAAGACCATCACGCCGCTGGATGCGTTTACCACGGCTAAGCTGAAACCGGCACCGTTGGACTTACCCAAGCCCACCGCCACCAGTACCGAGCGCCTGTTCCAGCCAACCCCGTCGACCACCAAGCGCAGCTTTGGCCAGCCGAATCCGGTCACCTACTCCGTATTTACGCCACCAGCCAACCTGCGCGTGAAGCCCAACCCCCCTGCCACCAATGTGACTGTGGTCACCGCGGCGCAGGTCATCGCCTTCAACCGCCAATTTTGGGGTGGGCGTAAACGGCTGATTTAATCTGGCTCCCGCGCCAGTTCGGGTGTGATGCCCGAGGAATTAGGATTCGATTTGATTGTTTGCGAAGGAATAATCGACCGAGAATCTTTTAATACATCAAATTGAATTGTCAATAAAATAATCAAACTTAATTATTCTTTGATTAAAGTCTCACTTCGTATTTTACGAAGCCAATTTGCGTTAGCACCTCGGAAGAGTCAACGGATTCCTGACATAATCCGCGGCTGTTTCTGACAACTCACTGACAATGACCATCCCCCGGAAGTCGTACGCGGCATGCGCAGCTGAACTCGATCGCTCTACTTGCAGCACCCGGCGTATGTTGTGGCTTGCCTCTGCCAACCGAACGCTGGCTGCGCTCGTCGGATTAACGCTGGGCGTATTAATGGCGCTGAATGCGCCACCTGTAGCCGCGCAATCATCCGCATCGAGCGAAACGCAACTGTTAACCATTGATGAACTGGTCAACACCGTCCTGCGGCACAACACCGGTTTGAATGCTGCGCGCCGTGCGATCGACATTGCTACTGCCGGCATTACCACCGCCAGCGCCTACCCCAACCCACGGCTGGAGATGAACGGCGGGCGCGGATCAGCCATCACCCCAGGCACCACCAGCGGCAACATCGTTGGTATCGGCGTCTCGCAACTAATCGAGAACCCTGCGCTGCGCAGCGCGCGTATCAACAGCGCGCTGTTTGCCGAGCAAGGCTCACAACAAGCTTTTGCAACTACCCGCAATGAACTCGTTGGTTTGGTGCGTTTGCGCGCCAACGAGTACCTGCTGCGTAAACTACAAGCACGTGAGGCAGCTGAATCGTTGTCTCTGCTAGAGCAAACGCGCGAACGTATCAAGGTGCGGGTCGAAACTGGTGAGACCGGCAAACTCGATTTGATTCGTGCTGATGCAGAAATCATCAACGCGCGGCAGCGGGAAGAAACTGCGCGACTGCAAATCGCCCAATCTGCGATCACACTCAACCGTCTCGCTGCCGGTATGTTGCCCGCACGCTGGGAACTGGAGGGCAATCTTGAAGAAACCCGTATGCTGCCCTTGCTCGATGAAATAAAAGCGGAAGCGTTGCAGTTCAACCCTGAAGTACGTTTGCTTGAGTCCGAACTTGACCGCACCAAATCGCGTCTTGACGAGGCCAATGCCAGCGTTATTCCCGGCGTTGAGTTGCGCGCCTCACAATTGCGCGAGCCCGATCTGCGTAACGATATGGTCGGTTTGTCGGTACAGATACCGATTCTCGATCAACGACGCGGTCCAAAAGCCGAAGCTGCCGCTGATCGCGAAAGGGTCCGTGGCCGACTCGAGGGTCGTCGTGCAGAGTTAATACAGCAGATCGAACTATCCCGTCGAGCCGTCGACATCGCCACCGTCCGTGTCAAGGCACTCTCCGAAGGTGCGGTGCGCTCCTCCGAAGCTGCATTGCGTGTGGCCGAAGCAGCGTATCGCTTCGGTGAGCGCGGCATTCTCGAAGTGCTTGATGCACAGCGTGTTTTACGCGCGGTGAGACAAGATTTATTGTTGGCACGCTATGAACTGCAGTCGGCATTAATCGAGCTGGATGTACTCACTGGCCGCTATGCCGCCGAAAAATAATTTCCCCATTGATGAAAAGCGAAGCGCAATGAAACCTTTGCACTTACTTACCTTCCCCACGCTGCTTGCGGCCACGTTATTGTTAGGTGCTTGCGACAAAAAAGACGCGCAGTCCACCAAGGGTGCAGCCGATGCCGCAGGCGCGGCCAACAAAGCCCCGGCCAAGCCAGCCGATCCGATGCTAGTCGAGCTCAGCCCCGAGATGACTAAAGCCTTCCGAGTCGAGCCCGCCACCATGTCAGACATCGCCGTAGAGCAAAAAGTGTCGGGCCGGATCGAAGCCAACGAGCGCATGACGATGCGCATCGGTTCATCAGTCACCGGGCGGGTGACGCAGGTGTTCGCCGAGGTGGGTGATCGCGTCAAGGCTGGGCAAGCATTGGCCACCCTCTCCAGCCCGGAATTAACCAATGCGCAGTTGTCTTATCTGCGCGCACTGTCGATGTCGAGCCTGGCCGAACGCGCAGTTGAGCGCGCGAAGGCATTGGTAGCAGCTGACGTGATTGGTACCGCTGAATTACAACGACGTGAGGTGGAGTTGTCGGTTGCGCGTGCAGAGATGCGCGCCGCACACGATCAACTGCGTCTGATCGGCTTGCGTGAAGAAACCATAGAAAAACTTCGTATGACCGGCGCAATTGCGAGTGAAGTGAATATTCGTGCAACCCGCAGCGGTGTCGTGATTGAACGTAAAGTCAGTCAGGGACAAGTGGCACAACCGGGTGACCCACTGTTCACAGTGGCTGATCTATCGAATGTCTGGGTGATCGGTGCGCTACCGGAGCAAGATGCCAACTCGGTTCAGTTGAATCAAAAAGTAGACGTGCAAGTGTCTGCACTCGGCGCACAAAAACTCACCGGACGTATTGTGTTCGTGAGTGATACGGTACAACCGGACACCCGCACCGTGCCGATTCGTACCGAAGTCAATAATCCGAAATTCGAGCTGAAACCGCAAATGCTGGCAACCCTCACGCTCACGGGCCAGCACATCAAGCAACTCGCCATTCCTGCCACCGCAGTGGTGCGTGAAAATGACAAAGACTATGTATTTGTCAAACTCGCTGAAAACAAATTCCGCCTCACTGAAGTCATGCTCGATCCTGCAGCGGGTGAATTACGGCCAGTACGCAAAGGCTTGGAGGAAGGTACGCCAGTCGTCGTCGATGGCAGCTTTCACCTAAATAGCCAGCGCAAGCGCGCCGAGCTGGAGTAATTCATGAATGCACTGATCAAAGCAGCGCTGTCTCAGCGCCTGTTGATGGTGGTGATCGCGTTCGCGCTGGTCGGCTTTGGGCTGCGCGCCTCGATGAAGCTATCGGTGGATGCCTTCCCTGATGTCACCAATGTGCAGGTGCAGGTAGCGACTGAAGCGCCGGGTCGTACGCCGGAAGAGGTCGAGCGATTTGTCACAGTACCGGTCGAGATCGGCATGACCGGCCTGCCCGGTCTGACCGAAATGCGGTCGCTGAATCGTAATGGTCTGTCGATCGTAACGCTGGTGTTCACCGACCATACCGACGTCTATTTTGCGCGCCAGTTGGTGATGGAGCGCTTAATGGAGGTGCGCTCGCGCTTGCCCGCTGATATCACACCGATTCTAGGCCCGGTGTCGACCGGTTTGGGTGAGGTGTTCCAGTACACCATTGATCATCCCAATGACGCAAAGAGCAGATTGAGCGAGGCGGAGTTGGTGGAGCGTCGCTCGATTCAGGATTGGGTGGTACGCCCGATGCTGCGCTCCATCGCCGGCGTTGCCGAGATTAACTCGTATGGTGGTTACGAGAAGCAATATCAGGTGCTAGTCAACCCGGATCGCTTGCGTCACTACCAGATCAGTATGGACGAAGTGCGCACAGCCATTGCTGCGAATAATGCCAACTCGGGTGGCGGTATTTTGCCCTTGGGCGCTGAGCAATATCTAATTCGCGGTGTTGGTCTGACAAGAACAGTTGAAGATATCGGCAATATTGTTCTGAAAGAAGAACGCGGTGTCGCGGTGTTCGTGCGCGATGTTGCACAAGTAAAGATCGGCTCGGCGGTACGACAGGGTGCACTCGTCAAAGACGGCGTGACCGAGTCCACTGGTGGCATTGTCATGATGCTCAAAGGTGGTAATGCAAAAGAAATTGTCACCCGCATCAAAGAGCGCGTCGCAGAAATTAATAGCAAGCAAATGCTGCCGGGTGGCCTGCAGATCGTACCTTTCTACGACCGCACCGAATTGGTCGATGCCTCGCTTTGGATGGTCGGTAAGGTATTGATTGAGGGTGTACTGCTGGTCGTCGTCGTACTGTTCATCTTCCTGGGTGATATCCGCTCATCGTTGGTGGTGATTGCCACGCTGGTGATTACGCCGTTAGTCACCTTCATGATCATGAACAATATAGGTTTGTCGGCGAATTTGATGTCGCTCGGCGGGTTAGCGATTGCGATCGGATTAATGGTCGACGGCACCGTGGTGGTGGTCGAAAACGTGTTCCATAAATTGGGTCACGCCAAACCGGAAGAGCGCTTGAAGATTGTGTTGGAGGCGACGCTGGATGTCGCCAAGCCCACCATCTACGGTATCTCGATCATCATTCTGGTGTTCCTGCCGCTGATGACGCTCACTGGCATGGAAGGCAAAATGTTCGGCCCGCTAGCGCTGACGATTGCAATTGCGCTGGCCGTATCGCTGGCAATCTCGCTGCTGCTGTCGCCAGCACTATGTGCCTACATCTTGAAAGGTGGTGCTGATCACGACACCAAGCCGATCGCGTTCATGAAGCATTACTACCTGAAGATGCTGAATGCCGCGATGGCGTCACAAAAGAAAACTGTCGCCGCTGCGGTCTTGTTGTTGTTGACGTCGTTTGCACTGTTTCCCTTCCTTGGCAAGAGCTTCATCCCGATCATGAAAGAGGGATCGATCACGCCCATCATTGTTCGCATGCCGAGTATCGCGATTGATGAAGCGGTCAAGATCGACCTGGAAGTCATGAAAATCATCAGCAAGGTGCCCGGCGTCAAAAAAGCCATGTCAGTGCTCGGCCGTGGTGAATCACCGGCTGACCCATCGGGACCGAACGAGTCCAACCCGATTGTTTCAATGGACCCAGAATCCGGTCGCCGCCAGACCGAGGTCGAAGAAGATATTCGTAAGGCGCTGACCCACATCCCGGGCGTTCAGATTGTGATGAACCAACCGATTGCACAACGCGTCGATGAAATGCTGACTGGCGTGCGCTCGCAATTGGCGATCAAGATATTTGGCGATGATCTGAATGAGTTGAAGCGCTTGTCGGAGCAGGTCGCGCAAATTATTAAAACCGTGCCCGGCGCGCGTGATATTCGCGTTGATCGATTATCCGGACAGCAAACGCTGACTATTGATATTGATCGTCGAGCGATTGCACGCCATGGCATCAACGTCTCCGATATTCATGCAATCATTGAAACCGCGATCGGCGGTAGCGAGGTCAGCCAGTTGTATGAAGGTGAGCGCCGTTATGCAATCCAACTGCGTTATCCCGAGAGTTTCCGTAATTCGGTCGATATCATTCGCGAGACCACATTACGCACCGCAGACAATGCGCTGATACCGCTTGAAAGCGTTGCCAGCATCAAGCTGGTTGATAGCCCACCGATGATCAACCGCGAAACCGGCAAACGCCGCGTCGTGGTCGGCAGTAACGTGGTCGATCGCGACTTGGGTGGCTTCGTCGCCGAGGTGCAGCAGCGGGTTGAGGCGGAAGTCAAACTACCTGAAGGCTATTACTTCTCATGGGGTGGTCAGTTCGAGAATATGCAGCGCGCCATGGGCACCTTGATGGTGATCGTGCCACTGACGATTCTGGCAATCTACTTCTTGCTGTTCATGATGTTCAACTCGGTCAAACTCGCCGGGCTGATCATCACCGTATTACCGTTTGCATCGATTGGTGGCGTGTTTGGACTGGCATTGACCGGCGAATATCTATCAGTACCAGCATCGGTTGGTTTTATCGCGCTGTGGGGAATCGCGGTACTGAATGGCGTGGTGCTGATTACGTACGTACGCACCTTGCGAGAGCAAGGCGTGCCGCTTGATCAAGCCTTGCGCGATGGCTGCGCACAGCGTTTCAGACCCGTGATGATGACTGCAACCGTTGCGCTACTCGGTTTGGTGCCATTCCTGTTTGCGACCGGGCCCGGCTCCGAAGTGCAACGTCCATTGGCCGTGGTAGTGATTGGTGGTTTGATCACCTCTACGCTGCTGACCTTGGTGGTGCTACCGGTGCTATACCGTTGGTTCGAGCCACCCGTGGTGCCTAAAAAAGTAGGCGACGAACTTAGTTGATCTGATCAATCAGGGCGGGGACTCAATTCTCCGCCCTGCGCATTGCCACAGGTTAAACTGTGCGCGATGCAAACGTCTCAAGCACCTCATCAACCCACCGATGCTGCGCACAGCAGTGCAGAGCGCGAACCCAAAACTGTCTTGCTGCTGAATGCCAATGCAGCGGGTGGGCGCGCAGCGGGTTATAAACGGCAAATCGAAGAACACACAGCAAAGCTACCACGTCGTCCCATGCTGTTTGTCAGCCGCGAAGCGATAACAGCAATTCGTTTAGTCGAAGCATTACCAACCGGTAGTCGCGTGATTGTGCTGGGTGGTGATGGCAGCGTGAATCAGTTACTTCCATCGCTGCTCGCGGGTGGCCATACGCTGGGTCTGGTCGCAGTGGGTAGTGGTAACGATACGGCGCGCGCACTGGGTGTCGACCGAATGAAATGGCATCTCGCGCTGGAGCATGCGCTACAAGCGGCGCCGCAAAAAATCGATCTCGGTGAAGTCAGCTACACCAACGCGCGTGGCTTCTCGCAAACTAAATTATTCATTTCCAGTTTTTGCGCAGGGTTTGATGCAGCGACTGTGCAGCAAGCGCAATCACTACCGGCCTGGTTAGGTGGTATGCCGCGTTACACGCTGGCGACCCTGGTCATGCTTGCTACGATGGACAGTTTTGATCTGCGCATCTCGGTCGACGGACAAGCGATACACGCGGGCCCGGTGTTGTTGGCCAGCGCGCTGAATTCAGCAACGTACGGCGGCGGTATGCAAATTGCCCCGAGTGCAGCGATTGATGATGGTGCGCTTGATTTAATGATGGCGGAGCGTATGGGCTTGTTGCGCGTACTCTCGCTACTGCCCCGTATGCTGGTCGGTCGCCATTTAGGTGAACCCGGTGTGATCCATCAGTGCTTTGGTGATTTACTCATCAAAGCGCAGCAACCCGTCCCAATGGCAGTCGATGGTGAATACCTCGGCGAAGCGATCGAAGCCAAGGTCAGCATCAAACCGGCGCTGTTACCGGTGCTGCGCGCGCAAAGCTCTCCGCACTAGACAACTGCCACTCGCTACGGAACGGCTCCGGTAAATTCGGTAGCTGCGATTCATCCAACAACACGCCATGCGCCAGTGTCGGAATTTGTGTATCGAGCGACACTGCCTGACCCGACCCATCGCGCACCATGATGTAGTGCGGCGTAATTTGCTCGGGGTGTTCCAAGCCGGCCGCACCGACCAACTCGGCGACCGCCTCGACCGTTAGATCATGGAAGTTTTTCACGCGCGTGGCTTTATCGGGCACCACCAAGGCACGCTGACGATCAGGGTCTTGCGTTGCCACGCCGGTCGGGCAATGGTCGGTGTGGCAGGAGCGCGATTGAATACAGCCCAACGCAAACATGAAACCACGCGCCGAATTGCACCAGTTCGCACCGAGTGCCATTGCACGCGACACGTCAAATGCAGAAATAATTTTGCCGGAAACACCAATCTTCAGCAGATCGCGCTTGCCCACACCCACCAAGGTGTTGTGCACCAAACGCAGCCCTTCACGCATCGGCATACCCATGTGGTCGCTAAATTCAACCGGTGCAGCACCGGTACCACCTTCACTACCATCCACCACAATAAAGTCAGGCCAAACATCTTCCTTCAGCATCGCCTTGACAATGCCAAACCATTCCCACGGCTGACCTACACACAACTTGAAACCCACCGGTTTGCCGCCAGAAAGTTCACGCAAACGACGAATGAAGTCCACCAAGCCTAACGGCGTTGAAAACTCGCTATGCCCTGCCGGTGACACGCAATCCTGACCCATCGGCACACCGCGCGTGCTGGCGATTTCTGCAGTCACCTTCGCCGCTGGTAGCACACCGCCGTGACCGGGCTTGGCGCCCTGAGAAAGTTTTATTTCAATCATCTTCACTTGTGGCGATTGCGCCTGCTGCGCAAACTTTTCCGGGTCGAAGCGTCCGGCCGAGTTGCGGCAGCCGAAGTAGCCTGAACCGATTTCCCAGATCAAGTCACCCCCATGCTCGCGGTGATACGACGAGATCGAGCCCTCGCCCGTGTCGTGCGCGAAGCCACCCATTTGCGCACCACGATTCAACGCACGGATTGCGTTTGGTGATAACGAGCCAAAGCTCATCGCAGAAATATTGAAGATGGATGATGAATAGGGTTGCTTGCAGTTTGGGCCGCCGATCTGTACGCGCATCGTCGCCGGATCAGCATGCTTGGGCGCTGCAGAGTGCACAAACCATTCGCTATCACTGGCGTACATCGAGCGTATGGTGCCGAAGCCGCGCTTGTCGTTTTGTCGTTTGGCGCGGGAGTAGACCATCGCGCGCTGATTGCGCGAGAACGGTAATTTTTCTTCATCGCTCTCGAGAAAATACTGGCGAATCTCCGGCCGAATATACTCCAGCATGAAGCGCAAATGGCCAGTCACCGGGTAGTTACGCAGAACTGCGTGATGGGTTTGCCGGTAGTCGTGCAAGCCAACAAAAAATAACGCGAGCGAAAGCAGTGATAGCCAGATCGAGATCGGCAATAACAAGAACACACCGAACCCGGTCAAGACCCACGGCAAAAAACGTGTGTATTGCATCATTCGAAGCCCCCCTCAGATCACCCCGGCGCAGGCCGGGATCAAGTATTTTCTTTATTAATTAAACGCCACCGACACCGTGGGATCCCCCGGCAAACCAATGTACTGCAAGCGAACGCGCATACCCGCTTGGGTTGGTGCAGGCGTGATCAAACTCCCCAAACTCAACAAATCGCCTTTTTTTACTTTGATGCCAGCTTGCTTCAAAGATTTCGCCAACCAGATCGCAGCATTCAGCGGGTTACCCATAATCGCATTACCCTTTGATCGGCCAAGTTCTTTATTGCCATCCGCCTCATCAATCAGCACCACCGTCATATTCGCCAATGAATCCGCAAATGCTTGCGTCACTTGCACCGGCACTTCCTGACCAACCACACCACCACGAAACCCGACATTCACTGCGGTGAAACGATTGCCTGAAAACTGACCCTCCAGCATCAGATCGGGTAATTCAATGAACGGCACGATTGATTCCAAATGCGCCAAGGCTTCTAGCGGTGTGGTCGCGTCTGCCAAACCTGCATCTTTCACTTCAACGATCAGATCGGCTTCAAATAGCGGCCGCGCACCAAAATCATGCGGCAGCACTGCAATAATGTCGACGATATTGCGGTCGTACATATAGCCCCAACGCGGGCCATCGACACCAAAACGCTGCTGCACTGCTGCGCTGGTGAATGCGGCTTTATAGCCAATCGGGCTGCCAAGTACGGCGGTGAGTTTTTTTGCAAGCTTTTGCTTGGCGCATTCCGCGTCGGCCACGCTAATGTCATTGGTGTATGCCTTGCTCACGCGTCGCTGCGTGAAATCTTCAATATAGGCATCGACTTCTGCATCGCTCGGACACGCAGCATGGGTGATCGGTGCTGCGAAAACAATCGCGCAGAAAGAAAGCGCAGGGATAGTCCAGCCTCTCATCGGGTCGGTCTCCTCTTTTAATCGCGGCGAGAATAGCATGCAGGTTGATTGAAATAAGCACATAACCACACGGCACCACCTTTGCTGCATAGCAGCACTTCAGTGATGGATGTTTTCCGCTTCGCGCTGTAAAAATTTATTATTTATTTGTATTTTGAAAATAAATCGATCATGCAGTGCTATTCAATCAATTAACCCTCTGCGTAACTATTCGAGGGTTTTCAACCGGTGTACGACTCTGTTATTCAATTACTTCATTGAATTAATAAATTAGCCACTTCTGCGTTTTATTGATTGTCAATCTCATCTCGGTTCAAGTATTCTTTCCGCGCAGTAACTTTTCAACCGGAGGGGAGACATGGCGAAGAACATTCGCTTCGGTGAGTACGTGCAGGCTGTGACGGTCGATTCCGACTCGATCAGCTATTCGAAACTCGTTCCAAAACCGAAGCTAGACAAAAACGGGAAAGAAATCCCGATGAAGCCCGAGAAGATGCAACTCGCGGGCGCGGATATTTATAACCTGCTGCAACCGTACATCAGTGTACGGTTCATGGAACAAGTCAATGCTGTGGTGCCGCTCGCGGTCTACCTCGCCTTGTTCCAGATTTTAGTACTGCAGCGTTCGGTGACTGGTTCGGTGGAAATTACTGCGGGCTTGGTCGCTGTGATCGTTGGTCTGATGATCTTTATGGAAGGCCTCAAACTCGGTTTGATGCCGTTCGGTGACATCATCGGTAACACCCTTCCTAAAAAACTACCGTTGGTCGGCGTGTTGATCATCGCTGGCTTGCTGGGTATTGGCGTGACCTACGCAGAACCTGCGATCGGTACGCTGAAGATTGCCGGCGCGTTGGTCGATCCGGAAAAAGCGCCACTGCTGTACTACGCACTGATGGTTCAAACTGAATTAACTGTGTTGTTGGTCGGCTTTGGTGTCGGTCTGGCAGCGGTGATCGGCTCAATGCGCTTCTTGTATGGCTGGAGCCTGAAGCCGCTGATCTATCTGTCACTGATTCCCTGCACCATCCTGACCGCTATTTGCGCGTTGAACCCCAACCTATCGTCGATCATTGGTTTGGCGTGGGACTGCGGCGCGGTAACGACTGGCCCGGTGACGGTGCCACTGGTACTTGCACTCGGTATTGGTATCGCATCATCCGGTGGTAAAGGTGATAGCTCGTTGTCCGGTTTCGGTATCGTGACACTAGCGTCGCTGTTCCCGATCATCGCCGTGCTGTCCCTTGGCGTGTACTTCGGCTACACCGTGTCGCCAGAAGACATGAAAGCAGCTAACGCAGTAGTGTACGAGGCTGCGAAAAATGCAAGCGTTGGTGAAATGTCGGCGTGGGACAAGATACTGATGGGTCCGATCAAAGACGGCGTACAAGCGATTGTGCCGCTGGTGATCTTCCTGGCTTTCGTCTTGTTTGCAATATTGCGCAGCAAATTGCCTAATGCCTTCATCATCGTCTGGGGACTCTGCCTCACCGTGATCGGCATGTGCGTGTTCAACATCGGTCTGCTATACGGTTTGTCGTCACTCGGCGACCAAGCGGGTAGCCTGATTCCGGGCGCGTTCCAGGAAATCACGATTCCTGAGCGTCTGCTGCTACCGGGTGAAAACGCCACCTACGGCAACCTGTACGGCCCGGTCTGGGGCTCCATCATCGCGCTGGTGTTTGCCTTCTTGCTCGGTTTCGGCGCAACCCTGGCTGAACCTGCACTAAACGCGCTGGGCTTGACGGTGCAGAATATGACCAATGGCTCGTTCAAAAAGTCGATGCTGATGTACGCAGTCGCAGGCGGCGTATCGACAGGTATCACGCTGGGCGTGGCCAAGCTGATCTTTGACTTCAACCTGCTCTACATCCTGATCCCCGGCTACATCATTGGCTTAATCCTGACCGTGATGTCGTCCGAAGAATTCGTCAACATCGGTTGGGATTCAGCGGGCGTGACCACCGGTCCGGTAACCGTGCCCTTGGTGCTGGCGATGGGTCTTGGCTTTGGTGGCGCGGTACAAGCGGTGGAAGGCTTCGGCATTCTGGCAGCTGCCTCGATCGCACCGATCGTTGCGGTGCTTGTTCTGGGTGTGTATGTCCAGTGGAAAGTCAAACGCGAGATGCAAGCCGCAGAAGCCGAAGGCGCATAAGCCGACAGATCAATGAACAAGTATAGAAAAGGATATTCACATGGCTAAGCGTAAAGTTACCAACCTGACCGAGGTTGCACTCATTACTTGCGTAGTGCAGAAAGGTCTGGCTGACACCATCAACACTTCGCTGATGGAAGTCGGCGTGCAAGGTTCGACGGTGCACATGGGTGTCGGCACCGGGGTGCGTGAGCGCCTCGGTATTTTGGGTGTGGCAGTTGACGTCGAGCGCGAGATCATCAGCGTGATGGTGCCGCAAGACCAAACCGATCGTATCTTCGAGCGCATGTTCCTCGCCGGTCGCCTTGATACACCAGGCATGGGTTACATCTATGTGACACCGCTGATCCAGGCCGCGACCTACATCCCACCTAACCTGATGCAAGACTGATCAGGACGTGAGGAGATCAACATGAGCACAAAAGACAAAGTCGATATCCCGTATATCGATTACACGCGACTCATTACCCTCATCTTGTACGAAGGTGGTGGTAGCCGCGTCATGGAACTGCTGCGCCACAAGGGCTTGAACGAATGCCACATGTACTCAGTGCGCGGCAACCCGATTGGTCGTGCGTCATTGGCCGGTGGCCTGCCAGAGATCCCGAAAACCGAGATCGTTCATCTGGTGGTATCCGCTGACCAGGCCGACTACGTGTACGCGATGCTTTATGAAGAATGCGATATGAAGCATCAGGGCAAGGGCATGATTTACGTGAACCGTTTATCACGCTCTTCCCGCATCGCGCTGCCGCCCGAAATGGAAGATGCAGCCTGATCGCCACGCACACAACAACACCTAATTCAGGAGAGATCCATGAGTGACGTTATCAAGAACATGATCCAGCGTAACAAGCGCGCGATTTTTGATGTTGAGGCGCTGGTCCAGTTCAACGTCGGGCAAATCCAGGTCGCGCGAAGCACGATCGAGGAAAATATCACCGACGCACAGCAGAGCTATCTGATTAACGCTGCGGGTAACCGCGAGCTGATCATGCGTACCACGGACGATGTATTCCGTAACCGCCTGATGATGATCGAAGGCCTTAACCCAACCAACAATGACGAAGAAGCTTTCCAGCTGTCGATGGCTAACCGCGTCAAGGTGGAATACCTCGAGCACCGCTCGAAGATCAACCGCAAGATGGCGACCATCGCCATGAAAATGGCCGAAGCGATTCGCGCCCTCGGTGATGTCAGCCAGACCTTCTACGAATTGAACGAAGAGATGGTCAACTACATCGACGAGATCGCTGACTCCAATGGTCAGTGGATGGACGGTGAGCTCAAGCAGATGATGAATCAGGCGTCGCATCACGGTAATGAGTCACGTGTGAACGAGATCGAGGAAGTGGTTCGCGGCATCAATAACAGCTCGATCGAAACCCGCAAGATCATCGAAGAAACCTTCGCCACAGGTGAATCGCTGAAAGACAAGCTGAATGCGATGCAGGATGCCGGTAACGAGCTGCGCGAAGGCGTGATCTCGCTGCGTGAGAAGGTCGATGCCAACCAGAAGCGCGTCGCAGACCAAATCGGCGGCTAAATCGCGTTTTGCCGTCTAGAAACTTTCCGGACGGTTCGCTACACTACGGGCTGGCAATTCGCCAGCCCGTTTTTTATTTCCGGGGTCGCTTGGCCCTTGCAAAAAAGAAAGTTCGCAGGAGCCTGTATGAAGCGCCGTGTTATGGAAGTGATGGATGGGTCGTCGCATGATCGCGCTGGCAGCATCGTCGAGTGGATCATCACCTTCGTTGTACTCACCAACTGCACCGCGGTGATTTTGGACTCGGTGCCAGAGATTCATGCCGAGTACAAAGACTTCTTCCATGAATTTGAATTTTGGAGCGTCATGTTTTTTACGGCCGAGTACCTGATTCGGGTCTGGTCGTATGGCGCGCGTTATGCGGCGGACCAGGGCGGTGCCTGGCGCGGACGGCGCGAGTACATGTTCAGCTTTTTTGGCTTGATTGATTTCTTCGCCACTGCGCCGTATTTCTTGCACAGCTTCTTCCCGTTCCTCGACCTGCGCGTACTGCGTGTGCTGCGCTTGCTGCGGATTCTTAAACTCTCGAAGTACAACACCGCCCTGCAAGATTTAGCGCATGCGGTGATGTCGGAGCGTAAAGCGTTCGCTTCTGCATTGTTCCTAATTTTGATCGCGACCATTGTGTCAGCGTCATTGATGTATTTCGCCGAGGGGCATAACCAGCCTGAGCATTTTGGCTCGATTCCGGCGTGTATTTACTGGTCGATTATTACGATCACCTCAGGCTACGGTAACGTGGAAGACCTCACTGCTGCAGGCGACATCATCGCCCTGCTCACCGGCTTCCTGGGGGTGTGTATGTCAGCGATCATGACGGGTATTGTTGCCTCGGCATTCCGCAACCAACTTGGTCGCAAGAAGGCGGCATTCGGTCAGCAGCTGCGTGAGGCGCTTGCTGATGGCGTGATTAGTGAAGCTGAGACCGATACGCTCGATCGCCTGCGCCGTCAGTACCGACTCTCCGAGGCCCAAGCGCGCGAGATGATGGAAGAAGCGCGTAAAGAATTCGAAGAAAAATATCAGCGTAAAGTACGCGATGTAGCGGCGGGCGAGTGATTATCATTTACTGACTCAAGTCATCACGACCAAGCCGACGCCATCACGCTCGTTAGACACTCACTGCTTCCACCACCTGCGACGGTTGCAGAAACTGGGCCAAACGCTGCTCCTGCAATTTTTGTGCAGCTACCATGCTCTTCTCTTTTACATGGCCATAACCACGAATCTCGTCCGGCACACTCGCCAACGCAATTGCGGCGGCATGATTTTCAGGACGTAGCTCGGTCAAAATTTGGTCGAGTAAGGCAACGTAATCATCGATCAGCTTTCTTTCTTGCTGACGCTCCTCGGTTTTGCCGAACACATCCAAGGCCGTGCCACGCAGGCCTTTGAAATGCCGTAGCCAACGAAATGCGGTCAGCATCCAGCCACCAAACGGACGCTTGATCAACTCACCACGTTGCGGATCACGCTTGGCGAGCACAGGCGGCGCAAGATGATATTGAATGGTGTAGCCATGCTTGAACTGCTGATCGAGTGACGCTAAAAACTGCGGATCAGCATGCAGTCGTGCTACTTCGTACTCATCTTTGTACGCCATGAGTTTGTACAGATAGCGGGTCGCCGCCTCGGTCAGACCGAACTCACCCGGCACGGTCGATTGTTCAGCCTGGAGTACCCGTTGAATCACCGACACACAGCGCTGCGCATAGGCCTTGTTTTGATACGCAATCAACTCAGGCACCCTCACCTGCCGCAATCGCTCGACGTCACCGTTGGCGCCACTCGCACCGACTGAATCAATCAGCGCTTTGGCGGCCGTAGACAGTACTGGAGTTGCTTGCGTCGATTTACCCAACAAGCGATCGATTTCTGCGCGAACAAATGCCAGATCAATCACTGCCATACGGCCCCAGCGGAATACAGCCAATCCCATCTCAACTGCAACACCGGCCTGCTGAATCGCTTGCTCGAGCGATTGTGCCTTCAACGGTAGCGTACCTGCCTGGTACGCCACGCCCACCATGAATAAATTGGTGGCCATACTGTCGCCAAACAAGCCCTTGGCCAGCGATTGACCATCCAGAAAAACATTGTCGTCGGCGCGCGTGACTTTATTAATCCCTGCCTGCAGCGGATTCAGCGCCGGAAACAGCACATGCCGGTTGTAAACCATCTGACCGGTGGGTGTTTGTGTGGTCGATATCACCGCAATCGTGCGTGACGGATGGTATTTATCGAGGTTCTTTGCATCGGTGGCGTTCAGAATGTCAAAGCCCAAATACAAATCCGCAGCACCATCCGAGATCTTGTTGGCACCATCAAAGGGCTGGTCAGTAATCTTGATATCGGAGATGACTGCGCCACCTTTTTGAGCCAGCCCGGTCTGATCCAGTCCAACCGCAAACTTGCCCTCCAACCGAGCGGCCTGGGTAATGGTGGCAGCCACGGTCACCGAGCCAGTACCGCCGATGCCCATGATGTGCACATTGAAGCCGTGCTGACTATCCAGCTTGGCCATCGGCTCGGGTAACTCTCGGCTCAATACCGGAATACGGCCTTTCTTTTTCTTCTTGTTGTTGGCAGCGTCTGTCGATGGCGCAGAGTTTGGTGTGATCGTTAAAAATGACGGGCAAAATCCCTTCACACAAGAAAAATCTTTGTTGCACGATGATTGATGAATACGGGTCTTGCGTCCAAACTCGGTTTGTACTGGCTCCACGCTCATGCAATTTGATTTTTCACCACAATCACCGCAGCCCTCACACACTCGCTCATTGATGATCGTTACTTGCGCTGGCTCTTCTGCCTTGCCATGACTGCGTGCCCGGCGCAATTCAGCAGCACATTCCTGATCATGCAACAGCACGGTCGTACCTTTGATGGCAGCCAGCGTGCGCTGCGCTTCATCGAGTCGATCTCTGTGCCAGACTTCGGTGTCACCCGGCATGTCTACTGCAGATAAATTTTCTGGCTGATCGGTGGTGACTATGACTTTCTTCACACCATTAGCCAGCAAGTCGGCCACCATTTGCGCAACCGGATGCGCACCGACGATCGCCTGACCACCTGTCATTGAGGTATGCGCGTTGCGAAGTAGCTTGAACGTGATGTGCGCATTGACGGATGCCGCATAACGAATCGCAAGACTGCCCGAGTGTGCATAGGTACCGTCACCCATATTCTGGAAAATATGTTCGGTATCCGTAAATGGCGCCATGCCTATCCATTGCGCGCCTTCGGCACCCATATGCGTACCCATCACCACATTACGCCCCATCCACATAGCCATCGTATGGCAACCGATACCGGCAGACACAATGCTGCCCTCCGGTGCGACTGTCGATGAACTATGCGGACATCCGGAGCAGTACCACGCAGTACGTGCAGCCGTCGGCAGCTTGATCCGTTGATGGATTTCATTGAGGCGCTTGAGCCATTCTTCTGCCGATTCAAGCTTGGCTTTGCGTGTGAGACGCTTGATCAGCGCGCGACCAATCGTGTCTGCTTCAAATTCACCATAATGCGGTAACAGCTCACGTTCTTCTTCATCGAATTTTCCGACGATTCTTGGCGCGTTACTCATGCCATATAAAACATTTTTGGCAAACATCTCGAGGAAGGGTCGTTTTTCCTCAATCACGAAAATCTCTTCAAGACCCGTGGCGAATTCACGCACGATGGTCGGCTCCATCGGAAACAGCATGCCCATTTTCAGAATGCGGATGCCGTACTGACGCAGCGCGTCGTCATCCAGACCGAGCTCGAGGAAAGCTTGCTTCAGATCGTGATAGGTCTTACCAGCGGTAATAATCCCCAGCCATGCATCACGATTGGGAAATACGATGTTATTGAGGTTGTTGGCGCGCGCGTAACGCTTGGCGATCTCTTGTCGGCGTGTGTAGAGCGACTGCTCCATCGACAACGCCTCGGCACGCACATTCATGCCCAGATTCATGTGCGGCGAAAACACCTTGCCATCGAATGTCATGTCGGGCTGCACAAACTGCATGCGCTCTGGCGTAATGTCTGCCGTACCCGAGCCATCCGCCACATTGGTGACGATCTTCATGCCCACCCATAATCCGGACAAGCGCGACAGGTAGTATCCGTGCAGCCCGAGATCAAGAATTTCCTGCACGTTGCCGGGGTACAGCGACGGTATCCCCACATGAAACAACATTGGCTCTGATTGACTGGTCAGCGACGAGCTCTTGCAGCTTGGGTCGTCACCTGCAATCGCCAGCACGCCGCCATTTGGGGCGATGCCGGTGTAATTGGCATGTTTTAGTGCGTCACCACTGCGATCTACCCCGGGTGCCTTGCCGTACCACATGCCGGTCACACCATCGAATTTCTGCTTGCCGACGGTGTGCAACATCTGGGTGCCCCAGACCGCCGTGGCCGCCAGATCCTCATTCAGACCATCAACAAAATGAATGTGATGCTCGAGTAATAACTTTTGCTGTTTTAACAGCGCGGCATCCAGCATCCCGACCGGCGATCCGCGGTAGCCCGAAATGAACATACCGGTATTCAACCCACGCCGGGTGTCGGTACGTATCTGATCCAATGAAAGCCGAACCAGCGCGTCGATCCCGCCGAGGTGAATGTGGCCTTTTTCCTGGGTGAATATATTCCCCGGCACTTGTTGATTTGACATCGATATCTCCTGCTTTTACTGAATGGATCAGCAGACTGAAAATTATCGATAAAATCTTAGGGCAAGCGCCGGTTAAATACCAATATTCATTTTTTTGCTATTAATACTTTTTGGGTATGGGGTGCTGGAGGTATGGGGTGCGGCTGAATTACGCAGCCACTGCCGGAAACAAATCAGACACCCGCCCTGACGCATCCACTCGATAGCAACGCAAATCGAGGTTAAATACCTCGGGCTTAACGATGGATTTACCCATCAGCATGCGGGCGCATTCCTGTATGCCCTCGGGCACCGAGGGGTGCGGGAAAATCAGCTCCGCCAATACTTCAATCCCGGCGCCCATCGCGATCATCAGTGCAATCGCCTGACTGGTACTGGAGGCGTGATTCCCCATCACGCGCATGCCGAGGATTTTCATCTCGTCGTCATCCGACACCAATATCTTGAAAAAGCCCCCGGTCTTGCCCATCGCAATCGCGCGATTGATGTAGCGATAATTCATCACCGCCATGCGATAAGGAATTTTTTTCTTCTTCGCCTGTGTCTCGTTCAAACCAACCGCCGCCACCTCCGGGTTGAGGAACATAATGGTCGAGATATTTTCATAGATGAGTTCATGCTTAGGCTTACCAAAGATACGCTCAACTGCATAACGGCCTTCCAGCTCGCCCACGTTGACCAATGAGATATCCGCGGTAAAGTCACCTACGGCATAAATATTCGGTACAGTCGTTTGGGTATCATCATCAATGCAATAGCCGCGCTCATTCAATTTGACACCGGCATTCTCTAATCCCAAACCATCGGTATTCGCCACGCGGCCGACCGACACCAAGGCGTTATCGACTACATAGGTTTCGTGGCGACCGTCTTTGTAGTCAAGCACATACTCCACTTTGCCATTGACGACTTTCATCGAGGCCAAAGAGGCATTGTGGTGAATCACCACGCCATGTTGTTCAAGATTCGCTGCCAAGGTGTGAGAAATGTCTTCATCTTCGAACGGCAGGATGCGATCTTCTTTATCAATCAAGTAAACCTTGGTGCGGCCGAAGTTTGAAAAAATCGTCGCGAATTCGCAGCCAATTACCCCCGCACCAAGAATCACAATACTCTTGGGGAAATCCGGCAAACTGGCAATGCCATCACTGGTGAGTATGGTTTTTTCGTCGATCGGTATCTCAGGCAGATAGCGTGGGCGACTACCAATCGCGAGCACGATGTGGTCGGCATGGATGATCTCGGTGCCACCCTCTTTCAGCGTAATTTCGATTCGGTTGGCATCCAGCAGCTTGCCATGGCCTTGATACTCGGATAAATGCCCACTGCGGCGGAAATAATTCAATTGTTCACGTAACTGGCGATGTTTCTCACCCACTGCATGATGCATCTCGTGAATCACTGCCGGATAACTCAGCTCGCAGTCATGCACGGTATAGCCATGATTGGTTTGACGCGTTTGCACGTAAGCTTCCGACATCTCCCATAAGGTTTTGGATGACAGCGCGCCATTGAAAATACCCGCACCACCCACCTTTGCTTTTTCTACAAGTGCGACCCGCTTGCCAAAATCCAGCCCGCGCATCACCGCCGCAAAACCGGAAGGCCCCCCACCAATCACCACCAGATCAAACCGCTCCATTGTTGTTCTCCTAATTTGAATTTGACCTAAACCGAGTATCAACTGATCGAATACGCCGCGTCACCGAAGACTATTTGCACGCACTGAATTGCTGACCCGAACCCTTTTAGAGTGAGTTTAACTCAGGTGTAGCCCCTGAAAAAGTGAATTAAGCGATTTACCGCAGTGCCGCAAATTGAACCGCTCGCGACGCTTGGCAGCCGATTCAATTTAATATCATCGGATAGTTTGACTAAATGAAACATTTTTTGCGTTGACACTTATCTAATCGATCTACTACTCTCCAGATAAATAATAATTGCACTCGAATTTATTACACAAATAAATAACCGAGTGATTCATTGATCGAGGCATTCGAATTTCTCATGGAGTAGCGCGATGGCTAACGCAAAATTTGATTTCAGCGGTACCACCACCGTAGTCACCGGTGGCGCCAGCGGCATCGGATTCACCTGTGCCGACCTGATCGCACGCTGTGGCGGTAACGTGATTGTTTCAGCGAGTCGTAACGCCGAAAAAACCAATCAGGCTTTGGGCAAACTGCGTTCGGCCGGCGCTGGAGTCAAGGTACAGGCCTACCCATGCGAGGTTGGTTCTGAAACCTCAGTTGAGCAGTTTTTCCGCTCTATTCGTGACAGTGGCGAAAGAATTGATTATGTGATCAACAGCGCTGGTGTTTCGCCCAATACCGATTTTTTTGAACAAACCCAGCAGGAGTGGGATACCGTCCAAAATACCAATGCAACGGGTGCATTTTTGGTGACCAAGCATGCTGCTTTGTGCATGAAAGATAATCCACTGCGCGGCGATTTTCGAGGTCGTATTTTGCTGATCACATCGACCAACGGTATCAATAGCCAAGATCCGGTATCAGCGCACTATGACTCGTCGAAAGCCGCTGGCAATATGTTGGTAAGAACTGCCGCCGAGTTTCTGTCCGAGTTTCAAATTTGTGTCAATGCACTCGCGCCCGGCTGGATAGAAACCGCGCTGAACGACACTCTGCCACCCGATGTCAAAGAAAAAGAAACCGCGAAAATCTGGATGCGGCGCTGGGCCAAGCCTGAAGAAATGGCGCAGTGCGCCGCACATATCCTGACGATGCCGTATTACATGGGACAAGTTCTGATGGCGGATGGTGGCTATCGGTAAATGCTGAACCCAACGGCAGTACTGAAAAGCTGGCCGGTATGGCTACCGTTACTGGCTGCGGCCACGCTCGCAGCCAGCCTGCCCGGTGAAATCGGTGGGCTATTCGAGCTGGTAAAAGTGGCCGCCTTACTGGCGGCCGTGGTTGCTGCTGTTCACCACGCTGAAGTCATCGCGCAAAAAGTCGGTGAGCCCTATGGCACCCTGGTGCTGGCACTGGCAGTCACCGTGATCGAGGTTGCGCTGATTCTGTCATTAATGCTGACCAAAGCTGCCAGCGCTGCAAGCATCCCCAGAGATACGGTTTACGCCGCAGTCATGATTATTTGTAATGGTGTGGTGGGGCTCTGCGTCCTGATCGGCGGCCTGCACCATCGTGAGCAAGCCTTTCGTATTGAAGGCACCGGCTCAGGATTCGCCGCCTTGGTTGCTTTATCCACGCTGGTGCTGGTCATGCCTACCTTCACCACCAGCTCAGCGGAGGGCTCTTACACCGATTCACAGTTGGTATTTGTTGCCGCTTCTTCGCTGGCGCTTTGGCTTGTTTTTGTATTTATTCAGGCGGTCCGTCATCGAGATTATTTTTTGCCGGCTGAATCAGTGGCAGATGAAAATGTGCATGCTGATCCACCCGGTACCGCTGAAGCCTGGTTGAGTTTTATGTTATTGATTGTGTCGCTGGTGAGCGTGGTGGGCATTGCCAAGCTACTGTCGCCGACTGTAGAAATGGTCGTTATGAAAGCGAATGCGCCGAAGGCTTTGGTCGGTATCATCATCGCGATGATTGTGCTGATGCCTGAAACTTGGGCCGCTGTACGCGCCGCGCGCGCAGACCGTTTGCAGACCAGTATGAATCTTGCGATTGGTTCCGCGCTGGCGAGTATTGGTCTGACGATACCCGCTGTCGTTATCGCCGTCGTGGTATTCGATTTGAAGCTGCTGATTGGGCTCGATCACAAAGATATCGCGCTGTTAGCCCTCACCTTTGTAGTTGGATCGGTCACGCTGGGTTCCGGCCGAACAAATGTCATGCAGGGCGCGATTCATTTGGTGATTTTTGCGGCTTTCCTGTTTTTAACGCTGGTGCCCTGACACCCACCAATGTTAAAAGCGTGGGCGACTACGATTTAACTGCTCCCAAATCGAACGCTCGAGCTCAGTTGCCTGCCCCGGTTGTTGCAAAACTTGTGCAATTTTTTGCGTGTCTGCGACTGAGGAAAGCTCACTCATACGCGCCACCAGCATACGGTACTGCGTGAAGGCGTACTCAGGATTTTCCGCCGCCAAAGTTAAACTACCGAATTCACCCGCCGGGGTTTCGATCGGATCGTCGCCCTGCTCAATTAATTTGATCATCTCATCGATCTCATGATTCGAGAGATGATGTTGACGCGCTGCCTTGATGAATTCTTCACGCGCGGTCACATCGAATTCGGATTCTCTGCCCATGGCAAGTAATTCTTGCTTGATACGCTCGCGGTTGTTGCGCAACTGATCGGTAAAACCAGACGCCAAAATAGCGGCAGGGATCGCAAAGATACCAATGCCGATCAACGCCAGCACGACGGTAATGAACCGGCCACCCGGTGTTACCGGTGAAATATCACCATAGCCCACCGAAGCCAGTGTAATCACTGCCCAATAGATCGACTGCGGGATATTTTCAAATTTATCAGGCTGCGCATCACGCTCGAGCAAGAAACCGAATGCCGCCATCATGAACACCAGCAAAGTGATCATGAACATCGCAGCCATCAGTACCGGTAATTCTTTACGAATCACCGTAAACATGGTGTCACTGGCAGAAGAGTAACGACCCAGTTTCAAGAGGCGTACCATCCGTACGATCCGCAAGAAGCGCAGATCGACGGTACCGCCTAATGCTGCTTCCAATATGAAAGGCAGAATCGCGAACAGGTCCAGCAGACCGGAGAATGAAGAGAAGAAGCGGTAACGCGCAAGCAGCGGCTTACGTGATGGATCTTCCTCGGGCGATGCGTAAATCCGTAGTGAATATTCAATTGCGAATACGACAAACGAGGCCACATCGAGAAATGCGAAGTGGGGAGCGAACAATACGCGAATGCTCTCAACCGATTCCAGCACTATCGACAGTACCGATACCACGATCCAGAAAATCAGAAATACTTCGATCACGACGTTCAGCTTGCCACCGTACTCGCTGGGAAACAGCATGGCATGTACTTTTTGGCGCGTGGTGCGCCCCTTGTTCAGCGCGATGAATTCCGTGATCGCTTCTTTCAAAATACGAGTAACTTTCAGTATTCGCAGCACGCGCAGAATCCGCAGCACGCGC
>Ga0169931_10002570_pt1 | contig 29503 bp, 18 predicted proteins | sample Kivu_15m_20L_FD_129675 | JGI IMG/M metagenome (GOLD analysis project Ga0169931, IMG submission 129675) | Freshwater microbial communities from Lake Kivu, Western Province, Rwanda to study Microbial Dark Matter (Phase II) - Kivu_15m_20L... | ecosystem: Environmental > Aquatic > Freshwater > Lake...
TCCTTCATTTAAAAGGCAAAATGTTCTCGTTGAATTTAACCCGAAAGATACAAGCTACACCACAGTGCCTGCAAAAAGGGAGGTAACCATCAAAGATCTATTGACTCATACTTCAGGATTAGGCTACGCTCAAATTGGTTCAAAGGAAGCAAATGCGATCTATGCGAAAAACAACATTACGGCAGGTTTGGGTGTAAAAGACAGAACACTACTCCAGGCTATGACGCGCCTGGGTGAAATGCCTTTAATGCATCATCCCGGTGAGAAATTTACTTACGGACTGAACACCGACGTTCTGGGTTGTTTGGTTGAGGTAATATCCGGAATAAGTCTGGATGAGTTCTTCAGAACCCGGATTTTTGAGCCTTTAGGAATGAAAGATACCCATTTCAACTTACCTCAGTCCAAAGCAAATCGTCTGGTCAACCTGTATACTGAAACCCCACAGGGGAAATTAGTGAAAGCTACAGGGGGTATGTTAAACAGTCGGGCAACACCTAATTACCCATTGGTACCACATACTTATTATTCAGGTGGTGCCGGTTTAAGCTCTACCCTTTATGACTATGGTATCTTCCTTCAGATGCTCTTAAATAATGGCGTTTACAATGGGAAAAGGTTATTGGGCCGTAACACGGTAAGAATGATGATCACTAACCAAATCGAGGGTGTTTCTTATGCCAGTGGAACTTTCGGTTTGGGCTTCGGAGTAGTTACTGATCAAAATAGTGGCAGCGCTCCCGCACAGGTTGGAACATTTAACTGGGGTGGCGCTTTCGCAACTTCTTATTGGGTTGATCCTAAAGAAAAAATGGTTTACCTTTTTTATCGCCAGTTACAGGCCAGAACGCACAATGAAGTGGTAGAAAAATTCAGGGCCTTAACTTATCAGGCTATTAACGATTGATACGGCCTGTACCTATTAAATTAAAAAGATGAAAAAAATACTCCCCCTTGCAGGAATAGTGCTGTGTTCTTTTGTGGTTCAGGCTCAGGTAAATGCCGACCTGCTTATTCGGAATGGGAAAATTTATGATGGCACGGGAAACTCCTGGTATTACGGTGATTTAGCAATAAAAGATGGGAAGATTATTAAAACAGGATATGTTACGAATATTCGTGCAAGCAAAACGATTGATGCACAAGGATTACTGGTAGCTCCCGGCTTCATTGATGTTCATGGTCATATAGAAGGGGGAATTATTACAAATCCATTGGCCAATAATTATATTTTCGATGGTGTAACTACCGTTATAACCGGTAATTGTGGTGGATCTGCGGATAATATCAAAAGCTTTTTAGAGGAGATTAATCGGATTCGCACATCCATAAATGTGGCAAGCTTGATTGGACATAATACGGTCCGCGCTCAGGTGATGAACCGCGACGATCGTAAGCCGACGGTATCAGAGCAGCAAAAAATGGACGCTCTGGTGGATCAGGCGATGAAGGAAGGTGCGGTTGGATTATCTACAGGATTGATTTATATACCTGGAACTTATGCAGAAACCGAAGAGGTAATCGCCTTAGCAAAAGCTGCTGCAAAGAATAAAGGTGTTTATGCTTCACACATCCGTAATGAAGAAAACCAGGCGGTTGAAGCTGTTAAAGAAGCCATTAATATCGGGAAAGAGGCATCTATTCCTGTTCAGATTTCGCATTTTAAAATTGGGGGGAAATCAAACTGGGGAAAATCAGATGTCACCTTAAGTTTGGTTAAAGAAGCCAGGACAAATGGTTTGGATGTCACTATTGATCAGTATCCATACACCGCGAGTAGCACCAATCTCGGAATTCGTTTACCTGACTGGGCTTTTGCGGGCGGAAATGATTCATTGAAATCACGGCTGAACACACCTTTAACCCGGGTCCAAATCAAAAAAGAAATGCTGGCACAACTTGCCGGCTATAAATTTAAGAATTACAGTTATGCCGTGGTAGCCAACTACCCATCAGATACGAGCATGAATGGTAAGAACATTTCGGAGATCAATATTCTGATGGGCCGAAAAAGAAATACCAAAGAAGAAGCTGAAACCATTATGGATATGGTTGAGAATGGTGGTGCCCAAATGATATATAACAGCATGAATGAGGATGATGTAAAGAACATCATGAAGTATCCTTTCAGCATGTTTGGAGCAGATGCAGGTGTACCTGTACCCGGCAAAGGAATGCCGCATCCACGCGGTCACGGCACTAATGCCAGGGTATTGGGAAAATATGTACGGGACGAAAAAGTAATTACAATGGAGGATGCTATCAGGAGGATGACTTCACTGGCAGCACAGAAATTCGGATTGACTGATCGCGGACTTTTACTTCCCAATTATGCTGCAGATATTGTGATTTTCAGTGAAAGCGAGGTAAATGATATGGCTACCTTCCTTAAACCACATGCCTATTCCAAAGGATTTAAATATGTGATCGTAAATGGAGAACTGGTGTTGGAACAGGAGAAACATTTAGGTATAAAAAGTGGGAAAGCATTGTATGGTCCGGCTTATCTGACTGATTGAAATCCGATGACTATACGAAGTCCAGACGAAATTTGTAGGTATAACTAATCAAAAACGATTGTACCACCATATCTACAGCTTCCAATCTATTTCAGTAAATTAATGACCTTTATTGCCTGAAGAGCCTTCATCCTTGTGAGCTAATGCCAAGCCCTGGGTGAATTTAGGTACCAAAAAAAAGTGAAAAATAGAAGCACTAAAAGTGAATCAAGAATTTGATTTTCTAGCTTATATTTTCAACTTACCCGGACACAACAAATTTCTTTTGCTGAACCCGGCACCGGCTTACTCATTCCTTCTTAGAGTAGTTCTAATGTAACATTTACTCTTGTTTGAAACATTTTAAAAAATTTTACATCTATATTTGAGTATTATCACTTGTTATCATGGGAATTTTAAAATTTTTATTCATTACAATTTGTATCCTTTGGCTTATCAAAATGATAGCCCGTGTACTTTTACCGATCGCATTTCAAAAAATGATGTCCAAAGCACAAGAACAAGCTAATCAACGTTATCAACAGCAACATCAACAACGTCCCGATGGTCGCGTCAGGGTAGATTATATGCCACCGAAGGATAAGAATCCCGGTGATCAAGGCGGTGATTTTGTTGATTATGAAGAAATTAAGAATCCTTGATTTTATTGACGGCCATTCCTTTTTTTCATTATTCTGAATCAGTAAAAGCTTTCTCTTTTTTCAGATATTTTTCGCTGAATTTTTAATATTTAAGATTTATTTCAATAAAGCTGCCTGACAAGCCTTGAAGGTTTAAGCTTTTTTCTATTTTTGACATTCAACTAATTTAAGCAGAATGAATAACTGGTTTAAAAGCAATGGGGTGCATCTGGCCATAATCGGAATTTTTATTGCCTTATGTTTTGTGTATTTCAGTCCGGCATTACAAGGAAAAGCCCTCTATCAGAGTGACGTCCTCATGGCTCAGGGTATGCAAAAGGAGATTATGGATATAAAAGCAAAGGAAGGAAAGGGGCCATTGTGGACAAACTCTATGTTTGGTGGTATGCCCGCCTTTCAAATTTGGGTTCAGTATCCTAATAACGTAACAACGTATGTAATTTCATTCTTCAAGACTGTTTTTCCAAATCCGATCGATACTGTTTTATTATACCTTTTAGGAGCTTACCTGTTGTTCTGTGTGTTAAGAATAAATCCTTGGCTTGCAGCGGCAGGAGCTATTGCTTTTGCATTTTCATCCTATAATTTTCAAATTATCGACGCCGGACACAGCAATAAGGCAATGGCAATTGCATTTTTCCCGCCAATTTTAGCCGGAATTATTATGGCTTTTCGTAAGCAATACCTTACCGGTGCTATCTTGACAGCATTATTTCTAGCCATTGAGATTAGAACCAATCATATTCAGATGACCTATTATCTGTTTATTGCTCTGCTTATTTTTGTTGGTATTGAACTTTATCATGCAGTTAAAACAAAAGCGTTACAAGATTTTCTGAAATCCTTTGGATATCTGGTTGCCGCAGCCATTCTTGCTGTCGCCGTTAATGCCGGGATGTTATGGACAACTTATGAATATGGTGCTGAAACAATCCGAGGCAAATCAAATTTAAAAACCGAAAAATCAGAGCCGAATAATGGTTTAGACCGTGATTATGCTTATCAATGGAGTCAGGGAATTACTGAGAGTCTGACATTTTTGGTGCCAAATGCATACGGAGGTGCCTCCGGAGCAGGTAATCTGGACGAGAATTCAAAAGTTGCAAAAACCTTGTCAACTAAAGGAATTCCGGCTGAACAAATTTTGCCGGCAATGCAGCAATTATCACAGATTGGATTAAGCACTTATTGGGGGGATAAACAATTTACTTCAGGACCATGGTATTTTGGTGCAATTATTTGTTTTCTTTTTGTTCTCGGTTTGTTCACAGTAAAAAGCAGAATAAAATGGTGGATATTGAGTGCAAGCTTTTTATGTCTATTACTCTCATTTGGAAGGCATTTTCCATTCCTTTCTAATCTATTTTTCGATTATTTCCCACTCTATAATAAATTCAGAGCGGTTGAATCTATTTTGGTTATTACAGCATTTCTCATCCCGATACTGGCAATTCTTGCTGTTAAGGAAGTTGCATTTGCTTCCGAAGATCCAAAAAAACAGAGCAAAAACCTTTTAAAAAGTTTATATGTTACCGGTGGATTCCTATTGATACTGGTAGCCTTTCCAACTGTTTTATTAGATTTTAAAACACAAAATCATGCCGAATTTATTGAGCAATTAACGCAAGTCACCAATGGAGACCGGGAATTTTCAGAATCAATTGCAAAAGCATTGATAGAAGATAGAATAAGTTTAGCAAGAATGGATGCCTTACGTTCTCTGATCTTTGTAATCTTAGGTGCTGGCCTGGTTTGGGTATTAATCAAAAAGAAAATGAATCCACAGGTCACATTTATCCTATTGGCTACGGTGATTTTAGTTGATATGTGGACCATCGACAGACGTTATCTAAATAATGAAAAATTTGTAGATAAAAATGTGCTGGCGCAACAGTTCAAATCAAGAGATGTTGATCAAATCATTCAAAGAGATGGATCATATTATCGTGTACTTGACCTTGCATCCGGAAATCCCTTCTCCAATTCAATTCCATCATACTTTCACAAAAGCATTGGTGGTTATCACGCAGCGAAATTGAAAAGATACCAGGAGGTGCTGGATAAACAGTTTAATGGCGCCATCAATGAAGATGTTCTGGATATGCTGAATACAAAATATCTAATTACTTCTGATCAAAACGGGCAGAAAGAAACTATGGTAAACCGTGGCACTGCTGCAGGAAACGCATGGTTTGTTCAAAATGTAGAGTATGTCAAAAGTGCCGATGAAGAAATGCTTGCCATAAGCAGCTTCGATCCAAAAAAGGTGATGGTTGTTCATGAAGAATTTAAACCGCTTATAGACATAAAAAAGGTTGGTTATGATTTGAATGGCTTTATCAGACTGACCAATTACCATCCGGATCACTTGACCTACGAATATACCTCTGGCCGTGATGCCCTGGCGGTATTTTCAGAAATATGGTATGATAAAGGCTGGAATGCCTATGTTGATGGAGAAAAAATCCCTCATTTCAGAGCAGACTACCTTTTAAGAGCCGCTCAATTACCTGGCGGAAACCATAAATTTGAATTCAAATTCGAACCTAAATCCTATTATACCGGTGAAATTATTTCGCTGATGGCTTCTATACTACTTGTTTTGGGTTTGGCTTATGTGATCTACATAGAAATAAGGAGTAAAATTCAGGAGACTGCAAAAGCGTAAACCTTAATTAGGATGAGCGAAAATAATTATTGGCCTTAGAATGTTTTAAGCGCGAAGAGAAATCTCATGATTAAGAGCAGCACCCAACATCAACAGATTTCTACACAACGCGAATACAGCCTTGAGAAGATGATACCACCCATGTGTTCGAAATGACGGGGCCGTACAACTTACAACTCCCTCAATCATTCGTCCTTCCGTGTCTAAGGTAGTACCATGCTAAATTTCCGGCAATCACCAAATGATTAAAAATATTGGGAATGAGTCCATAATGCTTTGAAAAGATATTAAACCGTTCAATCAAACTCTGGCGGTGTTTTTTCTTTGACATTCCACCAACGAGGTATTTTGCAACAAATATTTTTGTATTCACAATCTTTACAGCCTGCTTAGCTGCTTTTATTACCCAATCAATATCTGCACTTAATTTATATCGGGAATCAAATGGTTCAGTCAGAGCCCTACGAATGTAGACGGCCTGGTGACTGATACTCATTCCATACTTAAAATCTTTCCAAGTAAACGATTCAGGAGTCTTATGCCTCCTTTGTCCCAGACTTTTCCAGTTTTCATCGTACATCTCAGTCTCCCCATAATAAATGTCTGCATCGGGAGCAGAGGCGAATACATTCTCCACTGTATCATTAGCGTAAATTTCATCACCGGAATTCATAAACAAAACATAATCACCAGTTGCCAGCGCCAGTCCCTTATTCATTGCATCATAAATGCCTTTATCCTTCTCAGAAATTAGCATAGCCAGTCTATGTTGATATTTTTTCATGATTTCCAGTGTCCCATCAGTCGAGGCACCATCAATCACCAGGTATTCAATATGAGGATAGGTTTGATTCAATACCGAAAGAACCGTACGTTCGATATCCCGGGCATTATTATAAACAATCGTAATGACAGTTAATTTAGGCTGAAACATGATTCTTTAGCAATGATTCATATAATTCGATATGCCGGCGAGCAATAATATGCTCAGAAAAATCATCTTCAATTTTTTTTCGGGAATTCGCACTCAGTACCTGAGGGTTGGCCGAATAAACCCATGCTATTCCTCTTGCAAGGTCCTCAGAAGAACGATACTCCGCAAGGTAACCATTTTGCTGATGCTGTACCATATCCGGTATTCCACCCGTTTTAAAGGCAACAACCGGGGTGCCACATGCCAGGCTCTCCATTACGGTATTTGGAAGATTATCTTCGAGTGAAGGAGCCAGAAAAATATCGGCCGCACTATAACAAATAGCCAGCTTTTCATCATCGAAAATAGTCCCGAGAAAAGTAGTTTTGATTGGAAAATCAGGAACATTCTTTGCGTCCCTGTTACCAAAAATGATTAATTCCATGTGATCAGGATCAAGATCATAATTCGTGGCAAATAATTCTATCGCGTCAACTAAATAGCTTGTCCCTTTGTGCATATCCAAGCGGGATGGCATAAAACCGCTCATCATAATGAATTTTTCAGTTGCCAAACCGTGTAGTTTTCTGGCCGAAGTCTTATCATATGGCTTAAAAACATCCTTATCCAGAGTATTAGGAATGTTTATCACCTTCACCGAACCGAGTAAACTACTCATCCGAACCGAATCAGCCATCCACCTTCCAGGGGCAATTACGGTAAAATTCAATCTTGAATAGGCTTTTTTCTTTTGAAGCCAGATCTCATGAGAACTGTCATCCGGATTGGAATTTTTAAGCACCGGACAATTACCACATTCCTTGAGGAAATGATCACATTCATACCGCACATGGCATCCGCCGGTAAAGGCATTGCTGTCGTGGAAAGTCCAAACTATCGGTTTATTCAAAGTCGACAATTTTGCAAGATCAGCGGGTCTTAAGAAAGCATGATTGATCCAGTGCAAATGGATGATATCAGCAGATTCAAGCAGCTTAAGTTTTGAAATATCCCTGCCCCAAATCGGAAAAGAAAATGGTATGGGTAGCGGCTTGGTGAAAAACTTAGAGTAATATCGTTCTAGAATGATTCCAAATGCCGTAAACCATTTATTGAAAAAGCCTTTGGATAGATTAATAAACTCCGGATTATTCCTGAAAAGAAAATTAACAGCCAGCACAGAGTCTAGCCCTTCGGCTTTCAAGGCTTTATTCAGGCGCATACATGCACGTCCGGCCCCGCCATTACCTGCATATGAATTAAGATGTATAATTCTCACTATCCCAAAAATACAATTCATATTACTAACAGAAAGATTTTAAGGAAAACAAATTGCTTTGTTTGCTATTTTAACCAGCATATCTAAAATTTTGTTTTCTTTGCTGATGCATGGGAAATCAATTAACTGACAGACAATTCTGGACTAACTATTGGGAATCTAAAACCGATTTGGCAATTCATATCGATAAGAATTACCTTTTTCATCAACAATTAGAAAATATAGTTAAAACAAATAAAATTCAAACTGCCATTGAGTTGGGTGGATTTCCGGGATATTATTCTATTTACCTGCATAAATACCTGGGAGTCAGAACGACGCTTTTCGATTATTTTATTCATCCCGATATTTTAAAAAAGGTTCTAGCCAAAAACGGTCTGGATGAACGTGATATCCAAGTGATTGAGAATGATGTTTTTCAGTATCATCCTGAACAGAAATTTGATCTGGTGCTCTCATGCGGGTTGATTGAGCATTTTAAAGATACCAAAGATATTATTGAGCGGCACCTTCAATTTTTAAAGTCGGGGGGTACTTTGTTCATTAGCCTTCCTAATTTCAGAAGTGTAAATGGCTGGGTTCAAAAAACTTTTGACAGGGATAATTACGATAAACATTATATCGAATGTATGGATACCGAATATCTTGCATCAATTATGGAAGAGCTTGGTCTGAAATCTATAAAATCTTCTTACTTTGGAAGATACAGCGTATGGCTGGAAAACAAAGATCAAAAATCAGGAATAACCAAAGCATTGATTAAAAGTATCTGGTTCATTGGGAAGGTGGTAACTAAGGTGTTGCCTTTTGAATCAAAATTCCTCTCGCCTTACATCATTCTGGAAGCAAAGATTAAATAGGAGAATATTATTTTTATTGTGATTTATCTAGAAATAAATTGGACTTGATATGATATTCTATCGGACTATATTCTTTGATTGATCGATTTTATTTTATTTTTTATAACGCAGGCCTTTAGCTCTTCTGTTCCGCTTAGCCGTGTTCTGCCCTAGTTTTTGCTCATTAATTGCTTTTTAAGATAAAATATGGCATGGGCAAAAAGAGTTGACACCCGGCTTTACTTTGCATGGGTGGTGGTTCTTTTGCCGGGCTGAGTGTACCTGTGAAAAACAGCACCGGGTAAAATAAACCTTGCCGGAGGAGGTAGCTTCCGGCTATTGGTAATTTGATTTATAAGAGGATTTCTCGCCGGAACTACCCCGGAGGAAAGGACTAAACTCAGCTATAAAACACAGGTCATGCTTTTCAAAGTCAAATCATTATGTATCCATAGCCTTATCTGAATTTTCTCAGATCCCCTTTATTTTCTGATTGGCATAACGCAATACTCTCTGCCATAGACTTCCCTTGCGGGTTTTCAGGAAATTCTTGATTGCCTGATAAGCTTCTTTGTTCTCTTCAATTTTTTCAGGAAAGGATGTTATAGGAAGTGGATTGATGATCACATGATAAATATCGTTCAATCCAGAATGAATTCCCGAGCCATCGTGCCCGATATTATTGATCAAGGATTTTGATGGATTTAATGTTAAGCCGCCTTTTAGAAATATAGAGGCATACCAGCGAATCGCCCAGGAATTGTTTCTGCCCTGTTTAAATTCGATAATCTGTTTCCAGAAGTTCATGGTACCACCAATAGAGAATTCAAGTCGCTTATTCTTATCGAACCTCGCGATTATCTTATCAATATCAGGTTCAAAATCTCTCCAGGCCCTGTCCCAGGTTGCCCAGCCCCAGCTCGTGGCAGCCCTGTAAAAGAAGGTTTCGGGCAAATCCTCAGCCTTGAGCGGATACATATATGCCCCGATATGCATGACTTTCTCCTCATTTTGATACCGAACCAAGGCATCATTAAAATATTTTAGAGTATAGGCTGAACTGATTAAATCATCTTCAAACACGATTACTTTACCGTACTCAGAAACTAAAGTACTTACCCCATCTATAATTGACCCGGCTAGTCCTAAATTGGTTTTTCTCTCAATCAGTTCCACAGACTTAAATCCATCAAGCTGTTTGACAATAGCCCTGACTTCTTCCACCAAAGATTTCTGTGAGGAATCTTTAGCAGCATCCGAAAAAATAAATAAGCGGGATTCATCTGCCAGTAAATTTTGCTGCAAAAACTTTATGGTGCGCCTGGTATGCTCCGGACGGTTATAAACAAATAAAGCTATTGGAGCGAATTTCTGCATTGGTTAGTATTTAGTATTGAGTACAGAACTATTTGAGTAAATTATATGATTTTGTACCTGACAATTTTTCATTCTCAACTCTCAACTCTCAATTAATTAAATTCCTTCTCTGTAAATGCTTTTTCCCTTCCTGAATATTTCATACGAACAGCCCTCACCTCATCCCTGGCAACTTGATCAGCTGAGTTAGTCCAGGAACCTCGGATATAACTTAAAACCTGTGCAATATCTTCATCAGAAAAATTGGTATTTATCGCAATTCCAGGCATTTCTCCACTCACTTCCGGCACCTTATATAATTTTTTATTCACGGTTATCTGCCCATTAAGTCCGTAAAGAACTACTGCTGCCAGTCTATTTTTATCCCCAGTAACCCAATCCGAGTTATTTAGTGGTGGAGCAAGTCCGTTAACCCCATTGCCATCTGCTCCATGGCAGGCCTGACAAACACTGCGGTACAAAGCAAGGCCCCTTGGGAACTCCTTTGCAGGATCAAGGGTATTTACTTTCTTTTTCGCCAGATCATCGATAACTTTACTTAGGCGTTTACTGAGTACCAAACTGGTATCCGGATACATTCCGGCAAACTTCTTGTAAAAGTCAGCCTCTCTGCTTTGCAAATTACTGATTACCGCATCAGAAATAAAAATATCATTGGCATACTTTTTTGAGAGGCTAAATAAAAGTTTATTAGCTTCTAAGGAGTCAAATACACTAATATGCGGACTTAAAAAAGCCAGATAAGGTGCAGCAAGCATATCATTTTCATCAAGTATGGCGTTTAAAACCGAAAGTAATTCTTTGTAATTCTTGCTCGACAAGACGGAGGGTAATGCCGTTAAAGCCTGCATTCGCAGTGTCCAATCAGGACTTTTCAAAATAGGTATTACATCATCCTTTTCCAGAACTCCGAGTCCCTCCATGGTCCAAAGGGCATGAACCCTGGCCAAAGTGTTTGAACCCAATTTCAATGCCTGCCTTAAGGCAAAAACCATACTCTTGTCCTTGCTATCCACCAAAATTTGTTGAGCCCTGTTTCTAACCCATCCATTGGGGTGGGATAATAAGTCAATTAATTTTGAATGATCCTGCGGAATTTTGACTACCCCGGCTTTCCTGCCTTTGGGCACTACCTTGTAAATACGCCCATAATTGAGTGGTTGGGTCAAATTTCTGGCCTTAATCTCGCCTTTCAGATAGGGTGTCAAATAGGTCTTGTGTTGTATGATTCCACGGTACATATCCACGATATACAAAGCACCATCCGGACCGGTATGTAAATTTACAGGGCGGAATCGTTCATCGGTACTGGCTAAAAATTCCCGCCCGATATAAGCTTGTTTACCTGAAACCCGGTAGCCGTCCTTACTTAAAATATTTCGCTTAATCAGATTTGCAGAGGGCTCTGCAACAAATGCATTGCCATAATAATCAGGACCGAACAAAGTGCTATTAAAAATTACCGGTCCGCAGGCAGCAGTAAAATTAACCAGCTTTAAATTCTCGTCAATAATCCCTTTCATATACGCCCTGTTCACTCCGGTATTTGGCCTGATCGGATAAACCTTATTGTTTTTTATGATACTTTCTGAAAAACCGGCATGTTTTGCCTGATTGGAATTAGTGGCTCCAAAGCCCGGACTGAAATAATCGCCCTGAAGATTCTCGGAGTTATTGTTATAAAACAAACGGCCCTGGTCATCCTGTGAAATTCCCCACTGCCCCCTGAAATGGGTTCGCTCAATCAACCATTTATTACCTTGTTTTCTATATCTTTTAGTAGACTTAGCATTATAAATCCAATTATCCAAGGCTCTTAACAAGCCATTTGGTTGATGTTCTACATTTCCACCTTCAGCATAGGCGGCATCAACAAGTGTTTTATTTATTGGCTTATCATTTTTTATTTCAAAAAACCAGAGGTTTGGAGCTTCCGCCACGAGAATTCCATTTTCAACAAAACATATAGCACGCGGTAGAACCAAAGAGTCAAGAAAAACCTTTCTCTCATCCATTACACCATCTCTGTTCCGATCGGTCAGAATAACAATTTTCCCTACAGGCAGATCCTCACCTGTACCCAATGAATCGGGCATATAATTCTCCATTTCTACTACCCAAATTCTGCCCTTGTCGTCAAAACTTATGGCAACCGGAGTGTTTAAGAGCGGTTCAGTAGCGACGATATGAACACCAAATCCCTTCTCAATTTGCATGTTACGGACAGATTCCAGAGCAGAAAGAACAGGCGATTCAGAATAGTATTTTCTAAGTGATAAAGAATCAGCATGGTAATTCCTCTCTGATGATTTCCACTGAGTGCTATTGCTAAATAGCTGCAGAAAAATAATCAGCAAAAAAGGAATTGAAAATAAGATCGTCTTCATAAAAATTAATCTGCAAAATCAATGACCAATAATATTCAGATCACCATTCTTACTTAAAAATAAGGTATAGGCATTCGCAAAAGATTCTCTTCTTTTACGGCCACTTAGAGAAACCATCCATTTCTTAATAAAATATTCAGCGTCAATCTTTAGTGAATTCCAGACACTTTTCGTCTTCTTCTGATTGACAAAGATATTAAACTTGGTCACCTCCGGATCAATCATCGAGACCTTGTCCGAGAGTACTTCAAAACCTTCAGACTGTACCAGAAAACGAATTGAAGTAGGAGTATACATATTAATGTGGCCATAATTCAAAAAATGCTTCATCCGTTTGTCTACATCGTAACGATAGTCACAAGGAACCTCAAGAATCAGATGCTTGGATACCCTTTTTATTTCCCGCAATAACATGCGTTCAAACTCCACATGTTCTAATACATGCGCCAGAATAACGAGATCAAATTCATTATCCTCAAAAGGAATATGATAGCCATCGAAAATATTGACCGATTTTAAGTTATTTAGCTTTCTGGCTTTGATTTGTTCAATACCGCTTTCAGAAATCTCTATGGCGTGCATTTCCGGAAATGAATTCATTCTGTCTAAGTGCTGTAAAATACTTCCATCACCAGCCCCTACTTCCAGAACCTTCTTAAATTCCAAGCCCTTGCAAACATCAAGGATGTTTTTTGCTTTATACTTTGCACCCAGCATTCTCCATTGTTCATCTCTACCAAGGTAGAAATCATCATAGGCGCTTTTAACTTCAGCACTTAAAATCTCCTTCCTCATCTTAAATACCCAGGCAATTATTGTTTTTATAAAACACTGAAGTAGACTTACGATAAAAAAGACCCGGAGAGATCCCGCTGAATGATAATTCCCTAAACCCCTGATTTTTCAAAAAGCTAAGTGCAGAAACATAAGATTCGCGCTCTGAATCATCCAAAACTATTACTCCTCTCTCACTGAGTGCAGCCGGAGAGTGGTAGCAGCAGTTCACCCTATCGCGGCCATCCACAACAATGATATCAAACTTCAGACCCAAACTTTCGGGCATCTTACTGTAATCGCCGTCATTCTGAAGTTCGCAGAATATCATTTCAGAGTTTGACGGTTTGGTTGCCAATATTTTTTCATACCATGCTTGATCATGTTCTACAGAAACAACCTTTTGTGCCCGTTCAGCATAATAAAAAGTTGAATTTCCCGAACCAAATTCGAAAATGGTATGATCCTTTTGAATACGATCGGCTATAAAATCAATGAAAGAATACGTGACCCATGGAATAGGCTCTGAATTTCGTCCAAGGGGTGTTTTAGTTTCAAATGATTTGAACCAGCCTATTTCTGATAAATAGCCCTTTAATCCGAAAGACAATAGGGTTTTTATTCTTGCCGGATTAATTAAACTGGTATAGGATTCCGTTTTTTTCAACGTTTTACGATTTTTTGAATGATTGAGATTAAAAATAAGGATTTAAGCATATTTATTCCCTGTTTTCTTGTTTCAGGAAAGACTAGGATAAAAAAAGTAGCAGAAAAATAAGCGATAAGTGTAGCAAAGGCAGCACCCTGAAGTCCGTATAAAGGTATCCAGAAAAATCCCAATACAACATTGACCACGGCACCGGCAGCAGTGCGATAGAGGGAATATCTGGTATAACCCTCAGCTACCAGGTACTGTCCACTTGCACTACCCAGAAAAACAAAAACACCAGCCCAGATATGAATAGACAAAATTTTTGCGCCCTCTGCAAACTCTGCAGCATAAAAGTATCGGTAAATGTAGACCGATGCAAAACTCATCACTAATGCAATACTCAGACTGATTGAAACCATTAGATCATACATATCGCTCAATCTTTTCTGATACCGTGATGGATCATCCCTGCGGGCATTCATGATTGCCGGAAATACTGAAGTGACGATTGCAACAGGAATAAAATACCAGCTTTCACTCCAATTAACCACGGTAGAATAGATTCCAAGGGCTCCTACACCCAAAAAACTTTCTACCATAAGCTGTCCTATTTTCATGTAAACAGTAACCAGAATGGCTGAAAACGCAAGTGGCCAGGAATGTTTTAAAAGATATTTGGCAAGGGTTTCTTCATATTCCCACTCAGGGGTATGATTCCCTCTCGCTTTATATACTATCAGATAACCTATTCCTAAAATTGCTGCATCAATGAGCAAAGTCCAGATAAACCATGATAATGGTGCAGAAATAAGAATTAAAATAAGTTTAATGCCAGCCGACAGCAGATTCCCTGTCACCTGTACCATCATGACATATTTTCCCTGAACCCTGGATTGGAAATAACTATCGATTATAGATAATGACTGAGTGATTCCGATGCAGGAAGCAATCAGAATATAACTGACCGGTACATCACCGCTGTCTCCTTTAAAAAGCAAGTAAGTTAGCCAGGAAAGCGGAATAATAGCAATTCCGGCCACAAGCCGCATACGGAAAGCCGTACCCAGCAGCTTGTTTTTTTTCTCAGGTTCTGAGAGAAGTTCACGGGTTATGAAACCATCAAGCCCAAGCGCTGCTGCAGCCAGAAAAAAAGTGACGAATACAAGGGGGTAATTAAGCATCCCATTTGCCGTCTTACCGAGATAATTGGCAACGGCAATACCCGCAAGAATTTTAATGCCCAAACTTCCTACCCTGGCCAGGAACAACCAGCCGGTATTTTTCAGGTATTTCCTAAAAGCTTGCTGATCAAACCCGGGTAAGACTGAAAACTTCATTAACACAAATATATAAGAAAAGCCCCGGATTAAATCCGGGGCCTTTCGCATGTTATTTTACAATATGTTCGTATAATTACTGATTTACAAACTTCTTTGCATTAATCTTACGCTCATTCTCTGTGAGGTATATTTTCCGTAAACGCATACTCTTTGGTGTAATCTCTATATACTCATCAGCCTGAATGTATTCCATTGCTTCTTCTAATGAAAACTTAACCGCAGTAGCAATTCGGGTATTATCATCAGAACCCGATGCGCGCATATTAGTCAAAGCCTTTCCTCTCACCACATTGACAACCAAATCATTATCCCGGATGTGCTCTCCCATAATCTGACCTTCATAAACTTCAACACCAGGCTCAACAAAGAATCGGCCGCGATCTTGCAATTTATCAATGGAGTATGCCGTAGTCGATCCCTTTTCCATGGATACAAGAACACCATTCAAGCGTCCGGGAATATGACCTTTCCAAGCCTCATAAGCTTTAAAACGATGAGCCATAATGGCCTCACCTGCAGTAGCAGTCAATACATTGTTCCGAAGTCCGATAATACCCCGAGAAGGAATTTCAAACTCCAGATGCTGAAGGTCGCCTTTGGGCTCCATGATCAGCAACTCACCCTTTCGCTGTGTGACCAATTCGATGACCTTACCTGAAACTTCTGCGGGAACATCTACGATAAGTGTTTCGATCGGTTCACACTTGACGCCATCAATTTCTTTGATAATTACCTGTGGTTGTCCAACCTGGAGCTCATAACCTTCACGACGCATGGTTTCAATCAAAACCGATAAATGGAGAATTCCACGGCCGTAAACCAGATAGGAATCCGGCGACTCGGTCTCGACGACTCTTAAAGCCAGATTTTTTTCCATCTCCTTGTAGAGGCGCTCACGTAAACGTTGCGAGGTTACAAATTTACCTTCTTTACCAAACATTGGTGAGTTATTGATGGTGAACAGCATATTCATAGTCGGTTCATCGATCTTTATTACCTCAAGTTGTTCCGGTTTTTCAAAATCGGAGATGGTATCACCAATATCAAAGCCATCAATTCCAACCACCGCACAAATATCACCTGAAGACACCTCCTGAACCCTTACCTTTCCCAGGCCCTCAAAAGTATACAGTTCTTTGATTCTTGATTTCTGTATCTTCCCATCACGCTTTACCAGTGAAACGGGTTGATTTTCCTTTATCACGCCTCTGGCTACACGGCCGATTGCAATACGACCCACGAATGATGAATAATCCAAAGATGTGATTTGCATCTGAAGGGTTCCATCAGAACTTGGTGCAGGTGGAATGTGTTCCAGAATAGTATCCAGCAATGGTGTAATATTTTCAGTTTGTACTCTCCAGTCTGTGTTCATCCATCCCTGCTTCGATGAGCCATATAAAACAGGAAAGTCAAGCTGATCCTCTGTTGCTTCAAGATTGAAGAACAATTCAAAGATGGATTCATAAACCTCTTCCGGTCGACAGTTTTCTTTGTCTACTTTATTGACAATAACCACAGGTTTTAATCCCAGAGATAGGGCCTTTTGTGTTACAAATCTAGTCTGAGGCATTGCACCTTCAAAGGCATCAACCAAAAGGATAACACCATCGGCCATTTTCAATACCCGCTCAACTTCACCACCAAAGTCGGCGTGTCCTGGAGTATCAATAATATTAATTTTGACCCCCTTGTAGTTTACAGAAACATTCTTGGAAACAATGGTAATACCACGTTCACGTTCAAGATCATTGCTATCGAGTATCAGATCCCCGGTGTCCTGATTATCACGGAACAGATTAGTTTGGTGTAAAATTTTATCAACCAATGTAGTCTTACCGTGGTCAACGTGAGCGATGATCGCTATATTTCTTATTTTTTGCATTAAAAAATTACTCTAAAATTTTTTGCAAAGGTAGGATTTTAATAGCAGAATTTTACATTAACTTGAAATCTATAGGGCATCTTGCCGGACTAAATTTAGCCTGATTATTTTTCTCGGATTTTAGAAAGCAGGGCCTGTTGCTCTTGGCTTATTCCAGTCCCGTGTTCTACCCTATTTTTTTGCGGGAAAATGCAATCCTTATCCTAAGATTCAGTACTGCAAAAAAGATAGAGCTGCCACCCGGGTTTGTTTAACAGGGCCTAGGCTTCTATTACCGAGCTGCCCATCCTGATGAAAAACAGCAGCGGGTAAACTAAACCTTGCCGAAGGAGGTATCTTCCGGCTATGGATGATCTAAAATAAGGTATAATTTCTTTCCGGAAATACTCAGGAGTAAAGGACTAAACGAAGCGGTATCACACAGGTATTGCTTTCAAAAATCAAATGATATGAGTCTGGGGCAGCATGAGATTCAATAAAAGGATATTTTTTAATCTTCCTGATGTCGAACTCAGGTTTCCGATCCGGAAGGTATTGGTAGCTAAGAGACTGGTATTTAGGCTAATTATCCTGACAAATGTTCAATCAGTATGATATCATCCGGTTCAATGCATATTTTTAATTCAAACGCTAATTGTTCTATGGATGAAAGGATAATGCCTCGCTTAATTTACTATTTGCTGACCGGCAAATAAGAGATATTTCGTAATTTTGAATTATGGATTTCCAGCTTGTTTTAGTGATATTGCTTTTCTTCTTGGCAGTAATCTACATAGGTCGAATGGTATACAACAATTTGTACCGTAGACATGATTGTGGAAATAATTGCGGCAAATGCGCAGCAGATTTCAGTGAATCTAAGCTTCCGAAAAAATCTTAAAAATTTTAATTTTTCTCAATCAAACAAACTGCATAAGCTACCAAACCTTCCTTCCTGCCAATGAAACCCATCGTTTCATTCGTTGTAGCTTTGATGGATATGTCCTCCATGCTGATCCCGGCCGCATCCGCTATTTTAGCTTTCATTTCGGGTATGTGGGGATTAATTTTAGGAGCTTCCAAACAGATCATAGCATCGATATTTCCAATATTCCAACCCTTTTGATTCAGTAATTTAATACATTCCTTCAATAGGATCAGGCTACTGATGCCTTTCCAGCGACTATCCGTATTCGAAAAATGATACCCAATATCCCTAAGATTCGCTGCTCCAAGTAAGGCGTCAGTAATCGCGTGAACTAACACATCTGCATCTGAATGCCCAAAAGCGCCGGAATAATGATCTAATTTAACACCTCCTAGTATAAATGGATGATTTTCAACCAATTGATGTACATCAAACCCAAATCCTACCCTAATTTTCATTAACTTATTTTTCGAAATTAAATACCAGTGAAAAGCGAAGTGTTTGCGCTAAGGGACTAGTTTGTTGATTTGCCAGCAAATATGCGAAATCAAGATTAAATACATTGTATTTTAAGCCGGCTCCTAAGGTTAAATATCTTCGATCACCCTTCGTTGGAGCTTCATAGAAATAACCTGAACGTAGAGCAAATTGCCTATTGTACCAATATTCTGTGCCCAGTGAAAAGCTGATTTCACTAAACTCTTCAGAAAAACCTCCGGGTGCATCACTAAAAGACCCGAAAATTGCAGCAGGTACTGAACGGTCAGGATCTCTACCTTCGACAATAGTACCATTGACGTCACGGATTGGATTTGTTGGTACAAGTAACTTATTCATGTCGAGTGCAAGGGTAAATGTATTCAACTCATCTAGAAGAAAAGTACTTGCAGCACCAAGTTTCATATTTGCAGGCAAAAATGATTTAGATCCCCCCTCTGAATAACTCATTTTTGATCCAATATTAGATAAATTTAAACCCAGTGCAAGCTCTGTATCCCTCCCAAACATAACTGTTCCCGTCTTAAAATATCCTGAGGCATCTGCTGCAAGTGCAGTTGCCGGTTGAATATCTTGCCCATTAAACTGCCCGTTACTTAAACTTGAACGTATGTACCGTAAAGTAGTTCCCAAAGAAAATCCATCGCCGAGCCTTCTGGAAAAAGAACCCTCAACAGAAAACTCATTGGGACTATAAACTCCGATATCATTCTGACTGTTATCAGTTAATTGAATGGAACCATAAGAAAAATACCTCAAGGCACCACTGATTGTATTTCTGCCGTCCAAACGGTGATACATAGATAGATATCCCAAATCCACATCGGGCACAAGATTCCGAAGCCAGGGAGTGTAGGAAGCCGAAAAACCTGTAGGTTTATCAATAAAAGCCAGTTTTGCCGGATTCCAATGCATAGAATTAGCATCAGGAGATAGGGCAACCCCAACATCACCCATCGCTCCCGACCTGGCATCAGGGGTAATCAATAAAAAAGGAGCTGCCGTCTGTATGGTATTGGTCCGCTTTCCATCTGTCTGAGTGGGCTGAGAATATGCCAAAACAGGAAAACAGAGGATTAAAACAATAAAATAATTAGAAAACGAGAGTTGGTTAATCATTAATTTTAAAAAAATCAATCAAATCTACACTTTACCTTGTTTTAAATATAGGTATTAAAAAAGAATTATCTCCCATTAATCCCTGCTTTAAATTGAAAATATTGACCTGAAAATCAAGTAAAAATTGGCAACAATTGTATCAGACAATAAAATAATATATTTTTTTCTTATTGAATATCAGACACTTACTGTTTAATTTCGAAACAAATTGCTTTGAAATTGAAAATTTATCCAAAATAATAGTGCCTATACAACGTTTAAAAAATACTTTAACGTATATTGAAATTAAGCCATTTGATTTTTTTGTTTAATTGACTTATCCAAGTAAACGTGAAAGTAGACAAAAAAAATCAATTGGGTATATAAGTCATATTTTGTATTTTTAGAAAATTTTTGCTCCAATTACATCATAAAGTAATGAAACTAATTTCTATTTATTCTTTAGCAGTCTTGGTATTACTGGGAATCTTCAGCTCCTGTAACAAAAGCAAGACTGGTAGGTCTTCTAAAACCGGAATGGCTTACAACAATAAGTACAATGGTGGTTTTGAGGTTAATAGTAAAATAAAGGCTGGTCCGGGTCCGGGATTAATTGCGATTGAGGGGGGAACTTTTGTTATGGGTGGAAGTTTAAATCAGGACTTAGGTTATGAATTTGATAATGTAAGACGTAGAGTTACTGTTTCATCATTTTATATGGATGAAACTGAGGTTGCGAATGTCGATTGGCTGGAATATCTGTATTGGATAAAACGAAATTATCCTGCTGATGCAGAATATTATTATAGTGCGCTGCCTGATACCCTTGTTTGGAGGCAACCTCTTTCTTATAACGAGCCTTATGTAACTAATTATCTTCGTCATCCGGCATTTCAGGATTATCCTGTTGTTGGAGTTACTTGGGAACAGGCGAATGCCTATTGCGAATGGAGAACCGATCGTGTGAATGAAGAAATTTTAAGAAGTAAAGGTTATTTGATTGACTATAAAACTTTAGCTTCAGGAGCAGGAAAAGCAGGAACTGCGACCACGGTTTCTACTTCATCAGATCCTTTTAATACCGATATTTATCTTAATGGTCAATATCGAGGCGAAGGGATTGATGGAAAAAAAATGAAAAAAGACCTAAATCCAAATGCAGCTGCTAACGGAGCTACAACAGGGTCTAAAGGTGTGGTAAGACCGGTACGTTTAGAGGATGGGGTTTTAAAACAACCTTATCGATTACCAACGGAGGCTGAGTGGGAATATGCCGCTTTAGCATTGGCTGGTAATACTGAATTTGAAAATATAGCTGATGGTCGAATTTATCCATGGAATGGTTTGGGAGTCAGATCTCCAAAAAAACGAACACAAGGGATGATACTCGCTAACTTTAAGCGCACTGAAGGCGACAACATGGGTACCGGTGGATACTTAAATGATAAGGCAGACATTACCAATGCTGTAAGAAGTTATTTACCCAATGATTTTGGATTGTATAACATGGCAGGAAATGTGAATGAATGGACAGCAGACGTTTACAGAAAATTAAGTTTTGAGGACTTTAGTGATTTCAATCCTTTTAGAGGAAATGAATTTGTGAATAAACGTCTATCAGATCGGGATAAGGGTATTTACGCTAAAGATAAATATGGTCGCCCTATAAAAGACCCTGCAAAAACAGGTAAAAAACAAAAATGGGCCGAATTACAGAAGGATGTTGCAGCGGTAGATTCATCTGCAATTGCCGGTAAACCTTACAATGCTGATTTTCGTGGTCATTTAGATACGGTTGTCACTGATCTTTATGGAATCACTACTCTAGTAAACGATCGTTCGAGAGTCTATAAAGGTGGGTCCTGGAATGATAGAGCTTATTGGTTAAACCCTGCAACCAGGAGATTTATGCAACAAGATGAAACAAGTGCAGAAATTGGATTCCGTTCTGCCATGACTCTGGTTGGTGCGCCCGAAATTATGTCGAAAGGTAAGCCACAGTTTAAACAGCCTAAATCAAGGGCTCTGGTTAAAACAAAATAAGACTTAGGATATTGAGAATAAAAAGGCCTCAAATGACAATCATTTGAGGCCTTTTTATTCGTATCAACTTAGGAAATACGTTGAAGCCATTCGAGCTTCTCATAAAAATTATACTGAAATAAAAATATTAATTACTTCATGTGAAGGAGTGCCCTAGGCTGTTTTCAATGGCAATAAGGTTGCCAACTTGTAACATGGATTAGCAAAGCATTTTCTTCAGAACTTAATCCTGAAAAGTTCAGTCAAAGTTTTAAGAGAAATATTTAGAATAAAGATCCTGAGTGAAATCGACATCGTAAGTCTCTTGAAGATACCTTGTTTTCAGCCATGAATCGAAAATCTATTCCAAAATCTGAAGAAAAAGAGTTCAATCTAATTTTTAGAAATCAAACGAGATACTCGTCCAAAGGCTTCTTCCAACCGAATTTATTCCGCTACCGTGAGTTCGATAATCAGTATTAAAAAGATTCTGAGCAGTTAAGCGTAAGTGTGTATTTTTCAAAGAATATCCTGAGTATAAATTTAAAACCTGCCAACCAGGAGTACCCCCTGAAGGAATCCTGTTGTCAGCCTTATCCCCTTGAGCCAAACGATCTTGCTTGTCGGCCCAAGCCAGTTCACCCTTCATATAAAATCTTTTTATTTTATATTTCATTGAAAAAATTCCATTAAATGGCGGTATTCTTCTTAATGGTTCTGCTTTGGAAATATTATCCCCATGATTATAAGAAGCAAAAAAATCAAAGAATAAATTTGGAGATGCCTGAAACTCTGCAAAGCCCTCAATACCTTTGATCACCGCAATGTCCGTATTTTCTTTAATATAAACTTTATAACCATCAATGACTTGACTTGTTTGAATTCTATTGATCAAATCACTTAATCTATTTCGAAAAAATGCTGTGCCAAAACTTAAATATTGAGAAGAATACCTGTAACCTAATTCAGAATTAAAACTCTTCTCGGGTTTGAGGGCATAGGCAGGGAGCTCATATCTGAAATCTACAATTCCCAAAGTGCCCATATCATCGATATTCGGTGCCCGATAACCGGTATTAAAAGAAGTATAAACATGATGCATTCCAAAAGAATAATTAACACCTGAATTCCAAACGAATGCACTTGGGTTAATTTCTAATTGACCAAGATCTTTGTCGGTTAGGTCGGCCTGCAACCAATTGTATCTTAGCCCGCCCTCCAAGTTAAAACCGCCTAATTGAAGATGATGAAGGGAATACAGGGATGTATTTGAATAATTTGAATTATTGGGATACAAGCCTCTTTGCTCAGTAATTAAACTGCTCTGTGAATTTCTTGTGTTCCGAATGCTATTAACTTTATCTCTGTAGAACTCTAACCCACTGTTAACTGTCCAATTTTTCATTAAATCAGAGAAAATTTCGAGACCCAGATTAGAGGTTTTGATTTTGTCTCTTTCAAAGCCAATAGATTGACTATTATTTCTTTGACTGTTCCGTTCTTCTATAGTTGAGTTTATAGATCCCGTAAAATCAATTTTTCTGAAAATCGAAGATTCCTTATTATTAATAATATATTTCAAATAACTAAGATTCCTACCCTGAAGGCCCATTTTATTGGTGCTAAAATTCTCCAGTTTTACCCTATGGTAAAGATCTACATCCTTTTGTTGTACAAATTGATTCGCAATTATCAGCTCAGAATCGTCAGAGATCCGCAACTTGAACTTTAAATTGGCATCAGACTGGGAATAGCCTGATGGTGATTGCCTTCCTGTTGTGTCACCGCCTATCAGATCGCCAAAATTCTTGATTCCAAATACTCCTGAAACCACCATTTCTTTTGAGGAATAATTTAATGCTGCACTACCGGATTGCTCCATATTCCCACTTCCGAACCTTCCTGTAACACTTCCTTTAAAGGAACTTTGATTCGAGTACGACGGATCTATAGTAAAAATCTGAATCACTCCGCCCATGGCATCAGAACCATATTGAACAGAACCACTTCCTCTTAATACTTCAATCTTATTAACAGAAAATGGATCAATAGTATTCAAATATTGATTTGGACCATATCTAAACGTGGAATTATTTAATCTAATGCCATCAATAAGAATTAAAGTTTGGTTGCCGGTTAAACCCCTTACGAATGGAGAACCACCACCATGATTTGTTTTTTGAACAAATACTCCCGGGATAATATTCAGGGATTCCGGAACCGTTCTTGGAATGTTTTCTGATTGAGCAGGAAGATTTAATACCGAGGATGCAAAAGGGAGATTTATGGAAGGGCTATTCCTTCTTGATCCGGATAAGATTTGCACCTCGGGAAGGAGATCTGTCCTGTTTTGGAGAAAAATTTCAATAAATAAGTCTTTATTTTCAAGTATCAATGTTTTTTGAAAGGTTTCATATCCCACATAGCTAGATTTAATACTGTATTTACCGGGCTGTAGGTTTTGAAAATTAAATTTTCCATTCTCATCCGTAGTTAAAACCCTTGAACTTCCCCCTTCAAGTTTGATGCTTACCCCTGCCAGGGCCTCCTTTGTATTTTGAGAATAAATTTTGCCCGAAATACTTTGGGCGGAAAGACTCTTGGTAAAAAAAAGCACAGTGAAAAAAATCAAATTTCTCATCATTTTGAAAAAAATCGAGATTCTAAACTAAATAGACCTCAAATAAATATCAATCATCGTCGGACTTTTTTTGTTCCAGTTTAAGAAACGCGCTTCTGCGAGGAGCAGGCATTATTGAATCTTCACCCTTAACCGACTTCCAAACAACCTCATTTAAATCCAAATCAGGTGCGGAATCTTCTTTTGCAAAATTCCACTCCTGAGAACGCTCGGCACTTTTGTTCCAGGCAATGTTACGCTGCTGCAGGTCAACATTCGAAGGCTTCGATTGATAAGGTCTGAAATCTGGTGATGAAGTAAAACATGCCGACATCGGAACTGCTGCTGCATCATATTGACTCATTGGTGGTAAACCCAATATCAGCTCTATGGTTCTAAGCATTCCGGAAGTGGAATACATCGTACTATTTACTGAATTACGTTTGGTATAAGGACTGATTACAAAGGCTGGCGAACGGTGTGCATCTACATGATCCGGACCATTCTGAGCATCATCTTCCAAAACAAAAATGGCTGACTCTTTCCAGATACTGCTGTTTGAAATATGCTCAACAAGCTGACCAAGTGCAAGATCATTGTCCGCAACTTGCGCAGTAGGAGTTAATTTTCCGATGCGCTGCCCGCTGGTATGGTCATTGCCAATCCGAATGGTATTGAACTGGGCTACAGCATTAATTTTTAGCAAGGAATCAAAGTCAGATTTAAAGGCTTTGATTCGGTCAATATCCATAATATCTAAATCATATGGTGGAAATTTTGTGGCAATTTTACCGATAAGCGATTCGGTAGTTGCACCATTTTTAGTCACAAATTGGCCATAACTACGATAACTGACCCCCGCACGTTTACAATAATCCCAAATGTACCCATCTCTTGGATAGGCAATTTTTCGACTACCTTCATAATCATAGGTTCCACCCCTGCTTCCATAACTAGTTGGCCATGTTTTTTCAGTATAATCATTGGCATAGGCAGCCATACTCCAATTATGACCATCAGCGCTTACCTCAGCATCCACATAAAAGTTATCAAGCAGAACAAAATCCCTGGCCAATGCATGATGATTAGGTGTTACTTTTTCAGGGAATAGACAAAGCGTTGAATCTCCATTCCCTTCTTTTATATCTCCAAAAACCTGATCATAAGTACGGTTCTCTTTAATAACATAAAAAACATATTTTATCGGTGATTTACCCCCCTGAACATTTGGTACGGGATTATCCTTTAGACCCCTGGAGAGAGTTTCAGTTTGCTTAGTATATGGGGTGTTGGCATAAACCTGCTTAGAAAACGATTCAAGCTTTGAATCAATGGGTTGATCAATAATTGAAAGTGTCCCCTTAAAAAGACCTCCAATATACTGAACTTCCCTTTGCTCAGTAATCCCAAGATGCACCCCGCTGTTATCGGTCTTTTTTACCGGTTGAGGGCCATAGGGATTAGCCATTGAGTTGAAACCTTTCCCATTGGATACAAATATTTTTTTTCCTGCTACGCGGACGTTGGTAGGGTACCAACCGGTAGGAATAAAACCCTTTGAACTACTTTTCCCGGGATTAGAAACGTTAAAAACCGCCAAACAGTTATTATCCGCATTTGCAACATAAAGCGTTTTTTCATCTTCTGAAAGTGCCAGACCATTGGTCGTTGACCCCGTTAGCCTTGTTGGATAGAGAGCCGTTGAAATAACTTCAATGACCTTTCCAATCTTTGTATCAATTACTGAAACTGAGTTATCACCGGCATTCGCTACAAATAAATAGTGTCCACTCCTGCTTTGAATGATTTCATTTGGATGATTTTCTGTTAAAATCTCTTTGCTTATCCGATTCGTTTTCGTATCATAAATGGCCAGTTTATCTGACCCCCACAAAGAAATGTACAACTTACTCTTATCAGGTGATAAAAGACAATCATATGCTTCTGCTCCAAGATCAACTTTTCTTAATATTTTCTTAGTCGAAAGGTCAAAAACATAAAGTGAATTATTTTCTTTAGTTACGGCATACAATCTTTTCCCGGAATCATCAAGCTCTATACCTGTTGGACCAATCTTCTCAACCGGCCAAGGTTTACCGAGCACTAAGGTATCTGCGGCAGCTAATTTTTTGTTAATGATGGAATAAATCAGAACAATATTGTCGTTTGCTCCCGATGCATATAGCTTTTTTTCATCCGCGCTGAACTTAAGTCCGTACCAAGCCTTTCCGATAGGTTGTTCATGAAGTATTTTCTCACCTTGCGGATCAATCAGCTGAATGCTGTGCTTACTCTGCCCATTATTAGTTACAGCCATTAATTTCTGAGAGGCTGATATCTGAATATTCAATGGTAAATCACCCAATTGAAGGGATCGGCCGGCCGGACTTAAAGACCAACCGTTTGGAAGAAGTACTTTTGAAGGGTCTTTTGAATTAGGAACAGTTTGGGTCAAACCCCTATTCGAAAAAACCAATAAACAGATAACCAATAGGTTGAAACGGAATACCTGGAGATTTTTTTTTATATTAATCATAGCAAAAATGTATTTTTTTATTTGTTAAGAACAATGAATTGATAATTCTTAAGCCCGTAAAAGAACTCAGTTAATATGAACAATACATTAAGTGAACATGACCATTTAAACATGATCATAATAAGACAGAAAAGAGCCTTGATTTATCAAAAAAATTATGAACCCTTTGCAATCTCCTCTAAGAGATCTTCCAAGACTTATGACCAATTCTAAATCACTAAAATGTACAAGCTACAACTTAACCCTCCCAAGTCATAATTTTACCCCGATCCTCTGCCTTTAGGCATTCAGAAAGCGTCTTTTCATCATATTCAAGACCATACTGTTTCAACACATCATCCGGGACACCATCCCATGCATTGGGTTGGTTTCCTTTATATTGCATATCCTCAATACCTTCTTTACTGGTGAAAAATCCGGTAGCAGTGAGGTTACGCATGGTGTTGAAAAAACTTACCCCCGGAGCATTTTCAGGGGCAGCCTTCCCCGGAAATGCAATTAGTTCTACCAGTTCGATCTGTTGTTCTTTGGAAGCATCTGTAAATGATTTTTTAAACAGTCTAAGTGATTTCAAGTCGAGCCATTTTAAACCACCTCTTATAGGAATTTTATATCTTGGTTGATCTTTTACAATGAACTCAATAAACTCTGGCACTTTAGCATCACTGGCACTCCCAGACTTATCATCCCGGGGAATTATAATATCACATAATACGCTAATTGTACTCATTTCAGCAGCAGTAAAGAACTTTTCTGCCATTAACTTTTCATCAATCAGCAATTCTTCAGCCGTACGCCCATATGCTCCGGGCTTACCTTCAACGGCCGACTGAGCTCCTTCCTTTTTATCGCAGGCTGTGATGAGTGTTCCAACACTTACTGTTCCAACAGCCAGTGCTTTGAGTGAATCTCTTCTATTCATTTATTTAAATATTTTGCTTCTTTAATTGATCAACGATATATTCTGATGCTCGTAATGAAAGGGCAAGAATTGTCCAAGTTGGATTCTTATCAGCCTGTGAAACAAATGCCCCGCCATCAACTACGAATAGATTTTTAACATCATGGGCCTGATTGTATTTATTTAGAACCGACTTGTTCCTATCATCTCCCATTCTGGTTGTTCCAACTTCGTGAATGATCCTTCCTGGTGCTTCCAGACCATACTTTTTATCCTCACCAGGCTTTACACCGCTAGCCACACCTCCCATGGAGTCAATAATCTCCTCGAAAGTATCCTGCATATGTTTAGCTTGTTTAATTTCCTGATCGGTCCACTTGTAGTTGAACTTCAGAACAGGAATCCCATATTTATCAACTACTTCCGGATCAATTTCACAATAGTTATCCATTCTGGGAATGCTTTCGCCGCGTCCTGCAAAACCAACTGTTGAACCATAGTACCTGCGATAATCATCTTTTAATGCAGCACCATAGCCTCCGGCTGCCTTCATTTGGCCATCCTTTCCAGGAAATAAACCATTCATTTTTTCTATTCCGAAACCAAAACCATAGGAAGGCATACCCAATCCACCCCAGAATTCAATATGATATCCACGGGCAAAATCAAGTTTTTTATTATCCAACCACCATGGTATATATAGATGAAGCCCCCCGACACCATCTTCATTATAGCGCTTCCTGTCCATTAATTGTGGGATGAAAGCTCCGCGGGATGCTCCGGTAGAATCATGCAAATACCTGCCTACCAAACCACTGGAGTTGGCTAGTCCGTTTGGATGTGCACTTGACTTAGAGTTCAATAATAATCTGGCGGATTCACATGCGCTGGCTGCAAGAACAACAACTTTTGCATTTATCTGATATTCCTGCATATCCGTTTTATCGACATATGAAATACCAGTGGCTTTACCTTCACGGTCGGTGAGAACCTCCCTTGCCATTGCATTGACATAAACATCTGCATTACCTGTTTTTCTTGCAGGCTTAACCAGACAAGTTGAGGATGAAAAATCGGCATGTACTGAACAACCTCGATTACATTGGTTACAGAAAAAACAAGAACCACGATCATTATTTACAGGTCTTGTTAAAATAGAAAGCCTGGAAGGAATAACAGGAATTCCAATTTTGTTTGCTGCTTTTTTGATCATAAGCTCATGAAGCCTTGGTTTGGGGGGCGGAAGAAAATAACCATCCGGCTCATTGTAAATGCCCTCCTTAGTCCCAAAAACACCTATCATCTTATCAATTCGGTCGTAATATGGCTTTACATCATCATAGCCAATAGGCCAATTATCCCCCAAACCATCAAAATCACGACGCTTAAAGTCCTTGGGGCCAAAGCGCAAAGAAATTCTCCCCCAATGATTGGTTCTACCACCCAGCATACGTGACCTGAACCAGTCGAACTCTGTTCCATTTTTCTTCGTGTAAGGTTCTCCATCGATTTCCCAACCACCATAAGCTGCATCAAAATCTCCGAATGCTCGGTTCGTGCCCGCACCCCTTCTTGGGGATTCATAAGGCCATCTAAGTTGAGTTTTTTGTTCAGGATTGGCAGGATCATAATCAGGGCCTGCTTCAA
>Ga0169931_10002572_pt1 | contig 29477 bp, 26 predicted proteins | sample Kivu_15m_20L_FD_129675 | JGI IMG/M metagenome (GOLD analysis project Ga0169931, IMG submission 129675) | Freshwater microbial communities from Lake Kivu, Western Province, Rwanda to study Microbial Dark Matter (Phase II) - Kivu_15m_20L... | ecosystem: Environmental > Aquatic > Freshwater > Lake...
ATCTGGTCGGATTTGGCGTGATCGGTAGCGACCCACACGTGATAGGACACCGCGTCAGCCGAGGTTTGAATGCTGCCTGCGGGTAAAAGCCGGAAGGCGAGCGCAACCCGCTCACGCGCCTCAGCCTGATGTCGGGACACACATTGCGAGAGTGCTCCAGATTGGATCAGGTCGGTGGCGAGCGCTGCCTGAAGCGACGATTCGGTCCAGCCCAGCGCAAGCAGCGCGTCACGCGACCTAGACATCAGACCAGGCGGGCACAGGCTGTAGCCCACACGCAGGCCGGGCGCCACACACTTCGACAGGCTGGTGACACAGATAGTGCCCTCGGGCCACAACGCGGCGATCGCTGGCCAACCCTCGCCTGCCAACAGGCCGTAGATGTCGTCTTCAATGATGGGCACCGACGCGCTGCGCGCGAGTCGAACCAGCTCGACGCGACGGCGTTCACTGAGCGTGTACGAGGTGGGGTTGTGCCCGCTTGGGGTGCAGACGACCGCCTTGATGCCCGATTGACGAAGCCGCGACCGAAGCGCGCTGATCACCATGCCGTCGCTGTCGCACTCAATACCGACCAGCTTCAGCTGCAGCAGTTCGGCAATGCGGCGAAGACCGCTGTAGTTGAGCCATTCACAGGCCACGCTGTCGCCCGGACGCGTGGTGGCCATGAGCGCGACCAGAAGACCATGATGCGCCCCCTGCGTGACCAGCACCTGCTCGGTTGGCGCGGCTACACCACGCGCACCGAAGAGCGCCGCCCCGGCGGCTCGATTGACCACACTTCCCGCAACGGGCGCGTAATCAATCAGCTCGGACCAGGACTGCCGCTGGGTGACGCGGCGAAGCGATGCAGCGACCCACTCGGCGGACAGGCTTGCCGGGGGAATGTTCAGGGACAGGTCGCTCCAGGCATCCTGTGCTGGGGTGCTTTGCGACGGCGCCACAAACGTGCCGCTGCCAGAGCGCGCCACCACGATGCCACGGCGTGCAGCCTCTGCAACCGCCTTGGTTACAGTGGCCACGGTGGTGCCAAACAGGGCCGCCAGATCGCGCTGCGCCGGCAGCTGCACCCCGGGCACCAGCGCGCCCTGCCGAACGCCTGCCTCGAGCGCCTCGACCAGCCCCAGGTACTTGGGCGTGCCCGCGCCGGGACGCCGCCTGCCCGCGCTCGCGAGAAAGTCCCGGGCGGACGACTCGTCCGGTCGCGACTGAGGAACCGATAAGCGCGAAGAATCCATAAGCGTCATATTACGCTTTCGAACGCCAGCGCTGCATGAGTCACCCTGCAGATTTCGATACGAAGGCCCTGTCTGCATTGATTGACCCTGGAAAGCGCTATGACGCATAATGAAAAGCGAACTAGCACAGTTGGAGCCCTCTCATGATCTTTCCCAGCGTCTCAGCACTCGTCGACGGCGAAGTCTATGTCCCCGGTCTGCCGGCCGAGCATGTTGCTGACACCTACGGAATCCCTGCCGACCAGATCTCCAAGCTGGGCTCCGCTGAAAACCCGCATGGCACCTCACCCATGGCCCGCCGCGCAGTCGAGCAGGTGCTCGACCGCATGTCCATTTATCCGGAATGGACCTCGCGACAACTGCGCGAGGCAATTGCACGCCGCTACGGCGTTCAACCGGAAGGCGTGGTGTGCGGCTCTGGCGAAACCGAAGTCATCGCGCTTGTCATTCGCGCCTACGCAGGTCCAGGCGAGCCCGTCCTGATGCATGCGCCCTGCTTTCCGCTGTATCGAATCTTTGCGACCATGGATGCACGTCAGCCGGTCTATGTGCCCATGGGCAAAGACTTCAACCTGGAAATGGACCGCTACCTCGAAGCGCTCCAAAACCGCCCCAAGATCGCTTTTCTAACCAGCCCCCATAACCCGAGCGGGCAGCTGGTGCCGGAGGCCGATGTGCGTCGTGTCTGTGAAGCCGCACACGAAGACACGCTGGTCGTGCTCGATGAGGCCTATATCCACTACAGCGAAACCGAGGGCAGCGTTCATCTGTTGCGCGAGTACCCCAACCTGATGGTGCTGCGAACGTTTTCCAAAGCCTACGGATTGGCTGGCCTTCGCGTTGGCTTTGGCATGTCGGGCAGTCCGGCGCTGGTTGAGCCGCTGCGCCGCCTGAAGCCAACCTGGAACGTGGGCCAGCTGCAACTGGCTGGTGCAATCGCCGGGCTGCAGGATGACGCGCATGTTCAACGCGCCGTGAAAACCGTGGTTGAAATGCGCGGCTATGTTGCCGAGCAAATGGCGCGCATGACGCGCTTCCGAATGGTTCCCCATTCGCGCGCCAATTTTTTCCTTACCGAAATTCTCGATCCTGCACTCGACTCGGACAGCGTGTTTGAGGGGCTTCTGAAGCGCGGCGTCATCGTCAAGAACGGCAACCATATCGAAGGTCTGGGCTCGCGCTACCTGCGGGTCGATCTGAACCTGAAGGTTCATATGGATCGATTCCTGAATGCGCTCAACGATCTGCCCGCTCGCTGACGGCGGTATCCGATGTCGCGCGCTGCGCTCATTGGAATTGACGTAGGCGGCACGTTCACGGACGCGGTGGTGTTTTCGCCCGACACGGGTCGGGTCATTGACGCGTTCAAGCTGCCCTCTACTCCGGCGGATCCCGCCACCGCCGTACTGGCCGCGCTCGAACGCATCTCGCGGTCGGTGCCGCTGGCGCAGTCCAGCGTTTGCCACGGCACCACCGTGGGCACCAACGCGCTGCTCGCGCGAAAGGGGGCGAAGCTTGCCCTGCTCGCAACGCGTGGCTTCACCGACATCATCGAACTGCGGCGCCAAGACCGCCCGACGCTCTACGATCTCAATGTTCAAATCGCCGAGCCGCTGGTCAACGCCAACGCCCGGCTTGCCGTTGACGAGCGGCTTGATGCGAGCGGCAAAATCATCGCGCCGTTGGCCAGGCTCGACGATCTGATGGCGCAACTGGGCGGGCTTGAGCCCGAGGCCATCGCGATCAGCCTCCTCCACGCCTATGCCAACAGCGCGCACGAACAGGCGCTGGTCGATCGCATCCAGGCTCGCTTTCCCCATTGCTTTCTCAGCGTATCGAGCGACGTCTGCCCTGAGCTCGGTGAATACGAGCGAACCAGCACCACGGTGGTCAACGCTTACATTGGCCCGCCTGTGTCGCGCTATCTGAACCGGCTGGCGGGCGACACGCGCGCGTTGGGCATTTCGCGCCTGCTCATCGTCAAGTCCAACGGCGGCCTTAGCGCTGCCACCAACGCCAGCCGCTACCCGGTGCACCTGATCGAATCCGGGCCCGCTGCCGGCATGATCGCCGCGGCTGCGTTTGCCCGCGCAACCAGCCGCCCCAATCTGATCACGTTCGATATGGGCGGCACCACCGCCAAGGCTGGGCTCATCCGACACGGCGAGGTAGAGGTCAGCGGCGAATTCCGTGCTGACGCAGTCCGGGACGGCCAGCCCATTGGCGGCTACCCCATCCGCAGCGCCGTCATCGAGCTGGTGGAAATCGGGGCGGGCGGCGGCAGTCTGGCCTGGATCGACGCGGGCGGCGTACTCAAAGTGGGCCCTCAGAGTGCAGGCGCTGACCCCGGGCCTGCCTGCTACGGTCGTGGCGGCGCACACCCCACGGTCACCGACGCGCATGCGGTCATCGGCACGCTCAGCGCCGCCGATTTTGCTGGCACCGGCGTCGCGTTCTCACGCGATCATGCGGTGGCGGCCATCCAACGCCATGTGGCCGAGCCAATGGGATGGAACCTGGCCCGCGCGGCCTACGGCATCCTGAGCATCGCCGCAGCCAGCATGACCGAGATGGTGCGGCTCGTCACAGTCCGTAAAGGTCTCGATCCGCGAACGTTTTCGCTGCTTGCCTCGGGTGGCGCAGGGCCGCTTCATGCGGCGCTCGTGGGCCGCGAGGTGGGCGTGGCCGAGATCATCGTGCCACCGTATCCCGGCATGTTCTCGGCCATCGGCGCCACGCTGGGCAACATTCGCCATGATCTGTCGCAGGCCTTGCTTTCACCGCTTCTAGCGCTCAGCCGCGCTCAGCTCGAAGCGGGCTTTGGTGGCCTGTGCGTGCGGGCTCGCGGTCTGTTTGACGCGGAAGGCGCGCAGGACCTTCCCGTGCGTTTGCGCCGGCATGCCGATCTGCGCTTTTCCGGACAGCTGTTCGAGCTGCGTGTTCCGCTGGGCGAAGCCGATGCGCCGCTTCCCTCAATCGATCAGATTGAGGCGGCATTTCGCAGCGAATACCTGCGCGAGTTTTCCATCGAGCTTCCCAACGCAGCGGTGCAGCTAGTCAGGCTTGGACTGGTGGCCGAAGCCGATCTTGCTTCACCCGCGGAACAGCTGTTTCAGCCATTTGAGTCGCCCGCCCCAACCAGCGCAGGCACCGTCGAAACCCGCTCTATCTTGGGACCAGACGGCCTCACGCGCGAGGTTCCCGTCTATCGCGCCACGCCGGGCCAGGCGCTTCAAACCGCCGGGCCCGCGCTGTTTGTGCAGGCAGGTGCCACCGTCTGGGTACCCGAGGCAATGATCGCGCATCGGGCCGCTGACGGATGCCTTGTCATACGACCCCATGCCCGGGAGTCCGCGCCATGAGTGCACCCGTACCGAATCTGCTGGAATCTGACCCGGTCAGCTTCGAAGTCATCAAGAACGCGCTCTACGCAATTTGCGCCGACATGAAGTCGGTCATCATGCGCACCTCGTTCTCACCACTCCTCAGCCTGTCAGCCGACTTGTCCTGCGCCCTGCTCGACATCCACTGCAATGTGGTGGCGCAAGGCGTCGATATTCCGGTGCATCTTGGCGCTGCCGGCTTAAGCGGCGCAGCGGCCGTAAAAGCCTTTCCGCTCGACACCTGGCACGAAGGCGACGCAGTACTGTTAAACGATCCCTATGAAGGCGGCACGCACCTGCCCGACATGTCGCTGGTCACACCACTGTTCGCAGAGGGCGCGCTGCTCGGCTTTGCAATCAGCCGCCTTCACTGGCCTGACGTCGGCGGCATTGCAGCGGGAAGCTCCAGCGTATGCGATGAAATCATCAAGGAAGGCCTTCGGGTGCCGCCCGTGCGCATCGTTGAGCGAGGCCACACGCGAAACGACCTCCTGCAACTCATTCTGGCCAATGTTCGAATTCCGCAAGACAGACTGGGCGACTTTCGCGCCGCCCAGGCGGGGCACGTCCGCGCCACTGATCGCGTGGCCGAACTGTGTGCCCGCTATGGCGCCGCGGTGGTGCGCGCTGTGATGGCGCAAACGCAGATCTACAGCGCGAGGCTGGTAAAAGATCGGTTATCGAAGCTCGCCGATGCGGTGGTCGAGCACGAAGAGCGCCTCGATGGCGATGGCATCGACCCGCACTGCCGCCCTCTCATCAAGGCCACCATCACCAAGGCTGCGGGGTCGCTGCATTTTGATTTCACCGGATCGTCGCCCTGCGTGGCGGGCCCCATCAATGCACCCTACCCGGTAACCTGCGCTGCGGTTTACTACACCGTGCTGAGTTTCCTGGGAGGCGATATTGCGCCCAACGCCGGGGTGTATGCCGACGTGCAAATTACCGCACCGGCAGGCTCAATCGTGAACGCCAGCTATCCGGCGCCCGTGGTCGCAGCCAACACCGAAACCTCCAACCGACTGGTCGACATTCTGTTTACCGCGCTGGCCAAAGCCTGGCCCGAGGTAGTGCCGGGCGGCAGCTATGGCTCGGCCTGCGTTTACACCCTGGGCGGCATCGACCCGCGCTCGAACAGACGCTTTGTGCACTACGAAACAATCGGCGGTGGTGGCGGTGCAACCGCCGCAGCACCCGGCGCACACGGCATTCGGGTTCATATGGGCAACACCATGAACCTGCCGATCGAGAACGTCGAGGCGCAGATTCCAGTGCGCTTTCTCGAATACACCATCCTTCGCGAGTCCGGCGGCGCAGGCCAGCATGCGGGCGGCTGCGGCGTACGCAAATCGTTCGTGTCGCTTGCGGATGGCGTACAGGCCTCGGTGCTTGGCGAGCGTACCGACACGCCCGCGCGCGGCGCGGCAGGCGCAGGCGACGGCGCCTGCGCGCAGTTTCGGCTCATCCGAGGCGAACATGTGGTTGAACTTGGCGCAAAGAGCGGCCCCCACCGGCTCAATGCTGGCGATTTGCTTGAGTTGAACACCGCAGGCGGTGGCGGCTGGGGCGCGCAGCGCTGACGCTGCCTCATCAACGCCCCTCAGCAACCCACACCACGCGGTCTTCCAATCGCGACGCAGCTTCGTGGCCGGCTGACCTAAAACATGCAATTTATCGCCCCGCATCGCGGCTGAAGCCGCGGGTCCTGCCGCCACTCGCGCTGACAGGGCACGAGCCGTTAACCAAACCGGAGATACACTGATGGCATTCCGCTTCAAGTCCGCGCTCGCCGCGGGCGCAGTTGCGCTAGTCAGCGCATTCGCCCCTGCCACCCAGGCAGAAACCTTCAAAGTTACCTTCAGCGCAGCGCACGGCTCCCAGCTGCCCTGGATCGGCATGATCGAAAACTTCTACATGCCTGAAGTGGACAAGCGGCTCAAAGAAGCCGGCAGCAAGCACAACATCGTCTGGAACAAGGCATTCAGCGGCACCTTGGCGAAAGTGGGCGGCGAACTTGATGCCGTGAGCAATGGCGTTGCCGAGATGGGCTACGTCTACACCATTTTTGAGCCTGCCAAACTGCCTTTGCTCGCGGTGTGCTTCATGGCGACTACTACCGCATGCTGTATGCCGACACGTCCACCAACGGCTCGGCGTCCGCAGCGCGCTGCGGACTGGATTTTTTTGGCGCCGACCACTGCCTCTTTGCCACGGATGCGCCCTTTGACTCACGCGGCGGCCACCACCTCATCGGCGGCACGATTCGTGCAATCGACTCGCTCGATATCGCTGCGAAAGACAGGTCGGCGATCTACGAAGGTAATGCCAAGCGACTGCTCCGCCTGTCGTAAGCCTCATAGGCCTCCAACCCTGCTCGCACCATGTTCTTGAGATTGAAGTCGACAGCGCCTTGCGGAATACTCATGACACCCGGCGCTGAAATCAGACGCCCAATTCACAGCGGCTAAACGCCCCAACCCGGAGACAACTCATGAGCGCAACGATCCATCGTTTTGAAGGCCGGACTGCAATCGTCACCGGCGCAGCCCAGGGAATCGGTGCGGCAATCGCACAGCGCCTGGCAAGCGAGGGCGCGAATGTGGTCGTGGCAGACATCAACAAGCGCGGCGCCGAAAAAATTGCCAAAGCCTGTGGCAAAGCTTCTTTCGCAATCGCCTGCGACGTGGGCGATCCCGACGAAGTCAAAGCCCTCCATTCGAAGGTCATGAAGCGCACAGGCCGAATCGATGTACTGGTTAACAACGCCGCCATCGTCCCCTTTCAGCCATGGGATAAAGTCGACTTCAAACATTGGCGCGAAATCATGCGAGTCAACCTCGATGGCGTGTTCCTGATGACGCGGGCATCCTCAGACATCATGCGCAAGGCCGGTTACGGCCGTATCGTCAACATCATTTCCAACACTATTTTCGCGGGCACGCCCAATATGGCGGCCTACATTGCTGCCAAAGGTGGCGTATTCGGTTTCACAAGAGCGCTTGCCACTGAGCTGGGCAGCTCAAACATAACCGTCAATGGAATCTGCCCGGGCCTCACCGCGTCGGACGGTGTCATGGCAAGCCCGCATAAAGAGGCATTTGGTTTCGTTGAAATGCTGCAGGCAATCAAGGGCCACGGCAAGCCTGAAGATATTGTCCCTGCCGTGGCGTTTCTTGCCTCAGAAGAAGCTCACTGGATTACCGGCTCCACCGTGAACGTGGATGGCGGTATGGTGCGCTGGTAGGTCTGATCAGCTGTAGTAATGCGGGGCGAGTTTGTAGCCCTTGTAGCTGTCGGCGTCGTGGGAATAAAAAATCTCGGCGTCGAACTGCTCCGCGAGTTCCTTCAGCCGCCGCATCGAGGCAAGTGACGCTACCGGGTCAAGGTGGAAGCTTGCGATAACCATCTTGTCCATGTTTTCCTTGGTGTAGCAGGCATCGCCCGTAAACAGCATTGGCCTGCGGTTAGCAAGCTTCACCAGCATGGAGTAATGACCTGCGGTGTGTCCAGGCGTTTCAAAAAGATACACCCCCTTAGCCACCTCCTGATCACCCTTGAGAAGCTCAAAGCGTGGGGTGTAGATATCGGCTTTGGGGTCGGGTTGCTGAACCGTGAGCCCACCCTGCGCTGCACGCGCCTGCTGCACCTCGGGCGAAAAACTGATGTCTGAATAACCCAGCTTTTCAAACGGTTGCGGACAGGTGCACGCTTCAAATTCAAGCTTGTGACAAAGCGTTGTCGCCTTGGTCATGTAGCGATTGCCGCCACAATGATCAAAGTGATAGTGGCTGTTGATAACGTGCGTGATGTCGGAGGGTCGTAGCCCAATTGCCGCCAGCGCGCCCGGAATCGTTTGCTGCGGCGTCTGCAGCGGCTTCTCAAACGGGAGCACTTTCATCACGTGCTCGTAGTCATAACCCGTGTCAAAGATGAATTTACCCTCAGGATGATCGACCAGCACGCTGTAACACGGAAACCGCACTTCTCCCGCAGGACCATGATTCCACATCATATGAAACCGATCGATGACCAGACTTCCGCCATCAAGCAGATAAACTTTGGTGTCAGACATGAGGCCTCCTTTTGCGGGGTTGTGAATCAGCGCGCACCGCGCTGATAGGGCAAGCCTAAGGACGCTGGCAAACCGGCGCGGCGGCCAAACAATGCCAGCACAACGATGATAAGCGTGAAGGGCAGCATCTGAACGACGTCGGTTGGAATCTGAAGCCCGCCTACCTGAAGGGCAGTGGTGACCGACATGGCAAGCCCCACGATTAAAGCGCTTCCGAGCACCCAGGTTGGCCGCCCCCTCGCCAGCATTGCGAGCACGATCGCCATGAAGCCAGCGCCACCCGTAATGAAAGGCACAAACAGACCGGCACCGATGTTAGACATGACCGCGCCACCTAAACCTCCCAATAAGCCGGTAGCCACCACAGCCAGGCCGCGGGTCCAACCGACACTGACCCCTGCAATGTCGAGCGCAGCCGGCTTCTCGCCGGCGGCAGACAGGTTGAGTCCGATATGGGTTGAACGAAACACCCAGGCCAGCAGCGGCACAAGAAGCACCGCCATGAATATCACCGGATGATGCGTGAAGATCGCCTTGCCGATCACAGGTATGTCGGACAGAAACGGAATCGCCCATTCATTCTGGCGCGGTAAACGCGGGAAATCACGCGCATACATGACGTGATGGGCAAGACTGGTTGCGCCCTGCATGGCCAATGTAATGGCGATCCCCACCACGATCTGGTTGAGATGGATGACAACACACAGCAAGACCATGAGCAGCGCCACCAAAGCGCCGCCCAACGCGCCTGCCAAAAAACCAAGCGCAAACGAACCGGTGGCGAGCGCTACGGAAAAACCCACAAAGGCGCCCGCGAGCATCATCCCTTCCAGGCCCAGATTCAGCACGCCTGATTTTTCAGAAATCTGCTCGCCCAGGCCAGCGAGCCACAGCGGTACACCGGCAGTGATCGCGCCCGCAATGAATGCAGTTGCGAAGGCCTGAGTAAATAGGGTGTCCAAGTCAGCGTCCCTTCAGTCGGCTGATCAAATGATCAGTGAGCGCAAGGATGAGGAGAATCAACGACATCATGATGAGCAGAAAATCGTGCGGTAGGTCAGCACGGCGGGACGCCGACTCACCGCCAATTGTCAACACCGCAAAGAACGCGACAAACGCAATGACCGCTACGCCGTGAAAGCGGGCCAGAAATACCAGCGGTACCACCAGCAGACCGAAGGACGGATGCCAATCAGCCCGAACCACCCCTCGCACGCCCAAAACGTCAATTGCACCACCCAGCGCGGCAAGCCCTGCACTGATCGCAAACACAGCCAGGGTGAGGCGCTTGACGTTAAGCCCGGCATGCTCGGCTGCACGAGGGTTGTGCCCAACAATCTGCAACTTGAGACCGAAAGCAGTGCGCGTCATGATGACGTGTACCGCCAGCACAATGACCACCGCTGCAATCACGCCGACATGAACCAGACTGTCGAAGAGCCGCGGTAACCGATCCTCGATGGGAAGAAAGATGGTCTGAGGAACGGGGCTTTCTGGATCGTCAAACACCGTCTTGATAAGGAAAGCTCCGGTGCTCAGCGCTAGAAAAGTCATCATCAAAGTTGAGATGATTTCATTGACGCCCTGGTAGGCGCGCAGCATAGCCGGCACCATCGACCACACGACACCCACCGCAATTCCGATGGCAACCAGACAGGGTATGGCGAACCAATAGGGCATTGACGCCGTTGCTGCGGCTGCGAAAGCCGATGTAAACACGCCACCCAGCATGTACTGGCCATCCACACCAAGATTCCACAGCCCAGCGCGGAAACACACGATAAGGCTGGCCGCGAGACAGAGCAGCGGTGCCATCAGCACCAGAACCTCCTGAGCGCCGCTCGGACTCAACACCGTTCGCCGCAGAATCTGTAGATAAAAGGCAGACGGATCACGACCCAGTGCTGCCAGGATCAGAGCACCAATCAGCAGGGCAAGAATGATCGGAGCAATGGGGCGCAGCCATCCGAGCAGCTTTAGCGCAAGACCGCGGTTCATCTGGAATCCCCGCCCACCATCAGACCGCCGATTGCCTCCGCGTAATCGTCGCAAGCCTCGATGATTCCGACCATTCGGCCGCGCGACATGACAGCAACGCGATCGCAGAGTTCAACCAATTCTTCTAGCTCGGTGGAAATAATGACCGCAGCCACGCCCTGCTGCGCCTGCGCGCGAATCCGATCGCGGGCCGCCTGGATATTGGCAACATCAAGGCCATAGGTTGGCTTGTTGTAAACCACCAGTTTGGGGGCTCGGGTCAGTTCGCGTCCAAAAAGGAGCTTCTGGATGTTTCCCCCTGACAGCGTCCCAATCGGTGCATCGGGCCCGGGCGTTCGAACATCGTAGGTTGCAATCAGCTCGCGTGCGTAGGATGTGATCTGCGCGTCGCGGGTCCAGCCACGTTGCCAGAATGGTGCCTCTCCAACGCGCTTGAGCACTGCGTTGAGAGCTACTGAAAAGCTCCCAACCGTACCCTCCCCGAGCCGGTCATCAGTCAGGTACCGTAAGCCCAGTGCCTGGCGTTGAGCGACCGACGCCGACGAGAGATCATGCGCGTCGAAAAATACCTGTCCGGAACTTGCCTGCATCTGTCCGGCGATCACCTCGGCCAGCTGTTTCTGACCGTTGCCGTCCACCCCCGCCACGCCAAAAATCTCGCCGGAATGCACCGAAAACGATACGCGGTCGAGGGCCACCTCGCGCTGTCGGCGTACGGTGCAGATGCCGCGTAATTCAAGTAGCGCAGGCTGCTGCAGCACGGACGTCTGGCGCTTTGCGGCAGCCACTGGCGCGCGGGCCGATGCGGCAGAGTCGACGGAGTCTTCCTTGCGGCCAAACATGGTTGACACGATGAAGCGACGCGCCTGATCCTCGGTCATCTCTTGAAACCGTTGAGGCTCAAGCGCACCAACAACCTGACCTAGCTTCAGGACCGTCAGCCGGTCACCGAACTCGAGCACCTCGTGCAATTTATGGGTGATCAGAACAATGGCCATACCCTCGGACCGCAATCGATTCAGCACAACGCCCAGCTCGCGCACCCCCTGCGGCGTGAGCATGGAGGTGGGCTCGTCAAGAATCAGAACGCGCTCGCCGCGCCATAAAGCCTTGATGATTTCGATCTGCTGCTGTTCGCCCAGCGATAACTCGCCTGCGGTGGCATCCGGGTCGATTGAAACCCCCAGCAGTCTGGAAAGCTCAGCGAGCCGCTCAAGTGTCTGGGTACGGCGCAGTCGCACCCACCAGGGCTGCCCGAGCAACAGGTTTTCGACAACCGTAAGCGTGGGCACCAGCGTGGCGTGCTGAAATACAGTGCCTATTCCGAGTGCGATCGCCTCGCGCGGAGCAGCGATCGATACCGTTTGACCGCGAACCACGATCGAGCCTGCATCCGGCTGAAGCAGCCCGGACAAAATACCAATCAGCGTGGATTTACCTGCGCCGTTTTCACCAAGCAGCGCATGGACTTCGCCCGCGTACAGTTGGAGCGAAACGTCACTGTTGGCGAGCACTGGTCCGAAACGCTTGGTGATTCCGGATAAAGACACCACCGGGGCGGCTGGCGCCCCGGCGTGAACGTGCTGATGCATCGCGTAGTCGCCCGGTTAGCGCTTTGAATCACGCGTCGCGGGATACCCGACCGACAGGGTCATGCGCCTGGTGCCGCGACGGCTGTCATGAGCGCACGGACCTGCGCCGCATCGACGATCGGTACGAGCTTGAGGTCACCCTTCAGAATACGCTCACGGTTTTTCTCAAGTTCGCCCCAAAGCGCATCGGAGATTCCAGGCGTTTTCATCAGCCGAACCGATCCATTCGCGAGACCGATGGTGTAAGGACGAGAGCCGAAGGTGCCGGCGTTGACGTCCTGGATCATGCTGACGAAGGTTTCGGTCGGGTCCCAAAGCACAGAGGAAAGCAGACGGCCCTGGGCCACATTGGTTTTGTCGCCAATGACATCGATCAGATTCACAGGCCCGCCATCCGTTGCCTTCGAGGTGGTAATGCCCTGCAACATCCCCATCGTCGCACCGTTGCCCTGACCGAAGATGGTGTCAGCACCTGCGGCAATGACTGCTTCGGCAACGCGGCGACCGCCGGGAGCATCCGAGAACGCTGCAGGCCCGATGACCGCATAACGGATTGGGATATCGCTTCGAACTGAACGCGCGCCTTGCGCAAACGCGGCAGACTGAGAGTTCCATGAGGGCGGCTCGCCCGACACAACGATACCCAGCGTACCCGTGCGAGTTGTACGAGCTGCAAGAATTCCAGCCAGATAGGCGCCTTCATGCCCGGACAGGGCATAGCCCACGACGAGCCCCGGGCGCACAACCTTGCGAGGTGTGTCGACCACCGCCACAGGAACATTACGCTCAACGCCAACTTCAAACGCAGTTGTGTTGTAACCACTGGCGTGGGCAATGATGAAGTTGGCGCCGTTACCGACCAGTTCCCGCATGATGGGACGAATGTCTCCGTAGCCTAGCCCTTCTGCGACTTCCACCTGAATGCCAAGTTTCTTGGCAGCGGCCCTGGCACTGGTGACCCCCTGTTGGTTCCAACCCATATCGGTTCCGCGCTCGGGAACCATCACAGCAAATTTCCGAACTCTGGGTTGCTGCGCGAATGCTGGGAGCGAAAGACCTGCGAGCGCTGCACTACCTGCTGCAAGTACCGACCGACGCGTGACCATGATCGCCATGACTGTCTCCTTGATTTGAACACCGGTTAAACACGGATGCCCTGAGCGCTTGTTTAATTTTGATGTGTGCTCGGTTGATCGATTCGTGGGCTCTACCCCACCAGATCTGACGCGGACGCTAACATCGGGTTTTGTAAAAAACAAGATGATTCAACCAACCACGATCCGAATTTCAATTCGCCTCGGTACACGATGAGAATCCCGCATTTTTCTTCGCTCATAGCGCCAACCATTTTTACATTTGGTTGTGCTGGTTCAATGCCTACCGACACGCTCGATCAGCGAAATCGACTGATAGAGGCCCACGTCGCCAAATACCGGGAAGAGGCCTGCGGGACGCATTGGGTTGGCAACCCAAGTTTCATTGACTGCATGACGGCGCTGCGCAGAGAAGCCATCACAAAATACCCCGACGCGGGTGAGCCAGGAATCGGCAGCCCGGCCAGTTTCGGTCGTTGAGGCAACCGCAGTCAGGACACTGCCTGGTAGTACAGATTTTGCGGGTGATTGGCCTGCGCGAAGAAGAACCAGCGCTCGGCAATCAATCCCGCAAACTGTACGACCACACTCAGTAGCAGTACCCCGCGCGTAGGGTCCAGGCTCGCGAGCAGCACAGCCGGCAACACGAAACCTGCGGCCAGAAAAAACCACTTGATGCTACGCAGCGCCTGCGCGCTTCGCCCGTGGAAAAACTCGCGCGTATTGTAGGAGCCGCCCATGAATCCCTGCGAGCGCTGCCGCACCACCGGGCTATGGACACCGATTGCGCTTTGAATGGTGGAGCGGGGCTTGAGCCGGGCATTGCGCACCAGGGACGCAGCCCGCCCAGCCAGTGCAACCAGCGTCAGCAAGCAGGCTGCGAGGGCCAGCGCAGGAACCAGCCTTGGCGCCGTAAAGCTCGCGAATGCCGCGGCAAGGGTGGTGCCCGATGCGGTTCCGATCAGAAGGTAGTTGAGCAGCGTGAGCTTGCTGGCCCATTCCTGCAGAAACTTAAGCGATGCGTAAATCATTGCAGTGCACACGAACAGTGCCAGGCACACGACCACCGCAAGCACACCGATCAGGCGCGTGCCAGCCCACCCCGCCGCATGGGCCAGCGCCCAGCCCGCGCATATCGCCATGAACATCGGCAGCACGATCACCTCACGCGACAACCATGAGGTGCGCCACATGGCCGCTGCGCGCCAGGCACGCTCGGGTCGCCCCAGGTGAAAGAACGAAGCGATCAAACCGAGCCCGCTGAGCAGAACTGCCAGTCCCCCACCCTGAGCTAACGCCAGGCGTTCGCCCTGCCCCGTGCCAAACCCGCTGAGCTCGCAGGCAAACAGCGCGAGAAACAGGCCCTGCCCAGCCCCGATCAGCACCGTGAGAAAGATGACTGAGAAAGCGGGCTGCATCAGTCGGCCTGTCGACGCGGAAGGTAGCGGTTGGCAGGCCGTGTGCCCCACTCCGGCATCAGCTCATAGCCATCGCGTTCACGAATTGCCTGCGACACCTCGGACTTGGGGTCGTGAACATCACCAAACAGGCGTGCATTGGTCGGGCAGGCCATCACGCAGGCGGGCTTGCGCTCGGCTTCCGGAAGACTCGTATCGGTGATGCGGTCCACGCACAGCGTGCACTTGGTCATGACCTGGCGCGCCTCGTCGATTTCACGCGCACCATACGGGCAGGCCCAGCTGCAGTACTTGCAACCGATGCACTTGTCGTAATCGACCAGCACGATGCCGTCCTCCTTGCGCTTGTAGCTTGCGCCCGTCGGGCAGACCGGCACACAGGGCGGGTCTTCGCAATGCAGGCAGCTCTTGGGGAAGTGCACGGTTTGCGTGGCCGGGTACTCCCCCACCTCAAAGGTCTGTACGCGGTTAAAGAAGCTTCCAATCGGGTCAGCGCCGTACGGGTTGTCATCGGTCAGCGGCCCAGCCGATCCCGAGGTGTTCCACTGTTTGCAGCTGGTGACGCAGGCATGGCAGCCCACGCAAACATTCAGATCAATCACCAAAGCCAGTTGTGTCATCGAATCACCTTCATCAGGCCCGCCATCCAACCCTGCCTGCGCGGCGCTTTCGCCGGCATCCCGCTGACGGGCTTCATCGCATCAAATTGCGGCCAGCTTTCGGCGGGCTCGCCCGCCTCGGCCGGACGGATGCGCACTCGAACGTCATACCAGCCCGCCTGCCCGGTAATCGGGTCGGAATTGGAAATTCGACCGCCCGCCTCGCCATCGGGAAGTTCCTCGCGAATCAGATGGTTCAGTAAAAACCCCTGCTGCGACTCGTTCGCGTCTGCATCCAGGCTCCAGGCGCCGCGCTGTTTGCCAATTGCATTCCAGGTCCAGACGGTGCCGGGTTCCACGGCCTCGCTATGGCGACACAGGCATCGCACCTTGCCCCAGCGAGACTCCACCCACATCCATGCGCCGTCCCCGATGCCGGCGTCCAACGCGGTTCGCGTGTTCACGTACAGAAAGTTGTAGGTGTGAATCTGCCGAAGCCAGGCATTTTGTGAATCCCACGAGTGGTACATCGCCATCGGCCGCTGGGTGACCGCATGCAAAGGGAAACTGTCGGTATCGGTCGCCTGCCATTCGAGGGGCTCGTAAAAGAACGGCAAGGGATCGAAGAAGCGCTCGACGCGTTCGCGAAGTCGCTGGGGCGGCTGCTTGCCCGGATGCCGACCCTGCGCGGCCAGGCGAAAACGCTGCAGAAACTCAGAGTACACATGAATGACGATCGGATCGCGGTCGCGGCGCAAACCCGCCGACTGTGCCCAGTCGAGATAACCCTGATTCCAGTTGCGCATGTACTGGTGCTCAACAGGAAGGCGGTAGTGGAACACGCAGTTGTTCTGCGCATACATGTCCCATTGCCGCGGATTGGGCTCGCCACGCAAGGCCTTGTCGCCGTTTTCGCCGCGCCACCCGGACAGAAAGCCAATGCCGGAGCCCGGTGCGGTTTCATAACGCACGACAAAATCAGGATAGTCGCGATATTTTCGCGACCCATCCGGATTCACGAACACAGGAAACCCAAGGCGCGAGGCCAGCTCAACCAGCACTTCCTGAAACGGCTTGCACTGACCGGTGGGCGGCAGCACCGGTATCCGCACTGAATCCACCGGCCCGTCAAACTCACTGATCGGCCGATCGAGTAACGACATGCAGTCGTGTCGTTCGAGATAAGTGGTGTCAGGCAGCAGCAGATCCGCATAGGCCGTCGTTTCCGAATGAAACGCGTCGCACACCACCAGGAAGGGAATCTTGTACGCGCCGGTTTCGGTGCGGTCGCAGAGCATCTTGCGGACCTCGGACGTGTTCATCGTCGAGTTCCAGGCCATATTGGCCATGAACAGCATCAGCGTATCAATCGGATACGGATCGCCGCGCCAGGCGTTGGTGATCACGTTGTGCATCAGGCCATGGGCCGACAGCGGATGCTCCCAGCTGAAGCCCTTGTCGATTCGCACCGGTTCGCCGGCCGCATCGACAAACAGATCGTCGGGCCCCTCAGGCCAACCGAGCGGCGCACCGTTCAGGGGGGTATCCGGTTTCACCGCGTCGGGGCCCTTCGGCGGCCTCGCGTTCGGAGGCACCGCTTTCGGATACGGCGACTTATGCCGAAATCCCCCTGGCCGATCTATGGTGCCCAACAGGCTCATGAGAATGGCGAGGGCGCGGATGGTCTGAAAGCCGTTGCTGTGGGCGGCCAGTCCGCGCATCGCGTGAAACGCCACCGGGCTACCGGTCACCGACTCATGGCGCTTACCCCAGCTGTCGGTCCATGCAATGGGCAACGAGATCTTCTGATCGCGCGCAGCCGTGCCAAGCTCATGCGCGAGGCTGCGAATGGTGTCAGCCGATATGCCAGTGATGGCCGACGCCCACTCTGGCGTGCAATCGGCCACCCGCGCCTTCAGCAGCTCAAACGCGGGCGCTGCGGGCGTGCCATCTGGCATCGTGAAGCGACCCGTGAGTGCGGGTGAAGCGCCCTCCGCGTGGTCGCTCACAGGTGCGTTGGTGGCCTGGTCCCACCAGAAGAAGTTATGTGGCCGCAGCGGGTTGACCACATCACCTTCCGGATTACGCAGCATCAGACCGTAGTCATCGCTCTCGGAATCCAGGTTCACCAACTGGCTCGCATTGGTGTATCGCGTAAGGAACTCGTGATCAACCAGGTCGAGCCGGATGAGTTCATGAATCAATGCGAGCAGCAGCGCGCCGTCGGACCCCGGTCGGATCGGTATCCACTGGTCAGCGATGGCCGCGTAGCCGGTTCGGATCGGATTGATCGCAATGAAGCGGCCGCCTGCCCGCTTGAACTTCGAGAGTGCTACCTTCATCGGGTTGCTGTGATGGTCTTCGGCGGTGCCAATCATCACGAACACGCGGGCGCGCTCCAGATCCGGCCCCCCAAACTCCCAGAACGATCCCCCTATTGTGTAGATCATGCCCGCGGCCATGTTCACCGAGCAGAAGCCGCCATGAGCCGCGTAATTGGGCGTTCCAAACTGACGGGCGAAGAGGCCGGTAAGCGCCTGCATCTGATCGCGCCCCGTGAACAGTGCAAATTTTTTCGGGTCGGTTGCACGCAAATGCCGCAGGCGCGATTCAAGCGTCGCAAACGCCTCGTCCCAGGTGATTTCCTCGAACTCGCCGGCGCCGCGCTCAGACCCTGGTTTGCGACGAAGCGGCAGCGTCAGGCGCGCAGGCGAGTACTGCTTCATGATGCCCGCCGATCCCTTCGCGCAGATCACCCCCTTGTTCAGCGGATGATCGGGATTGCCATCGATGTAGCGCACCTGCCCGTCTCGAAGATGCACGCGGATGCCGCAGCGGCAGGCGCACATGTAGCAGGTGGTCGTGCGGATCTCGGTAACAGCGCCGGGCACCGGTGGCGCTGAGGGATCGTGAATGGGCGTTGACGACATAAGATTCCAGGGCAGGCCCGCGGTGACAACGCCGCGTATTATCACCTGCCGTGTTCGAGCGGGAAACTGCCCACCGAGTCGTCCAGCGAAACCAGGGGACTTAAAGGCTTTACAGGGCCCGCTGCGTCAGACTGCGGCCTGATCAATTTGCTTTCGCTTTTCCGTCAGGAGTTCAACATGGCAGCGCTTTCTGTGTTTCGAGCCCCCCGCACACACTTTGCCGCTTTCGCGACTGCGCTTGGGCTTCTTGCTGCGCCCGCACTCAGCGTCGCGCAAGACTTCCCCAACCGTCCCCTTACGCTCACGATGCCCTATGCGCCCGGCGGCCCGGGTGACGCGATCACGCGTGTATTCGCAACGTCCTTGCAGAAATTTTTAGGCCAGCAGGTGGTGGTCGACAACCCTGCAGGCGCCTCTGGCACGATTGGTACGGCCAAGGTCGCGCGTTCAAAACCAGACGGCTACACGCTACTGATGATCCATGTAAGCCATGCCACCAACGGCGCCATGTTCAAAAGCCTGCCGTATAACCCGGTGGACGACTTCGAGCCGGTGGCCCGTAGCACCAGTGGCCCCATGGTGATTGTTGCGCGCCAGGGTTTCCCTGCCACCACGGTGCCAGAGTTCATTCAATTCGTGCGCGCCAATGCCGACAAGATCAGCCTCGCGCATGCGGGCGTGGGCTCTGCCTCACACCTGTGTGCACTGATGATGATGAGTGCGCTCAAAGTCAAGCTCAACGAAGTGCCCTACAAGGGCACCGCACCGGCGCTCGCCGACCTGATGGGCGGGCAGGTTGATGTGCTGTGCGACCAAACTTCCGGCACCGTACCGCAGGTGCGGTCAGGGCGAATCCGCGCTATCGCAGCCGCTGGAAAAAATCGTCTGCCCCAGCTGCCTGATGTCCCGGCCATCGCGGAAGCAGGTGTTGACGGCCTCGACATCAATATCTCGTTTGGACTGTACGCGCCCAAAGGAACGCCTAAGCCCGTCATCGACAAGCTGGTGGATGCCATGAAGAAGTCCGTCACCGACCCCGATACCCAGGCAAGGCTGGAGCAGATGGGTGTTGCGGCCGTGCCGGTCGATCAGGCCACACCCGAGGCATTACGTGCCCACCTTCGCCGCGAGATCGATACGCTCGTGCCGCTGCTGATACGCGCCGGGGTGCAACCGAACTGACCGTTTCACCGGGCGATGAAGTGCTTTACAAAATTCGCAAAGGGGGGCGTACACTGGCCTGAGAACCATCAAACACCCGATATCGGGGATAGGTAAAACACAATGGCCAACACCCCCACCCGAACGGCTAAAGGCAAGCTTGCCCATACTGACGTCAACAACGCCCCGGTCGTTCAGGGTCGGCGCGCCTTCTTTACGTACCGTGACCTTGGGGTCGCTGAGGCCTCGGGCGGCGTCATGAAGGCGCAGGTTCATCAAACCAAAAAAGGGCTGGGCGAGCCGACAGGTTGGCATTACCACACCTGCGATGGCCAGTTTGTTTACATCCTCAAGGGCTGGGTTGATCTCGAATTTGAAGGTGGCGAAAAGCTGCACCTCGAAGAGGGCCACTCCTGCTACATCCCAGGCGGCCTCATTCATAACGAAACTGCCATGTCGATGGACTATGAAGTCCTGGAAGTGCATCTGCCTGCAGACCGAATGGGAACCGTACCGGTTGAGGCGCCAACGGTTTAGTACACCCAAACCTGCACGATCCCATGAGTTCCACAACCCTCGATCAACTCGCCTGCGCCCAAGTCCTGGGGCGCCTGTTCCAGCGGCTCGACAGCTTTGACTATCCTGGCGTAGCCGAACAGTTTTCGCAGTCGTGCGAATGGCATCGACAAGGCAAGGTGCTCAAGAGCCATGCGGACATCATTGCCGCGCTGCACCTGCGCCCCAGGCATCTGTTCGTACAGCACATTCTGCATGATGTGGTGTGCGACCCCATTGACGACATGCGCATCAGCGGCTTTGCCTACATGAGCGTGTTTCGCAAGGAATTCGACAGCCCGCCGAAGATTCCGCTGCCCGCAGAGCGGCCTGACATGCTTATTTCATGGAAGGCCGAATTTGAAAGTCAGGGCGACCGGTGGCGTATCAAACACCTGTCGAATACGGCGCTGTATCGATAGGCGTCACCGCTGTTCGTCAGCCCCACCAGTTGTGACGGCGCGAAAAACCGCCATCAATTTCAAGAATGGCGCCTGAAGTGTAGCTGGAGCGATCAGACGCCAGAAACACCACCGAGGCTGCAATTTCTTCAACCTGAGCCGGCCTGCGAAAGGCCGCATGCGCGCCCAGTTCAGCCCAACGCGACTCATCGCCAAAGCGTTCGCGCGCGCGAACCTTCAGCAGCGCCTCAAGCCGGCCGGTTAGCACCATCCCTGGGCTTACGCCCACGACCCGAACCCCATGATCGGGCCCCTTGCTGCCCAGTGTGCGCGTCAAGGCCTCAAGTGCCGCGTTGCCCGTGCTGCCCGCCGCATAGCTGGAATCGAGTCCGGTGGCCGACGCTCCGATCACATTGACGATCACGCCGGATTGCCGGGCGACCATGCGCGTATAACACTCGCGCATTATCGATATGTAGCCAAACACCTTCAGATCCCAGGCCTTACGCCAGGTGTCCTGCGACACCTGCTCCAGCGGGCCCCCCGGAATCGCACCTGCGTTATTGACTACCACGTCAACCTCAGGGTAGGCCGCTGTCAGACGGCCCGCTGCGGCATCGTCAGATAAATTTTCCGGCGCGATCAGGACCTGGCTCCCGTGCTTTTCGTGCAGCGCCCGTGCGAGCTCCTCGAGCCGTTCGCGTCCTCGGGCGACAATGACAAGTCGGGCACCTTCGGCAGCGAACAGCGGTGCGATCGATCGGCCAATTCCTTCTGACGCGCCGGTGACCGGCGCTCATTGCCGATCTGGGCGATACGCTTGAAATCTTCGATCTGCGCCATATCGCCGCGCTTGCGGAGGCGCGCGACATCGGCGAGCTTGCCGCCGCCCCCGCGGAGGCGCTTGCCGGGTTACGAGCGCGGCTCAATGCGCCCGACGGCGCGCTGCCCACGCGGCGTATTGCCAGATCGCAGCTGCTCGCACCCATTCCAAGGCCCGCGCGCAATGTGTTCTGCGTGGGGCGCAATTATTTGGAACATGTGCGCGAGGGCGATTTGAAACGCGGCATTCAAACACCCATTCCGCAGCATCCGCAGTACTTCACCAAGCCGCCCAGTACGGTCGTCGGCGATGGTGGGGCGATAGAAATCGAGCCTTCAGTGTCGGACAAAATCGACTACGAAGTGGAGCTTGCGGTTGTCATCGGCACGGCAGTCAGAAACGCCAGTGCCGAGTCGGCCATGGCCTCCGTTTTTGGATACACCATCATCAACGATGTGACAGCGCGCGATTTGCAGCGTCGGCATGACCAGTGGTTCAAGGGAAAAGGACTCGACACCTTTTGCCCGATGGGGCCCTGGGTGGTGACGCAGGATGAAATCGCCGACCCGCATTCGCTTGGCCTTCACCTTTGGGTCAATGGCGATCTGCGACAGTCAGACACCACTGCACACATGCACTTCAAGCTGGGCCAGATCATTGCTGATCTGTCGCAGGGCATGACGCTGTTGCCAGGCGATGTCATTGCCACCGGTACGCCCCCCGGCGTGGGCTATGCCATGACGCCACCGCAATTTCTGCGGGCGGGCGACGTGGTTACCTGCGAGATCGAGCGCATCGGGCGACTGAGTAACCCGGTGCGGCTTCGGCGCGATTGATTCGTTGCGAAAAGCGTCCGTTAATTGCGCTCATCGGGCAGGTGCGCGGTCATGCTCTGCAGCCAGGCCGTATCGCCGCTGAGCGAGCTCAGTTCCGCCATGATTTCCTCACGCGTCTGAGTCCAGCGCTCCACCACCCGAACGTCGTCTCCATCGCCTTCCTGGTAGGTGTATTCGAGGCGAATGCCGTTTGGATCAAAGAAATAAATTGACCATGACCCCGAACCCACGTTCAGAGGTCCGATCACCGGGACCTGATAGTCCTTGAGCCGCTTGACCAGCACATCGAACTGCGCCTTGGAGGTGGTAAACGAGCAGTGCTGCATCGCTGATACGGCGTTCCGATCAGCAGTGTCGGGAGCGTCTTTCGGCAGTTCGAAGAAGGCCACCATCGCATCACCACCCGCATCAAAAAAATAGTGCCTCAGATTTTCGTAAGGCGGGTTGCCGCGATTGAGCGGCCCCGCCCCAACACCTGGCGGCACCCTGAGCGCGTGAATCAGCGGCATGCCCATTACCCGCGAGTAGAAGTCGATCGTCATCTTCATGTCGCTGGTGTTCAGCGCCAGATGATGAACGCCACGGCTCGCGGGCTTGGCTGAATGCGTGGCGCGCGCTTTGGGGGCGAGCGTATCGGTATCGTTTTGCGTGGTCATGGGGTTCTCCATTGGAGGGTCTACGCTGGCACATCGCCAGCCAGCGTGATTCGATGCATGAGCCTGCGATAACCGTGATAGTCGTTCACCGGATTGTGCATGGCGCAGCGATTGTCCCAGAGCGCGACCGATCCCGGCTGCCAGCTGAAACGGCAGGTAAATTCAGGGCGCACCTGGTGCTCGAACAGGTAGCGCAGCAGGCCCGCGCTCTCGTCATCGGTCCATCCCGCGAAGCGAACAGTGTGGGCCGGGTTCACGTAGAGCGCCTTGCGGCCCGTTTCGGGATGGGTGCGCACCACCGGATGCTCTGAGGTGTAGTCGCGACGCGCCTCGGACCCATCGGTTTTCACCCGATCTTCGCGGGTTCGCGTGACGTCTGCCTTGGCCGAGGAGTTGACCGCGCGCATCCCGTCCAGCATGGCGCGCAGGCCCTCAGACAGATTTTCATACGCGGCGTACATGCTCGAAAACAGGGTGTCGCCGCCGAACGGCGGGAGTTCCCGCGCAATCAGCATCGACGCCATCGGTGGGCGCTCGAGATACACGGTGTCAGAGTGCCATACCGCCCCGAACGCATTGCGTTCATGCTCGAGTTTCTTCACCTCGATAATCTGGGGAAAGTCGGGCAATCCCTTGACCATCGGGTACTCAACGGGCTCGCCAAAATGCCTGGCGAATTGCATGAATTCCGCGGGCGGCAGATCCTGCTCACGGAAAAAGAGCACCTGATGCTCCAGCCAGAGCTTTCGCAACTCGCCGAATACCGCCTGGTTACCCAGGGCCGCTCGAAGGTTCAGTCCAACGATTTCCGCGCCCAAGGCGCCGGCGATTCTTTTGCAGGTGATCATGAGTTGCGTGTGCTCTTCGGGCAATAACCGTTCACGAAATCGATACTACCGAAGATCACCGCGGTTCGCCTTTCGGGTTCCAGGTGCGCCCCGGGACCGGTGAACCTTGGCAGCCCAGACATGGCCAAAATGGCCATGCCACGAAGGAGCAGAACGCCCGCTATGGCACGTACGGCATCCCGGGTGCCGACCTGCGTCCGTGGTGAGAGCGCATGGCCCAGTACGACGTTTTCAGCAACCCCAGTCGCTGCGCGGCGGAAGGAATTCCTTACGTCGTGGTTATTCAAAGCGACCTGCTCGACGCTTTTCCCACGCGAATGACTGTCCCGCTTGCCATGTTTGATGCCGACATCAAGGACCCTACGGGGTAGACCCCATCATTGAAGTGATAGGCAAACGACTGGTCGCCCTCGCGCACTGCGCTGCGCCCTTGCCTGCCAAGTTGCTCAGGCGCCCCCTCGATAAAGTGGCCGCACAATCGAGCGCGCTGGTTTCGGCGATGAACAGCCTGCTGTCCGGCATCTAGCCGCTTCGATCCGGGACATTGCAACGCGGGGCCTTCAACCCCTATAGTCGGTACCCAGCCTGCCAAGGCCGCTTATTCGAAGCCGATTGATCGGCCCTTACCCACTCACCAGGAGACCCCATGACACCGGTTCGTCAACTCGCCTTGAAACTGAGCGCGCTCGCCGTCGCTGCAGGGCTGTCCGCCAGCGTAATCGCCCAGGAAATCCGTATTGGGCTGACAGGAACTTTCACCGGCCCCAATGCGTCGGTCGGCATTCCGTATCGCAACACGGCTTAAATTCACCCGCCCACGCTTGGTGGCCTGCCCGCACGCTGGATCGTGCTTGATGACGGTGGCGACCCCACCGCGGGGATCAAGAACGCGCGCCGGTTTGTGGATGAAGACAAGGTCGACGCGATCGTCGGGTCCACCTCCACGCCGGTGGCCACAGCCATGTTTGATATCGCCAACGAATCGCGCACGCTGCAGATTGCGATGGCGCCAGTGGCCATTCCATCCGGTAAAGCCGCCTGGCTCCTCAACATCCCGCAGCCCGTGCCGCTGATGGTGTCTGCCATCGTTGATGACATGAAGCGGCGCGGCATCAAAACCGCGGCCTACATTGGCTACGCTGACGGCTGGGGTGATCTGAACTGGAACGGGTTCAGCAAGCTTGCAGCCGACGCCGGCATCAAGGTGGTGGCCACTGAGCGCTTCAACCGAACCGACACATCCGTGACCGCGCAGGCGCTCAAGGTGTTCTCGGCCTCGCCGGGCGCGGTATTTGTCGGCGCGTCGGGCACGCCTGCAGTGCTGCCGCACGTCAGCATCAAGGATCTCGGCTTCAAAGGCCCCATCTATCACACGCATGGTGCGGTGGCCGGCGCGTTCATCCAGTCGGGCGGCAAAGCGGTTGAAGGCGCGCTGATGCCCACCGGCCCCATGGTGGTCACACCGGATCTGCCTGAGTCGAACCCGATTCGCAAGGTGTCCACCGATTTCATTGCGCGCTACCAGGCCAAGTGGGGCCCGGGCGCGGTCACGCCGTTTGCCGGCTACGCATGGGACGCCTATCTGCTGCTGGATGCCGCCGCCGCGGCCGCGGCCAAGTCGGGCGCCAAGCCCGGTACACCGCAGTTCCGTACAGCGCTGCGCGACGCGATGATCGCGGGCAACGACGTGGTCGGCACCAACGCGGTGTATCGCCACACTGATGCCGACCGCTATGGTGTCGATGAGCGTGGCCGCGTGCTGGTTGAGGTGAAGAGCGGCGCGTTCCGCCTGTTCAAGCCCTGATCGAGGCCGCTTGAACGCCACCATTGCCACACTGCTGGTCCAGGACGGCCTTACCAGCGGGCTGATTTACGCGCTGCTCGCGGTATCGATCGTCCTGGTGTTTCTGGTGACGCGGGTGCTGTGGGTGCCGGCGGGCGACATGGTCGCGTTCGCCGCGCTCACAATGAGCCTGCTGCGCCAGGGCATTGCGCCCAACACCGTATGGCTGCTGGCAGGGCTCGGCCTGCTGGCGGTGTTGGTCCAGGCCTGGCGCTGCCAGCGCAGCCGTGAATGGCAGCCGATGCGCGGCGTGCTGCTGCTGGCGCTTATCCCGCCCGTTCTTGGGTATGCCATCACCCGAAGCGGCTTGGCCGGCGCCGACGCGCCGGTGATCGTGCATGCGCTGATCACGCTGCTGCTGGTGGCCCCGCTTGCGCCGCTTCTGTACCTGACCGCCTTCCGACCGCTGGCCGAGGCCAGCGTACTGGTCAAGCTGATCGCCGCCGTTGCCGCGCACTACATGCTGGTCGGTTTCGGTTTGTTCTTTTTCGGTGCCGAGGGTCTGCGTACCCCGCCCTTCATCAGTGGCCGACTCGATGTTGGCATCACCACACTGTCTTGGCATCTGCTGCTATCGCTTGCGGTATCCATCGCGATGATTGCCGCGCTGTGGGTGTTTTTTGAGCGCACGCTGTGGGGCAAGGCGCTGCGTGCCACCGCGATCAATCGCTTCGGCGCGCGCCTGGTGGGCATTCGCACCGAGCGAGCCGGACTGCTCGCCTTCAGCATTGCTGGTCTCATCGGCGCGCTATCGGGCCTCATGATCGGACCTATCGCCACCATCTACTATGACTCTGGCTTCCTGATTGGATTGAAAGCGTTTATCGGTGTGGTGTGTGCGGCAATGGCCAGCTTCCCGGTGGCTGTGCTGGGCGCGCTTGCTGTGGGCGTGTTTGAAGCGTTCGCTTCGTTTTTCGCGTCGGCGCTGAAGGAAGCCATTGTGTTCGTGCTGCTGGTGCCGATTCTGCTTTGGCGCTCGCTCACCGATCACTCGCTCCACGGCGAGGACGACTGATTCCATGGCTGTGCCTGCCCATCGAATTCCCGCGCTGGTGGTGGCACTGCTGATCGTGCTCGCGCCCTGGATGTTGCCGGTCTGGATCGTCACGCTGCTGGGGTATGTCGGGCTGTACTCGATCGTCTGTCTGGGCCTGGTGCTGCTTACCGGCATGGTTGGCATCACCTCGTTCGGTCAGGCCGCCTTTGTTGGACTGGGCGCCTATGTGTCGGCGCTGTCCATCATTCACCTTGGTCTGTCGCCCTGGTTGACGCTGCCCCTCTCATTGGCCGCCAGCGGGCTGGCGGGCGCGCTCATCGGCTGGCTCACCATCCGGCTCTCGGGTCACTATCTGGTGCTGGGCACCATGGCCTGGGGTCTGGGTCTGTTTTATCTGTTCGGCAACCTGCAGGGGCTGGGCGGATTCAATGGCCTGTCCGGCGTACCACGGCTCGAAGCCGCTGGCCTGAGTCTGGTCGAGCCCGCACGGTTCATGCTGCTGGTGTGGGCGCTGCTTGCCATTCTGTTTGCGGGTACCACCACGCTGATTGACAGCCGCGCGGGCCGTGCAATCCGGGCGTTGCGCGACCCAGTCATGGTGGAAAGCTTCGGCGTGCAATCGGCCTCGCTCAAGCTCAAGGTTTTCGTGGCCGCCGCGCTCTTTGCGGGCCTGGCGGGATGGCTGCATGCGCACTACCTGGGCCATGTCAGCCCAAGCCCGTTCGGCATCAATGCCTCGGTTGACTACCTCTTCATGGCGGTCATTGGGGGCACCGGTTCACCGGCCGGCGCAGTACTGGGGCCCGCAGTGGTCGAATCGCTTCGAACGCTCCTGCGAGATGCAGTGCCCGCGCTCCAGGGCGTTGGCGGCAATTACGAGGCCATCGTATTCGGCGCGCTGGTCATTCTGCTTTTGCAGCGCGCAAGCGGCGGGCTTGCACCCTACCTGTCACGTTGGCTGCCGCAACGCCCGCCCCCGCGCGCACCAGCGGTCGCGCCGCCACTGCCGACACGCAAGCCACCATCGGCTGGCAGCGCATTGCTGGAGGTGCGGGGCCTTGGCAAACGGTTCGGCGGTCTGGTGGCGCTGCAGGGCGTTGACTTCAACGTTCCGGCGGGTCAGATCGTCGCTTTGATTGGGCCCAACGGCGCAGGCAAAAGCACGCTGTTCAATCTGGTCACTGGTGTGTTGCCGCCCTCTGAGGGCGAGGTGCGCCTACAGGGCCAGCGAATTGACACGCTGCCGCCGCGCGCGATCGCTGCTCGTGGGGTTGCTCGAACCTTTCAGCACGTGCGGCTGCGCGCCAACATGACCTGTCTTGAGAACGTTGCGATAGGCACATGGCTTCGCGGCCGGGCTGGGGTAATGGCGGGCGCGCTGGCACTGTCGCGCGAAGAAGATGCGCAGTGTCTGTTTGAGGCGCAGCGCCAGCTCGATCGCGTGGGCCTGGGGGCACTCGCGTCTGCACCAGCAGGCAGTCTCGCACTGGGCCAGCAACGCGTGCTCGAGATTGCGCGTGCACTGGCGGCTGATCCGTCATTACTCATGCTTGACGAGCCAGCGGCCGGCCTGCGGCTTCAGGAAAAGCAGGCGCTTGCGACGCTGCTGCGCGAACTGAAATCGCAGGGTGTCACCGTGCTGGTCGTTGAACACGACATGGACTTCGTCATGAATCTGGTGGATCGCGTGGTGGTGCTGCAGTTCGGCACCAAGATCGCCGAGGGCACACCCGATGTGGTGCGGCGCGATCCGCGGGTCATTGAGGCTTATCTGGGCGGGCTGGACGACTGATGGCTACGCTGCTCGAGGTGTCCGATCTGCATGTCGCCTACGGCAAGGTTGAGGCCGTACGAGGCATCTCGCTGACAGTCCCCGAGGGTGGCATCGTTGCCATCGTCGGCCCCAACGGCGCAGGCAAATCCAGCCTTCTCAATGCGCTGGCGGGCGCACTGCCCGCCTCGGGTGGCGTGCGCTACGCGGGTCGCAGCCTCGCCGGTTTACCCGTGGAAGATCGCGTCGCCGCGGGCCTCTGCCTGGTGCCCGAGCGCCGCGAGCTGTTCGCCGACATGACGGTGTCAGACAACCTTGAATTGGGCGCATTCCTTGGCCGAGGCAATCGCCGCGAAACACTGGCCTGGGTGCTCGAGGTGTTTCCGCGCTTGCGCGAGCGTCTGCAGCAAAAGGCGGGCACTTTGTCGGGTGGTGAGCAGCAGATGCTCGCGCTCGGCCGCGCGCTGCTGTCGGCACCCCGACTGCTGATGCTCGATGAACCGTCGCTGGGCCTTGCGCCATTGATCGTTCGCGAAATCTTTCGAGTGGTTCGGCAGTTGCGCGAACGGGGTGTATCGCTGCTGATTGTTGAGCAGAATGCACGCGTGGCGCTGCAAGTGGCCGATCACGCATATGTCATTGAAAACGGCAGCGTCGCACTATCGGGCACAGCCGCTGAACTCGCGTCCGACCCACGCGTCGCAGCCGCCTATCTCGGCGCCACCTGACAGGAGTTTTCATGGCCGATATCGCCATTCCCTACGGGGCCTACTGGTCGACCCCCTTTGCCCGCTGGCAGGGATCGCTTGCGCACCTTCACAGCGTGCGGTTCGCCGCACATGTCACCACGCAAGCCTTGAAGCGCCGCAATCTTCCTGCTGAAGCATTCGACTACGGTGTGCTCGGCATCACTGTGCCGCAGCGCGCAAGCTTCTACGGGCTGCCCTGGCTCGCCGGCATGATCGGCGCGCCGACGCTGGCTGGGCCCACCATCAGCCAGGCGTGTGCCACGGGCGCGCGTGCGCTGCGCGCGGCAGCCTCGGAAATCAGTGAGGGATCTGCAACGACCGCGCTGGTGGTCACCACCGACCGCACCTCGAACGGCCCGCATCTGTACTACCCCGCGCCCGATGGTCCTGGCGGCACGGGTGAACACGAAAACTGGATTCTTGACAACTTCGAGCGCGACCCCTGGGCCAATCTGGCCATGGTCGACACGGCTGACCGGGTGGCCGCCCGCCACGGCATCAGCACCGCCCGTC
>Ga0169931_10002573_pt1 | contig 29472 bp, 14 predicted proteins | sample Kivu_15m_20L_FD_129675 | JGI IMG/M metagenome (GOLD analysis project Ga0169931, IMG submission 129675) | Freshwater microbial communities from Lake Kivu, Western Province, Rwanda to study Microbial Dark Matter (Phase II) - Kivu_15m_20L... | ecosystem: Environmental > Aquatic > Freshwater > Lake...
CCTTATATTTTATGATGTTAGGGTGTGAGATGTTAGCCAGAAGCCTTATCTAGTTGAGACAATTTTTTCTCTATTCTTCGGTCAGTTAGCTCATGCGCATTCTTTTGAGTGCGTATGTCTTCCCATCGATTAGTCTTAGAACTTTAAAAACTTAAGAGAAAGAGCCTTCTCCGATTTTAGAAACGACTTCAAACTGATGCATAATTATTTAAATTTAATTCGTTACAGAGCTCAATTTGATAACATATCTTAATCAAATTCTGAAACCTCTTTTACTTATCTTTGAAAAGATAAAATATGCATTTTTTTCTTAATATTTCATAATTTTCTGTGCTTTAGCAGTCAGTAAATCACTTGTTTATATTTTCAAATGTAGAAATTAAATAAATTTCAATCTTTCAGATTTTCGATGCGTAGAAATATACTTTAAATATTGGTTTAATTAAAAATATGATAGTTGAGAAGGGCATATCAAGGTTTTCTTTATATTTAACTCCATATTATTTTGAATAAACATTCAAATGTCGGAAGAATAAAGATAGAAGAACGAGAGTGTTCTGATTTCCCCCAGTCCCTCTCACAACTCTTCGAACATATAGGAACTTCCAGTTGGCGGCTCCAAGTTCACTTTTTCAGAGTACCCCGATGAGAGTCAGCCTATGACCAAGAAGCCTCCTGTCCTCAGAAAAGCCAAACCCAAAAAGGAGAGTACCAATTAAAATGTAAGTCTAGCAGCTACCAAGAGCGAGGAACAGCCCATCAAAACAGCAGCCAGACCCCTCGATTAGATCGCAGTTGGCAATGTTTCTGCAGCCGAAAACAAAGCAGAAGGCTCGACTTTCGAGGACAAACCCATCGCTAAGAACAACTTCAATTGGAGCGAGTACCCTGAAGGATAGCAGGCCGAAACTGTGCAGGAAACTACATACTCGATGAAGCAAATGTTGTCGTCTAAAGCCAATAAGCTGAAACTGTCAGGGCTCTAATAGCTTCTCAAGATGTTGACCGATGATCCTAAAAACGATGAGTTATCCGAGGTCAGTATGGCGATTCTACTTAAATAAACAGTCCCTGCAAATATTTAGAAAAGTCTGCAGTGCTTTAAAAAGTGGATCGAGAAAGGCAGAAACTGGGGATAAGACGAACTACGCAACGCCGTTTAATTTGGGTACATTAACGGCAAAGCTAACAGCAAAAAGCTAGCTTTTTAAATAGTCGACAGCCTTTACTAGCAAAGTCCCCAGATGCTATAGATGCTGATTCTAACTGGTTTCAAAAGCAAACCTGCAAAAAACATCGCAGGATACATGACAGTCCTCTACTAACTAATTGCAATATACGGAGTAAAAAGGTTAAAATATCTTAAACCTTATATTGGATAGCTTGTAAAAGTTCTATGCAACTAAAAACTGCCAGCAATCAAAACAGAAGGCATCAATGTACTTAAAGAAGCTTACAAATGGATGGGCAAAGATGTCATTTAGCCCATGCTCAAAGATCTTAAGGATAATCTTAAAAAGTAGCTGTAGTCTTTCTGGTAAAGCTACGATAAGACGATACAGATGAGTGCTCCCAAAGACATTCCGGAATAAAATAATGGTCAAAACAAAGGAAAAAAGCTAGATGCATATGAATTGTCTGAGGCCGTAGACATATTCAAAAAATACAACTAAAAATGGGCCGATGGAGTCATAAACGCTGCTAAATGGAACTAGAAGACTGCCATGATGTAAGAGTTTGTCAAAGATGCCTCTGTTCCCAAGCTAGCGAACACTGATTTCAGACCAGTTTGTGAAGTTATACGCAGGCTCATTAATGACAGCAACATGAATGTAGTTCTGGGCGTGCTAAGAATAATGGGGGCTTTGGCCAAAGGACTCAGAAGACCTTTCTTCGCTACAGCTAAAAATAATTTCACCAATATCATTTGCAAGTTTCGAGATAAAAAGACTCTAATGATTGAATAGACATTCAAGACCTTAGCTGATCTTTCTTACTGCTTGACCATCGAAGACGTTATCGAAGATGTCAAAGAGGGATTGAATGATAAATCTCCAATCATGAGAGCCCATCTTATCAATTGGATCGGCAAATATATTGAACGAAAAGTTGATTAAAAGGGAGAGTGCCCTGAAAAAGCCTTGTAGGCGTTAAGGCAGTTGTTTCCTCAGTTTGAGAAACTTATGGGATAGGGAGTCGCATAAGTAAGAGACTCTATGGCTAAAAATCTAGCCAAAATGTAACTACTGATAAGCTAAGAATTCTTCGACCCTGTTAAAGGCAAGTTGAGTAACAAATTAGTGAGTAAAGTCGAAAGTAAGGTCGACAAAACTGCGAAATAGATTAACAAAAGTCAGGTGCTAAACAAATCAGCTTCAAAGAATGAAGTCAAAAGCTCATCTAGAATAAGCTAAAAATAAAAAGTTCCATAAAAATAACCATAAAAAGTGCCTGAGAAGGTACTGCAGTGCTTTGATTCTCCTACATATGAACAAAGTATCAGCGTATTACAAGATCTGGGTTTTCCAGAAGAGTAGGTAAAAAAAGTAACATCTAATAATGCTAGCTAAAGAAGCACTTTGATTTCTTTTTTCAAGTAAAATCCTTACTAAAATTTCAATTAAATTTTGCGAGTGCTCAGAAAAACTTACAAAGACTGGAAAGAAGTAAACTTGAACATGAATCGTGAGATAATAGATTACTTTACCGAAAGACAGTCTGACATCAACAAACCTTAATTTTACGTTATAGTTCCTTTTATAGTATAAAAAATAGCAGACAACAAATTCCAATAAAATCTTTATGGACTCATCACAGAGCTATGCAAACGCATTCCTTCGCCTTTTATTATAGGACACATCATCAAATATGTAAGAAGTTTATAGGGAAAAAAGCCTAAAATAAATGCAGATGCCTGTGCACTTGTAATTAAGATAATAGAAGTTGTTTCAGTTGACAACTGTGATGTCAAAGAAGTTACAGATTTCGCTATATAAACTTATGCGATACAAGTTGCCAAGAAAGGCGCAGTAGATTTGTTTCACAGGCTTTACGCTTACCTTGGCAATAGCTTTAAACCTCTTCTAAGCGGTTAAATTCTTAAAGCACTTTAAAATGATTTCAAAAGCATAAAACCCCTTACTTTATAGCAAAAGAGACCACAAATAAGCTTTGAGGAAACAGCTGCCATATAAAATAATTCAAGTGTGAAGATGTCAAGCCCTGTTTCTAAAAAAGGTTAAAGTAAGCAAGAGCAGAAAGGCAAGGAGACGGCTCCAGTGGACGTCACAACTCTGCTTGTGAAGATGAATGATAACGCTAATTGGTAAAATAGAAAAAATGCTGCGGAAAATATTGCTAATTTTATTGAGCAAGGTGGTAAAATACCACCTGCTTGCATGTCGTAACTGTTGGCTACACTCAAAGCTAGAGTAAATGATCCCAACAAGCAACTTATTAAAGTTTTTGTCCATCTGACTGGGTTAGTTTTTGGCATTTTGTCTTAAAAGTAGCTCAAACAATGCTTTAAGCAGTTCGTGATTGCGCTGGTCGAAGGACTAAATGACAAAAATGAGCATAATAAAAGATAAATACACGCTACTTTAAACAAACTAGCAGATATTATTAGCAAAGAATCTTTGCTGTCAATTCTAGGGCCCTTTTTAGAGAGCGACAAAGACGGAAGACTTGAAGTGCTCAATTTGATTCTGAATAACGAAGAAGGACTTTCTCGAGCTTAAATCAAGGACTACCCAAAAGGCTTAGTTAACTGCTTAACTGATAAGCTCAAAGATATCAGGGCTGCGGCAGAAAAAGTATTCTAAAGAGTTTATGAAAGGCTCGGTATTGAAACATTCAGAATGATTGCAAAGAATCTCAGACCTGTCATGACTAAAGATCTAAATACATTCCTTGACAAATATTAAAAAAGTAGCAATACAGGGGACAGTTTCATTTCCAAAAGCCATACACCTACTAAACTAAAGGAAGAAAGGGATCCTAAAAAGCCAGCTCTTAATATTCCGCCTTCACATTCAAGACGCTCTCTTTCGAGGAACAACACAAACAAGAGCCTTATTGAAGATGAAAATGCAATGAGTAGCAGTTTCTATGTGCCAAAATCAGCAGTTTAGGGCAACTAAATGTTTGCTGATGTCAAAGTACTTACGAGCTAAAGAACATAAAGACAGTCTAATTAGTAGCTCTATCTATGGAGGACTTAGGAAATAAGAGAAAAGCACTAAGACGCTGTGAGATAAGATCTCGAAAGGTTCATAAGGAGAGATCTTTGTAAAAAATTAATGTCATTTGACTACAAACGAGTACTAGAAGGACTCGTTCAGATCATCAAACTTGCAAAAGATGGCTCATACCAGGCCAATATTAGAGAACTGTTTGATTTGCTGATGAAATGGATTTTACTAAGACTCTGGGGAGGTCAGCCGACCCTCATTAGTGCTATTTAACTAGTACAGCCCTTGTTATCTCTTTTGGAAAAGAAAAGACAAGTTTTGAATGACTTTGAAGTGTAACTTACTTTGGCCATCGTAAGATAATACTTTATTTCTGCTTCAATGGTTGGCTTTAGAGTCAGTGAAAGTCTTTACTCGATCATCAAAATGTTGATAGCTTTAAGTTCTGGATAAAAAATAGTAAAAAAATTATTAAATAACTTTATGGTAGATGTATCTACGATCCATAAGCATCTTCGCAAGGAAGTTGGTCTTTTTTACAAAGAAGGTCTAGGAAAGTTGTTGAAAAGTCAATTAGTAGACTACATCGGTAACTAATAGACAGTAGCTTTAGCTGCCAGAGTTAGATAGCTACGCGAGGACCAGTAGTTTGTGGATATGCTTTATCGTCGGTTACATTAAAGTGTTCTAATCAATTATGGCTTTAAAAAAGCAGATAACAATTTCGGAGGCAGCCAGGTCAAGACAAGCACCAATAACATGTCAACTTCCAGCCTGATAGTAGAAAAAGATGGAAAAAGTGTTGACAAACTTCCACCTCGCAACCACCAGATGAGCAGCACGATGACTGAATTGAGACCTTCCAACCTTCCTAATCCTACTCGTAAGTTCAATCCCTCGCAGACCCACACTCCTATTAACTCGACTGAAAAATCGTACAACAGAATGTCTCCTCGTCACGATGCCCAAAATTTATCCAGAAGTTTCCTTCAGAGCAACACATCACTACCACCTGTAGTAAACTATAGCTTATAGGGACTTGATCCATCTCAGTACACTGCTCCACACGCTGCTTCTCCCTTGGGCAAACACCTTTCTCGACTGTCTTCTGCAAACGATCAAACCATTCAGTTTTTCACTAATCTTTTCCAATAATCGTCAGAAAAGATCATAAGCGAGCTTGGCACTCACGCCCAGTTCATCTTTGCAACTCTTCTGAAAAACGTACACAGTCTTTTTATCAATCGTGACAGACTGTCTCCAGATACCATAGTCAGCATGCTTTCTCTACTTCAGGCTTGCATTAAATGCAAACATTTAGTTCTCAACATCGGAGATCTACTCAACTACGGCACCAACTTCGCCCTTACACAGCTAGTCTACGAAGACTAGCACAAGCAACAAATCGCAGAAGGACTCAGGAATAGAAACATCGAATTCAAGCCTGACCAGTTCATAAAGTCAGTCAACTCAGTCATGCTCAGACTACTCGAAAACTCTCTGCCCCAAGACATAAGCACAGTCTTGCTTCAACTTTTAACTATGCATTCCATGGCCAGCCCAGTGTCAAATAAAATCATAAGTCTGATAGTAAAGTGTCTCGGAAGAGTTTCGATCAATTTTTCAAAATAAACTAAGCCTAATCAGGTTAAAAATTTCATCAAAGAATCAATAAGGTACCTAGGAAGCGTAGAGTACCCTTATCCTTTGTAGCAGCTAGATCTGAACTAGAAGTAGCAGTCTAGAGAAAGGATCAAGCCTGAAGACTCTGCTGCAAACGTCATTAAAACAGTGCTAATCGAGCAGTGCAAAGCTATGGGAACAGATATATGGTAGATATACGACAAAGCTTTAATGGAATGCAGGCACCAAGATGGTTACATAAGCAGTCTACTATCTACTCTAGTCGCCAGACCAGTTGAAAGAAGAAGTCGCTCCACTTATAAGTAGAATGAAGAGCTCAGAAAAATCAATTAATTGCTTTCCAAAAATAAAACTTACGAAAGCGGAGTGCTTTAAATGAAAAAATACTTAAACAAAAATTCTGATTTTAGCATTCAAGAGTACTTTACGTCACTCAACTATGACCATAAATTTATTGCTATGGTCATGCGTTCTCTGTAAAACGGAAGGGCGATAACTCCTCAAAAAAGTCAATAAAATTAAGGCGAAAATATTCAGGATAAAATTCAAAAACTGAAACAAAAATATCAATAGCTGCAGCCTGAGATTGCTAATTAAAGTCCTAATAATTCGACTAACAGGGGCAAAGGCAAGTAAGATTAAGGACGATAATAGAGAGCCATGGAAATAAAGCGAAGGATCTAGCAAATGAAGAACAGAATGAGTTCTGCTGTGAATAGAAAACCTTGAAGATCATTTGATCACTGCATTATCATACCAAAAACATTTTATAGATTAAAAAACTAATAGATTAAAATTACGTTGTAGTATTGGATTTAAGTTTATAACAATTATGTCTTGCTCGATTATAGATTAATATAGCAGAGATCAAAATGTAAGAAAGTGACTCGAAAGATTAACTAAGAGAACAGCAAGTAATCACTAGTTTATTAAGAAAGGCAAACAAGCTGAAAATATATAGCGCTTTTTAACACTTTAGTGCCCGATCTGTTTAAGTTAGTATTAAGAGGAATCGTTCCGAACTATTTCTCAATGCCAGCACCGTTTTTGCAGATTATGTATATAGTAGCACGGTAATGCCATGATGCAAACTAACAAAATACCAACCTGTCCCTAGTGTCTGGCCTCTCTTGACTTGAACTCAACCTACTATCGACAGCTCAAGGCAGCAGCACAGCTGAGATTAAACAAAATCATTTCCTATCATCGTTTCATTCACGATCCTAAATTTAAGCCTTGCCAAAGCTAAACATGTGCAGGTGTAATCAATATATAACAAAAATAGCTGATTTGCGATCAGTGCGGGTCTCTGCATTGCAGATAGTGCTTTCAACTCAAACACAATGGCGAGTGCATTGTTAAAACTACGATTCGGCTTGAAATAACTAAAAAATTTAGACAGTGTTCTTAGTGTGGACAAATAATATAAAAAGTATCTGGCTGTACCCACATGACGTGCACATGTGGACACTACTTTTGCTACTCATGTGGCTAGACCATCTAAGGTAATCACAACTGTCGAATTCCATCGTAATTAAGTTGTTTGCAAAAAATAAGGTGGTAAGTCTAGCATAAGTAAATGTGGTACTAATCATCAAGATTCAACTTTCTTAAAATGCTTATATCACTTTCTCCAGATAAATAACTCAATGGCTTTCTTAAAGTAATGTGGCTTTCGCTATACACTCTAGTTATCTATCCGCTAATGCTTGTCGTAGGTCTGGCTACATTTTTGCTCACATTCTTAGTCATTATTGTTTTATTTCTAGTTTTCACTTTAGCTCAACCTTTTTTATCCGTATTTTCAAGAGATTTTCCTAAATATTTCCCCAACAAACATATGATAGAAATGCATTGCATTTGGGCCGTTCTTTTGATTGTAATTTTTTACCCTTTCATATACATCATGAATTTCTTTTAGTTTTTCTACTATATATTCGTTCGCCAAGAAGTTACAATGTAGTAATTCTGCCTACTTTTTACTGAACTTTTTCAAGGATTAAAATATCTTGTTCTTTTTCCCTGTCTGATGCTAGTAGACAACTAACAGTTCTACTTAACGTTAGCCAAGGTTAAAATAGTTTATTAGAAAACAAATTAAAAAAGCCAGAAAAATCGATAGAATGCAAACGAAGTGATGACAAAGCTATCTTGATTTAATTATACTTCATAATTTATAAGGGAATGTCTATAAACTCCAAACCAACCGATAGAAAACCAGTCAGATTGGCTCCAGAAGTCAATAAAATCATATTTGTGCGCAACCTTCCCTACAAAATAACTCCTTAAGAGATGTACGATGTCTTTGGGAGATTCGGACCAATCAGACAAATTCGCAAGGGCAAAACTGGTGACAAAAAAGGAACGGCTTTTGTAGTATATGAAGATATTTTTGACGCAAAAGAAGCAGTATAAAACTTAAATGGTTTCAATGTGGGTGGGCGCTATCTAGTGGCATTATACTACAGTGTCAAAAGAGTTCAGCAAATCAGAGAAATGTCTAAATAAGAGTCCAAGTGATCTTTATAGTCTAATTTCATTTTAGCCTTCAGTTATCATATTTTTTGATTTGCTTCAGTCATCAGTCGATTTAGTGAAAACTGAAAAGCCTAATTTATTTTCATAAGTCGCATATCAAAAGTAGGAATTCAGCCTTTGATGATAGTAAATCATGATTAGCAAACAAGGTTTAACCACAGTTATATAAAAAAACATACTAAGAACTTTGCTTAGCATCATTTGCGACGATCAATAGCTGACTAAAAGATTTTCGCAGTTTGCAAGTGTAAACAACATTTTCTTAAATGATCAAAAAATTACAAAAGATAAGAAAATCGATAGTCTACACTGTCCTGTGTGTTTTCAAAGTTTCAAGGGAATTTTACTTTTTACCTTACATTTGTAGCTTGGTCATCAAGATGAGCTTACTGTCTTTAGATATGGATTCGAAAAGGATCAGTTGAGAATACTTGCCCGCACATAAGTGAATTAAAGTTAATCTTTTTACTAAAAAGAACTATAGTTTAAAATTCTGAAAGGTTTCCTAACGACAAGGGTCACAAGCTTTCTGAACGGAATACTTGCCAAATTTCATAGAAAATACGAAAGAACAGCCAGAAAATTCTACCATTCAAACTAAATTTTCAGACAAATTGGTGCCTAGAGCGAAGATTAAGATAGCTAGTAAGACCTGAGAAACATAAATCAAGAACTAGAAAAACTAAGAATAAGCTAGTTTACTGACATAAATGACCAAGACAAAAAGTTTTTTCTGAAATGGAACTAGTTCATGAAGGAAGCTAAAAAGACCATCTCTATAGTCGATCGCAAAAACATGGCATAATTTTTACAACAGTTTGCAAAAAATATTGCCAATTCAGGCATAAAAAGAATGAGTTTGGTCGTGCATATATGGACTTTGTGGTCGAACGGAAAAATAGCATCCGAAGAAGTGAACAATATTCTGATGGTCTACGACAATAGCAAGATCTGATTATACACAAATTTAAAAAAAGTTATTTTTTAAATGTATAAAATGATGAAATAAATATCAATTTTTATTTAAGAGAGCTGATTTAATGTAGTATTGCGATTCTTCATAAATAGCTATACCTACAGCGTTCGCCACTGCAGCTCTAATCAAACAGGGCTCTATTCCTATCCAAAACCCTTTCCAGCCTTGTTTGCTATAAATATGTGAAGCGCAATCGAAAAATCCTCCGTCAAACAGCCACTTATTTTTTCGATAAGTTCCTTTTTATGAAACCTGTAGCATGGTCTTAACGATATCCTGAGGATAAGAAAACACCCAGCAACTGATGCCTGCCAGACTACCCACAATTGTGCTTTACAAAATAGTCATTTTAGGATGGTTTTTATTGATTAATTTTTACTTGAGGAACTCATAAGTCGCAAACTGAAAAGAATAAGCGAAGATTTAACGAAAAGCCGTAGCGTAGAAACCCGTGAATATGCCTCTGATTCCTTAAGTTTTTATGATGGCTTTCGCGCAGTCTGATGATTTTTAATATTTGAACTATTTGTCTAACTGCATACGACACTTGATTAGTTCAGCCGGTCCTACAACAATCGTATTGACTAGACCTGCAAAAGCTCCATTTTACAATCCATCGATGAAACTGAGCTATGTTTTATTTCTGAGTTTTTTGTATAGCTAATATGAGCTGAAAATGATGGAGTTGACAAGCGGAACAGTTATAAAAGGGTAATAAATGCCGCTAAAAAGATGCATGAATCCCTCGTTGCGTATGATATTTTTGAGTGATGCTATCATGGTTAGACTGGGGTCCATCTGCATGCGTACTTTAAGAGTGTCGAAGATGTAACCGGAGAGACAGTTTCCCACTCCAGATAGAGTTCCACATATCATGTCTTGCACAAAAAGCTGAAAGTTCATGGCTTAATATATTTTAAACTAAACTATGAATCTTCCTATATAGTAGCTATAAGAAAAAATAATGTATATCGCATATTGATATTGAGATTTTTACGTTAAAAATTTATCTTAACATACTTAAAAAGAAACTTAACTGATCTAATAAATAATTTTTCTTCTCTATTTACTTATTTTTTATGTAATTGATAGTAGCTAAATATAGATATTAATAACTTTTTAACCAAATCAATATTATTTTAATCAATTATCATTTTCATTCAGAACTGAAATTATTGAAATATATGGTTTTGATTTGTGCTTCAATAATTAGGTCCTGTGATTTCTGTGTGAAATCGTGTAAAATCTACCAAATATTCATCTATCAAAAATGATCGATCAATACTTGCTTTAATCTATTAAGCTAGACTCAGGTTTTAATTTTGATAAGGTTTCTCAGCAGGCTTAAGGAAGACTACAGGAATCGTCAACTGCTATCAGAGCATCTCTGTCTACTATTGGTCTCTAGTTAGATCAATTTTCACCATCAGTTTTAAACAACTAGTTTTAAGTGATGTTTCCTCAGTATCGATCATAATGCCTTGAAGATCCAGTCAAAATTAAGTCTAATTTTTTGAAAATAACATCCGCTTATCTTATTCAGGTATATTTAAGTGTTTTTGTAATTTATTAGGTCTTTTTCGACCGAATAGATCTAAACAGTCTTTCAGCATATGAGTCAGATGATAGGTATTCATTTGAATATTTATTTAGTTTCGATAGAAACCACTCCAAATTTAATATTCTTTAGGTGAATTATCGACCATAGAAGCTTATTTCAATCAAAGGATGTTTAGGAGAGTAGTATTTGTAAGTTAAAAAATCGACCAAAGAATAGCGCCTTCCTTGCACATAAACCATATCAACGACATATCCGGCATTCCCTTCTCATTTACAAATGGTCCTTCTTGACTCAGACATATGCTGTTCTTGAGCCACGCTCACTAGTAGAGGTGCTACTGTACTCGGACCAAGCCCGTTGAGAAAACCCAGGGTGGGACTGCTATTTTCCGATGGTCTGGGCCTAATTAATAGATTAGTAATTGCGCACTCAGTCAAGTCTATCTTTTGGAATTAATTAATTCATATTTACCCTGAACAAATACAATGATTTAGGAGCACGTAGGTGTCTCGCAATGGCAGTTAGAACTCAATTCAACCAATAGATTCTTCAAAACTCACTATCTTCAGCTACAAGGAGACTTCATGATTCAAGTCACATATACTTTGGATAAAAATCTGGAGATTCTCAAGGCTCTTGGATTTTTAACCTATAGAAATGGTGCTTTTGTAAATGTAAGTATCGGACATCAGGATGTTCTCAATAAAAACTTCAACGGACTCGACTAGGAAGGATTTAAGATCATTTTCAGCATTGATCATTTCAAATCCGCCATATTCTTTGTTCATAAGCAGGCCGGCGTTACCAAATAAGATGAAAGTGACCATCAAATATAAGCCATTTAGAAGAAAATTCTAAAAAATTAGAAAAAAATGCTGATAATGATGGGTTTTCTGGGACTTCCTGTTGAAGAAAACGTTCAACTAATGAAGAAATTACTTCGATTTAAAAAAGATTTAAAAAACAATTTCAGGAGGTGCCTTGAGGGCGAATATGTTCCTAATAAAAAGAACTAAACTGCATCTCATATTGCCTCAACAACCGCTTAGGAAATATAAATACAAAAATAAAAGTTATACCTGAACGATAGGCAAAATGTATTCATTCTTGATTAAAAAAATGGAATCAAAATTGATAAATTAAACAAATCAAAAAACTAAATGTAGTAAGAAAGCACAGAGTAATATTTCAAAGTTACTTAAGGAGGTTACTTTGCTCTCTAACAAGGAAAGTACCTTTTTACAGACCAAAATGGACATAGATAAGTTAAATTAGCGTTAAAAGCCCTCAAGGCGCGTCGCAATAACGACAATTATACATTTAAGCTGCAAAAATAGAAGGAAATCGTGGAGAAGATAAAAGATAAAAAATACTTGCTAAATTATTATTACAACTCAAACGAGGATATAAAATGTGTACTGATGTAGGCCTTCGAGCATTCTCTCCAGGAGTACGTTTATTACTTCGGAGACTCTCTTTCCCTCAAGGATAAAATAAATATTTCCAAACAGGTAGTATAGGCAACCATGGACTTACATGCTTCAGGAGTGGTGCACAGGGACATCAAGCCCACTAACTTTCTTGTCGATGACTCAAATTAAAAAGATATCAAAATAAAAATCATTGACTTTGCTGAATCATACTCTGCCTCGGTTGACCATCAAGGCAGCTATGCGTGTTCATACCCATACTCTCCCCTAGAATGCAGAAAAAAAGACTACTAGACGCAAGCCTAGATCGATATATGGAGCGTTGGTATGACCATCTATTAAATTTTCTTTAGAAAACTGCCTGTAAGCTTTTCCAGGGCTTTTCTTTCAGACATAATGTCGGGTTGGGGCAAAGAAATGCTGTTAAGTATTGACCAGCGCGAGAAACATGGAATAGCTTTAGTCGATCAGATAATTGCTATAATGTGCGTGAAGGCCATAAAGACAAACCCGTAGGAGAGGATAAAGCTGAGTACTATGCTGAGTATCCTATGTTGTTTGTAAGGTTATGTGGACAAACTACTAACACTATTTGAATGATATTTTGTGAGTATGTAGTAAACAATCATTACTAATATGCTATAAAAGCACTTTCGATCATTCATCAAAACATTATTTTGTGGAATTCTCTTCTGTTCTCTTCGCTTCTATGATATTCTATGATGAAGTTTAATAAAAAATTAAATGTAAGCATGATAAGGCATATTGTTATCATGGCTTCGCTTAGGGTTCAGCGGTTAGGAGGGGTTAAAATGCAGGCAGATCATCCTTTTTGTGAATCGATATATCCTAGGACCAACAACCGCAGAAAGAGTCTCTTTACTTGACTCGACACTCACACAAATCGAAGTAGTAACTGGTAGTCAACCCGTTTTCATTCCAAAATTATTTGCCGAACATTTTATCAAAGCTTACTATTTAAGTGAATGTCTTAGAACGACACGATCTGCAGTATAGTGATCCATCGAAGGCACATGCCCTCGAAAAATACCAAGTACAATACATGGTGCACCAGTCATCAGAGACCAGTTAGCATTCTTCTCTCGAAACAGCAGATCTAGTCGATTAAACTTAGTTTGAATCCTTTCTAACTTGTGCTGTAGACAGAGATAAGAGGCAAAAAAGCACAATCCAGATAAGTTTAGTCATAACCTTGTAAAAATACATGATAGATCTCGATATGAATATCCAGTTAATTTATTACATTAGAACTAAAAAATTGTATTTAGACGGTCCAAAGTCGGTCTTAAAAACATTCAAAAAGTGCTCTAAATGCTAAAATAACGCCACCTGAGGGGGCGTTCGAAGAGCGCCCTAGTAATACTATTTATTGAGCATTCTATCACATATCATCCTATCTATCTCTTAACAAGTCTCTACCGTAACTTCCTCTGCTACGGCCGCTTCCCATCATCCCCATCAGGCTGCCCATTCCACCCATACCTCCCATGCCTCCCATGTGATCCATCGGTTATCTTTTCTCGACTTGACAGTTGGCGTCTTCCCTTTCCATGAGGAGAGCAGCTGTGATCAAATTGTTGAGTGCCTATTGATCGCACTGGCGATGATTGAAGTACATTATGTTGTTTTGAGAGTCATAACGGTATATTTATCTCGGGTTGTTTACACTTCTAATCACCTATAGACTCTTAAGCGACTCATCCTTCACACTTTAAGCCTTGATTCTCCAGTTTTGCCCCTTAAGATCATCTTATATATAGCTACCCAAAGATCTGAATTTGCAGTCCTAAAACACATCTAGCAAGTTGTCTAACCTCAGAATACCCTTTTCGACCTAATTGGTTTCCCTCCACTCCTTCAACCCCATGTAAAAGTTACTCTTCAGCTAAATCTCCGGTAAATTGTATTGTTTTCTGCTGAGGGTGTCTGTAAAAAGTTCAGACACATTTCTGACTATGCTTTGTTTCAAATCAAAAGGTACTTAACTCTTCATGTAGACAGAAAGAACTGCATACAAAGGCATAATTTTGAGCAGCTGGTCAGTGTCCATCATAGGAATTCTGTTTGCTCTAACGAGGTATTCGTAAGCTTTTTTATACTCACGCACAGATACAAGAATTTAGCAGCATTCTATAAAAAAATCCACCATTAATTTTTTCTTCATGCTTTTGGCAAATGTGGGGTACTCGATTATGGGCAACGCCTAGAAGGGAACAACAAGACGTTTACAGTGTCCGATGAAGGCGGCATGAGCATCAGTGAATCCCCAACTATTCTCTAGCATTCGCATCAGCAGTGTTTTCAGAGGTCGAATAGCTTTGAGACCGTGATGCTCTATTAGTTTTTAGGCTGCCTTGGTGACCTGTTCGATTTACGACTACTGTGAGTATTTCGATGGAACAAGTGAGACCTAGTCAGTGAAATAGATCTGATAATGGCATGAGTACAAACTTGTCGAGACTTCCATTATCGAGGTAGAGTCTGCAGTTGCTGAGAGTCAGCTAGTTGGCATTTTCGATTCTATTAAAGACTGAAAAACCTAAGCTCATGCTGTATCTTGCAAGAGTAATAGTTATATCTCATTGACTACAATAAGCTTAATTCTTTGAAAAAAACATATTTTTGAATATTAATCTTTATCTTAAAAATATAGTTTTATGCAGTGATTTTCTAAAACATTGAACTGAGCCATACTTAAATACTTATTATATAAAATATTTTGACTAATGCAAAACGTAAATGTGAAGTGAGCCTTATATTAGGTGCGATCATTTGAAGAAGTTATTGCGTTCTTGTCGATTGAGTGGATAGCTGTTTTTCTTCATTTCGTTGTATAGTTTATTGCAAACTTAGAATTTCCCTTTGATTCTTTACCTGCGTTGAATCATGTCTTTGATGACTGTATTTTCTTCGCGGCTGGCGTTCCAAAGTACATCACTCAAATCGATACCCTTCACCATTTCTGCGTATATATCCTGCATTTATATATATTTACATCTCCACGACGCTCTAGAGCTGCAAACTATTCGTTGTATTGTCCACCATCGAGTATTTTGAGTAGTTCTTCAATAGGTTCCTTGAGCTGATTATTTTCTGCGTATATTTCGTTGATCCAGAAAAGAGTATTCATGTACAACATTTTTTAGTCCTACCGATTGATGTACTTACTCATTATAAGTGTCACCATGGTAAGCTTTTCCATCACTTACTGACCTTTGCTTGCTGCATCTCTTTCTGATTCAAACAAAAAGCGCACAACGAATATTTTGAGCAGTAGTCTGCCTAGCCAAGGGAAGTAGTCTTGTGATTAGCCACGCATTAGTTCGCGGATGAACACAAAAATAGCGTTGTATTCTTCCTTTTAGATCGACTCGAACAGTCTTTGGGCAGTCAACGCAGATTGATAGTTGTCCACAAAGCTTATAGTAAGTGCCTAATTGTGGAAGAGTTTAGCTGGTTTTTTGAAAGAGTTAAAGTTCCCTAGCTTCTTCAATAGCTGTTACTAAAACACTGGAGAAGGCTCCTTGGGACCATACTACTTGATGGCTTGAGATATCAATAGATTTTTGTATTAGCCTTAATCGATGCTTTTCACGTAAAGAGGCAAGTTTGTGAGCAAAGGTGGAGTATTTTTTTTCTTGTCGCCGTGACTTTCTTCCTTGTTTTTGCGGAAGACTTCGTTGAAACTTTAGAATTTTTTAGAGTAAACATCGACAACTCTGTTGACAAACCCGTTCATTTTGTACTGTTAAATGTCGTAATAAAGCTGATGATTATCGGCTTGTACTGCTGCTCGCTGAGGTCCTGATAAAAATGAAGAGTAAAGGTCAGGGCTGTTAGGTTAGGAAGACAGACTGTGTGTGAGTTTGGGTAGTGCTTGACTTGCTAGTACGTCTTGCTGTGCATAAACTAGATAGTAGGCGCTAGTAGAGTTGATTCCCCTACCTTCTTTGAGTACTTGTTCTGTTGCTTCTTCAGTGATGTTGATGTCGTTATACTTGTGCCACTTCTGGGAGTGCTGGTCGTAAGTGTAACTATAATAGTGCCCACTTTAAGCGCTGCCTTCATGAATCAGTAAAGAGTACAGGTAGTAAGGCGTTGAGTACATTCCTCGATAGCATTTTTATATATCTACCTAAATCTGCCTGATGCTGTTATTGTATTTTTAAACTCTGCTTTGCAGTTATGCCTTGTAGCTGCTGATGACTGTAATGAACTTGCTGTCAACCTGATTTTGCAACTTGGGCAAAAAAATTGGGTTATCTACTTCATACTCCCCTTACATTTGTCCCTTTTGTTCCTCAAAAAACACCTGAACATTGCTCATCATTTCAAGCAAATTTATCTGTTTCTGTCCATTCTTGGTTATTATATCTATAGCGTTGAGAAACTGCTGTTTTTGTTTGCGAAGTTTGGCTACAGTCTGCTGAATCTTCAAGGCTTCGTGCTTGTTTTTATGAAGAAAAGGGTCAATATAAAAAACGTTAGGGAAGTCAAAACAGTCGTTAATCTTCTGGGAAGTCAGGGTAGTCTTGTCGTAGACTACTCTGTCGATTTGGAAAAACAGTGTTTTCGGAGGTTAGACTATCCAACTGTGCTTTTAAACACCTACAACTTCGCCTTTTTAGTTGCGATAGTCGTCAATGTGGGATACAGTAAACTATTCGCAAGCTTGATACAGTTCTCTATTTTTGACATTAACAAAAAGCAAACTGAAAAGCTACTACTCACTCTTTTCAATCTAAATTTAAAAATATATACCCCTTCTTTTCTGTTTATGAAAGTGTTTTCTATTTTGCCGATGAACTGCTCTCCTACTATAGACCTTTAATGCAGACGAATAGAGGATCTTCTCAGTATCCCATTTTCGTCGTCCTACCGACCTACTGATTTTATTTTCGAAGGACTGTTTTAGTCCTATCTTTTGCCTTACTCACCTCTGGCTTCTTGCAATCCGTCCTCTATTCTCGATAAAAACACTAGATTAAACTATCCTATGTCCTTCTGATCACCTATTGCCAGCTGATTGCCGTAATCATCGACGATAGACGAGATGACCGAGGTCGGATCGATATACTTGCGGTCAGAAGCAATCAAGCCACAAAATAAGTTTTTGAGATTTTCGACCAATCGACAACTTGCAAGCTTACGTTTGAACTAAAAATCAGTCTGTGCCATTTTTTGAATGTCTTCATCGCGGATATTTTTGTACTTGGCGGGTACTTAGTATGCAAGCACATGTTTGACAAACTTGATGTTTTGAAAGTAAGTTTGAAGCAAAGAATTGAAGTAGCAAGCTGTATTAATTTATTTTTACTGTTTCCGATGTTTTTGAGCCCAACTGGCACTCCACTTTTGCGCACTCTTTGCTAAGGATTCAGGGGCTACAGGCTAATCTTTTTGTCTTTGGCTTCTCGCATAGATTCTTCGATGGCCTTGCTCAGCTGTGCATCTTCGTCTTGAGGATTGGATGGTTTCTTCATAAAAGTTAGGTTACTGTAGGGAAAGAGGAGGACTCTTGCTGAAGTCTGAAGATTTCCTATAAAACTCGAGTGTGGTCGCCGTCGACATTAGCGTATGCGATTTAGATGATAGTTTGGTCAAAACCTAGATCTTTATGCTCAGCTATGACTTCCTTGAGTGACTTTTTTGCCATGTTATCTAATACTTAAATAATATTCAAATCATCACAGCTTCTATATTTGTAATTTCTATAGCATGAGAAAACAGCAGACTGCCTCTCACGCCCATCAGTGTACGCATGACTCAAATCAGACGGCATCACCAAAGAAAATAACTCTTTCTTGGGTCTAAACCCTAATCTGGACATCGAAGATTAGTATGTCGAGAACCTTTTGAAACAGATTCACTTTATGAATCTATAGGTAAAGCTACTTAAGGAAAAACAGTCGCAAAGTCAAGGCAACGGACTCTGGGGTGTAGTCAATCGCAGCTCATAACCACTTGTAAAAAACATCGTGGACTCAAACCAGAAGTACCAGTCGATGAAAAAGGAAATCGATAGCCAGATCAATGTAAACATTATTATAAGCAGAAAACAGAGCTTTAGAACATAAAAATGGCTTAAGAACAAGCAGGTCTGCTGTCTAAAATGCATCACTTCTAAGCTTCTATATAAAATTTGCACAAGCAAAGTGAGCTTAACAACAATAACAGTCTTCAAAAACAGGGCAAGAACCAGCAGAAAATAGGTTAGCTGGAACAAAAATTGGCCAAAATATTAGCAGAAAAGCAATAAGAAAAAAAGAAAAATCAGGAGCTAAACTGCCAGCATTAAGCCATGAGCAAATAGATCGAAAGAGAACAGTTCAATAATAAGAACGAGCTTACCCGCATCAAGCAGGACGAAGACATTTAGAAAGTCATTTAGCAAGATTGTGTCAACTCCATAGCTGCCGTCAAACAGCACAGCGTAAACTTTTTCTCATTTAGAAGCATATCAGAGACGTCATCTAGAATGATATGGACTTCCAAAGAGCTAAAGACGAACAAAGAAGAATCCGATAGAAACTAGGTTAAGTTGGCAAAGATACCGCAGAAACAGAATTCAGATTGCTCGGGCTTGCCCAAAGCATCAAGCTAGGAGTGCAGGAAAGAGAAAAGGAAGTGCTTTAACGCAAAAAATTGATGGAGTAATATGAGTCACTCAAGCAAGTGCTGTTTGAGATAGAAGAGCTAAATGGCAAGCGGAGAGAAAAGGAAGTTAACAACAGAAACAATCAGTCTCAAGACATACTTAAAGGTACAGTGCAGTCTAAAAAACTATAGAAAAACCTTTAAGAACTTAAAAAGAAACTAGCTAGATAAGAGGAATCTTAAAAGAAACTGCGCAAAGAAGTAGGAGGCCTAGATGGATAGCTGAGTTAGCTTAAATAAACACGACAGGTATTAACAGCTGCCTTAACTAAAATAGTAACAGCAAATGATCAACAAGACACTGCGCTATCCAATCACCTGAGCGAACAAAGAAGGCTTCAGGACCAACTTTAAAAAGTTTTAAGCCAGGAACTAGGATTATCGACTGATCTTAACCTCATCGAAGGCTAGGTTGTGGGTCTAAGACAACGCAAGGAATATCTATCAGATGCTCTGAGTCTTAAGGACACACTCAATCAGACTAAACTTTAAGAATTGCAAAAAGTTGTGCAAAAAAACAAGGATATGAACGAAACAGTGGCTGTTCTCATGGATAAATGGGAAGACATCAAACGTTTCAGCAAAGCTTGATTAGATTACTTACTGTTTAGATTGAAAAATTAGTAAAAAAATAAGTCTTTGAAATCTACAAAAAATCTTAAATTCATAAAAATATATGATAATGAAGATAAAAATATAGTATCATTTTATTGTCTTGATTTTTGTAGTGACAGAGCTAGTCATCGTGTTCTGAACTTTTTCTTTACTACTCATCAGAGATTTCACCCACTTACTCATCTACTTAAGAGAAGGATCTTCTTTCTTACCTTCAGTTTTGAACATTTTTTTAATTTTTTCGACAAACTCAAGTAGCTGATGGTTCTCAAGACGATTTGCTGTGTTACGCATTTCAAGCACTTTATTCTTTTACCAAGCTGAACCTTGTAGTTGCTGTATCTTTTCTTCCAAGAGTTTTTTCTGCCGTTCCTCAGAGCATTGCATTGCCTATTTGAGATCAGTGTGCAGACGATCTTGCTTAGCATTTACTTGAAGCTCGGCTTCTTTCTGTTGCAAAGCTAGTGTATCAAACTTAGTTCTAAGTTGTTGACTGACCTCAGTTTAAAGCTCCAGCTGTTTACGGAGAGAGTGATTCTAGAGCATAAGAGATCTGACCTAAGCAGTGAGTTGTTCATTAGAGGCCAATAAACTAAGATAGTGTTCTCTCTCGATAATCATTCTTCTTTTATTATTATTAATACTTCTGAGATTGAAATCTTCTAATCAAGTAGCCTGATATTTTAACAAAAAAAAAAATAGAAATTTTATTTTAGTATTGATTTTTAGCAGTTCAGCTCAAAAATTCAAAAATAACGAAGTTCTCAAGGAGTGAGTGATATGCTAATATTTTATCAGTATTAGATAATAACCATGAATATTTTTTACTTTGTTAAGAGATGGCCAAGGTATCATCAAAATGCAATCTCTGATAAAATACTTAGTCTGACATAGACATTGCTAAATGCTGACAAAAAAGTATTTTTGATTTCAGCAGACACTGCTCCTGAAAGTGCCCTAGCTGATGTGCAGCAAATGCCAGTTGAAATCGTGCACGTAAATCCCAACAAAGTGTGGTCTTCGTTATCATATAATCGCGATAAGCCTGAACTAGCTTTGTTTAACTCAGTAGAAATGGAGGAGATGTACTCTCTTTATCTCTACTCTAAGTTTAACAAATGTCCAAGAGTGCTATAGATTAACAGCATCGACGGAGTTACCCAGTGGCGAAAAAAGAATTATGCTATAGGCAATCCTTCTTTCTTACACTAATACGATGCATAATCCTGCCCTAGTGGAGTTTTTACTGCTCGATAGCTGCAGGCCGTAAGACGTAGCGACTACTTCTTTTGCGGAAACTAATTTGTCAGTCATCAGCTTAAACAAGCAACTGGCACATCTAACTACATCCTAAGCTCATTAGGAGTGCCTATTAATGAGTTTCAAAATTAGATCCATTAGCTTAAATTCAGGGCCTTTAGACATCGGAAAAATTTTGCCTACTTTGGTAATTTGGCAGACTAAAACAACAGGGAAATCATAGAAATACTAATGGAAAAGGTATGGCCGATAATTCGAAAAACACTTACATCTGTTTAACTTCATCTGATAGGTGATGGATACAATTCTAGCCTTTCAGCCCGGAAGAATGAGCTATCTAAGCAGGGGATAATTCTTAAAGGAGCAGTAGAAAGTCCTTAATAGCTGCAAAAGTATAGAGCCACGCTGTACCCTATCCGTAGTGCTTGCAGCTCTAAAGGAGCAATCATCGAGTCCTGGTTCAATCACACTCCCGTTATTACTACCCCAGTAGGCGCCTAAGGCTTGTTCCTGAGCACTACTTAGCCCATGTTTTCAGCTGAGCAAGATGGTAAGGCCTACAACGGCTTTTTCAAGGAAAGAACCTTCACTAAAGAACAGGAAAGAGCAGCGACTAAGCTTAAAAAGTATTATGAGTCAAACAAACTCACATAATAGGTCGGTTAATTTGAATTCGGAGGACTCTGCAATAGTTTCAGTCTAGGAGATTTCGCAAGAAATGCTATCGAACTTTATAATAATTAATAGCTATGGGAAAAATCTCTGCTTAGCAGCCGTAAATCTATTTTGCAAAATCAGTCTGAGATGCAGCTAGAAGTCAATCTTAACATAGGAATATCTCAGGTCGAATACAATTTGTTTGAAAATCGCAAGAAAAAAGAATATCTAGATGAGTGGGATCGCTACCTGAAATCCTAAGAAGCTCAAATCAGACTCAAGCAGCGGCATGTAAAGTGAACCATCACATCATAAAGTGTATATAGAATATCAACAAAAATCAAAGCCTACATTATTCAAAATACAAGCTAAATATGAGTTTTTTAAAAATTTAATCTATGACTCAGATTGAATTTTATAGATAATTTAGTAGCCATTACAGATAATTGAGATTCTGATAACAGCATCAAGACTCTGTTTGCGTTTTGCTGGCGGACTGTACTTCTAGCTGTGCGATTCTGAGTTTGAGTTTTTATATAGTGGTCTGATGAGTCAGCACTTCTTGACTGTGCTTGAGTTCTTTCTGCTTCAGCTGTTGCTGAAACTGATTCTACAGCTACTTACGGGCTTCAGGATCTTCTCTAATTTAGGTCTTCACCATCAGACCGCCCTCCATGAGTCGCTTATTAAGTGCGCTGTTCTCTTAGGTCAGTCGTTAGACTTCGTTTTTTAGCTCTCGAATAGAAGCAGTGTAATACTCGGTCTGAAGGGACAGCGCTTCTAGCTTGCTCTAGGCCACCACTAGCTTATTAAGCGCATTCTGCTTATCCTTGATAGAACCTACCTTTTATAGCTTTAGATCTTCCAGTTCGGTTTTTAGTTTATTATTTTCTTAGGACTCAGCGTTGCTCCTACTTTCGTACTGACTCTTTTGAGCGTGGTTAAGACTCAGTTTACTCTAAAGGGCTTTTTATTTCTCTATCAAAGCAAGTTTCTGAGTGCGTTCAGTGGCCAGTTGATCTATAAGCTATTTGTTTTCCTCCCTAAGTTTTTTCAGTTCACCCTCCTGTGCCTCAAGAGTCTTGGTGCTGACTAGCAGATCCTGCTCCTTTTTAAGAAGAGCGGCCTTGAGTTCAGTTGCGTCTTATTAGATACTGCTGTGGCTCATAGATAATTTGAATCACAAATATTATCAGTAATCACTTAAGAAAAATATTAAAAATACTGCGTTTTCTTAAGAGTCTCAAAAAAGCCGGAATACAAGATTATTTTTCAAAAAAAAATTTCTTGATAAGTATTATAGCAGTATCATTATTTTCTGCGTTTAAGCACAGCTGCAAAATATCCATCAGAGCCGTCTTTCTGTGGCAAAATTTTCATTACTTCTCCTTTCTATAGTTAGAGGCCATACACCTTGCACATTTCTTAAACCTGGTCCTCGTTTTCCTGTCTAAGTAAGCTACAAGTAATATACAACATTCGACCATCATCACGCATGTAGCGCATGGCTTGTCGAATGATTTGTTGTTGCAAAAGCACACTTCTTTTCAGCCAGTCCTCAGTGTACTTCAGTTTCATATCTGGGTTGCGTCTGAGCGTGCCTGTGCCAGTACAAGGGGCGTCTACTATCACCCAGTGTATTTTTCCCATCATTTTTGACAGAGAAGACTAGTCCGAATGAAACTGAACATTCTCGACACCTGCCCTCGCAAATCTCTTTTTTGCCTTACCTAAAGCCACTTCTCTCGGCTCGTGAATATAAATCTGTCCCTTTCCTTGCATCAGGTGTGCAATTGCTAAGGACTTGCCGCCACTTCCGCCACAGTAGTCAAGAACTAGCTGCCCTGGTCTTATTTCTGCCCTTAGAGCAGTTATCTGCGATCCTTAGTCCTGGATCTAGAAAAATCCTTTTTCGAACTACTCAGTTTATAGTAAATTTATATTTTTAGGAGCTACTATTTTGAATCCAAAAGGCGCCCACTCACACTTCATCAGTCTTAGTTTAAGTTTTTTCTCCAAAGACTCTACAATCTATCTACTATTTGATATACTTGATGAGAAGGTGCCTTGAGAGGGTTGAATCTGAGAGTGAGGGGAGCTTTAGTATTCATTACACTGCTCACCTGGAAAGCTGCTTCTTCGTCACCAAGTACTTCTTATTTATTGAACGACTACCCCTGTGTTTTTTGCCGGTTGGAACTATTTCAAGGAGGGTATCTGGCTTGGCAAGACTCAGACTAAGGGCTCTGAATAATCTAAATTCTTCGATTTTTACTCTTTGTTTTGAGCAGTGCGTATGTGTCTGGGTAAGCGAGTGTTACTTTGGCAGGGAAGGGTTGTCCATGGCGTTGTAAAAGTCAGAACTGAAAAGCAAATCGTTTTTGTATTGTATTTATCTTTACCTTTCGGCATTCAGAGGCTGTGGATTGTCTTGATCGTAAGGACGACTACGTATCAGATGTGACAACAAGTACTAATATCGCACTAAATTGTAAACTCTCTCAGAGATACTACTGCGTTCGGAGCTTCCTAGGTACTTATGGGTATTGAAGTAGCTACGCATGAATTGATCCAATGGTCTCTTTATATTTGGACGAACCTATACAGATGACTTCGGATTATGGTCGTAAAGATAAGCACCCAAAATGTTTGTGACTTCTCTCAAAACCAATTTGGCACTCATTATTAATACAATACACACCTCAATATTACTATCTATTATCAAATATCGTAGATTCTCACAAATAAAAATAGTTTATCATCTTTTTTAAAACATCAATTTAAAGGTTGCATATAAAACTTTCATACAAAAAAATATGATTTTATAAAAAAGTTCATATTCAAAAACTTTTGAAAGTTTCTTCGATTTTTATTTAAATTAACAAAATCTTGAATTTTTGACTTATTTATGTGATATCTGCTGATTTTATTTTTTTTAATTATTGTTAAATTTGAGTCGATGAAGGTAGGATAATTTTAGTAGGATAATTTAATATTTATCTGTTGGCATAAATCAAGTACACTATATTTAAAGAGATGAGCTAACTCAAAAACTACTACAACATACTCTAGGTGCCTGTAGATGCCTCTCTGTTTGAAATCGAGAGTGCCTACTAGAGGCTGGCGACTAAATGGCATCCCGATAGACACAAATAGCACAGGAAAACCGCCTAGGCCAAGTTCCATTAGGTGGCCTAGGCATACGATGTGCTCTCTGACAGAAATAAAAGAGCCCACTACGACGCCCTTCTCTCACAACAATATTCCCTGGAAGACGCCAACTCCACTTTTGACCGCTTTTTCTAAGAGCATGGAATGGTGGATGAAGCCGAGGAACAGTTCTTCAATGAACACTTCCCTAATCCCCTGAACAACTGCTACAGAATACTGGGAGTGCCTAAAAGTGCGACTTTGGAGGACATCAAGAAAGCTTATCGCAAGCTGGCCTTGCAATATCATCCCAAAAATAATCCTGGGAACGAAGAGGCCCATCAGAGGTTCATTCAGGTCAATGAGGCCTACAACGCTCTTTCAGATGAGTTCAGAAGGCAAAACTATGACAATATTTGGTTCGGGGCAATCGAACCAGTGAGAGCTCACAATATCTTTGATGATTTCTTCGGAGACAGATGGCACAGAGTATAGGATAACGACTTTAAGTCTTTGTTTCAAAACAAGTGGTCAAGAGATCTCGATAAACTGATGAGGGAATAAGACGACTAAAGCAGAATCAAGGACGGAGAAACAGTCAAGTCATCGACTGTATACTCGAACAATAACGGCCAAAAATCAACTAAGACGGTAACTACTAAGAAAAATTACCAAGGCGGAAACAAGACTGAAGAAATCACTGAAGATGTTACTTTCCCCAACGGATAGAGAAAAGTGACTAAGACAACCAGCAAGGACGGCAAGACCGAAGTAAAAAGCTTCGCTCTCAAGGCAGGATAGGAACTGCCCAAAGAACTCTGCAACTGAACAACAATGATTGTATCAGTCTATTTAGATAACAATTTTCTCTTTATAAAAAAGTATATATAGACTTGAATATAATTGACTTATTATAACCAAAAATAGTTATGAAAAACTAGATAAGAGATGAAGTACAAATAGGAAACTACCAGAATCGCTCTAAAAGCATAGTTGGCAGCAAAAAGCAAAAGTATCATCTCAAAGTAGATTAGTCGTCCCTCAAAGTCTTTCTCGCTCAAAATTAGTCGATCGTAGATGAATTGACATATCAGAATATAAAGAGCGTGGGGGTTCTGGGCATAAGTGAAGGAGTAAGGGTGATCGGTATATGCCTTTAGGGTCAAGAAAATTCCTAGATTTCGTTCAGAGTGGATTGTCAATAAATTGCCGATTGGCTCATTAAACAAGTCAACTACAGACAACAACATCAGATATAAAAAAAGCAATATGAAATCATGCAATATAATAAGTAGCTAGTAGTCCAAAACATTTTAGAGACACAGTCTATACTTAATAAAGTATACACATCTTTATGCTAAAATATTGAGGGACAAAAACTTGCAAAATTTATTCTAGAAAAGCACAAGGATTTTTTGTAGTTCAATCAGACTAACTAAAATAGACTATCTCTGATTCATAGACAAGCTGAACTGAGATAACTCAAACAAAAAACAACAAAAAATTAAGAGAAGTTTTAGTTCCTTGAAGGATATGACAAATATCGAACAGAAAAAGGTTTGACATAACTTTAGTAGTTGAAACGATGCAAGTATAAGCCGACACTATAATAAGCCTAGGATGATCTAATTGTTTAAAGTTTGCCAGAAGTAAAATGCTTTAAAATTTGGGAAGTTTTTGCAGAAATGATTGAGAGCCAACCAAAGAAAGATTTAATTAATAATACTATGATCAGCGACAAAGAGCATGTAGGGACCATAAATTTGCCCAAAAAACAAAAAGGAAAGTTTAAAATTATGCAAAATAACCCTTCCAACACTTCATCTAAGGTATAAAAGAGGCAAAATTAAGGCTAAGAATAAAACTAGGAACAAATCAAAAAATCTGTTTAAATACTCAAAATAGCCTACAAGCTGCTTGCTGGTCGTCCTTCTTATTAGTAGATAAGCACAATCGAGCAGAGTCTGAATTAACTTCTGAATTAGCAACCTTAACCGCGAGCTTACCTTTAGGCTACAATCAGACAGACACTTCTCAACATTCTCGATGCTAAAAGAAACGGAAAGATTAGCTACCAATCGTGATCGTCTCTCTTAGCTAAGTCCTATAAGATACTTGACAAAAATCATATTATTTTAATTTTAATAAAAAAATACAAAAATTGAAAAACAAGAGTAGTGATCATGTGTATCAGATGGGCTTGTTGTGTAGTTGCTGTTGGAAGAAAGCTACTTTGTTTTGCCATAGCTGAGTATCTCTCAGATAGTTTTGCTCTAATTTTTATTTGTTGTAGGAAATTAGCTGGCACTGATGCTGAATTTCTTGGCTAGCTTCTTTTAATTTCATGTTTTCTTCGCTTAGTTGCTGATTCTTTTCGCGCATGAGTCCTAAATGCAAATAAAATTGTTTTTCTGCTTTTTTAAAAGCACACTGAAGCTCATTAATATTGCTCACTGCAGCCTATCTTTCTCTTTTTAGGGCATCTATAATTTTTTGTTTTTAGTCTATCTATTTTATGTTTGCTATAAGATTCTCTTTATGAGAAATCATTTTTTCTTATGATTCTTTTATTTTTTGCTACAACTGCTTATACTTTACTGTATATTTTTCGCGTTCGTGATGACGGTTGGTCTAAAACATCGCTATTTGCTGTTTCAGAAGCGCTTTTTATTGGCTACGAGCCCTCTGTTCTTTCAGTTGTTACTCCTGCTATATGTGATACTTTTGAACTTAAGTGTTTCTTATTGTTATTTGCTGTGAATACTAGATCTGAAGTTGTTTTATGTTTCTGCCTAGCTCCTACTTCTCTGCCTTCCAGACTCTTTGTTCCTTTTCTCTTTATTGCTGCAATCGATTTAAAGTTGATTAGTGTTTTCTTTTTTATTCTTGTTGTTTTCCTCTTGCCTACTATAACTCTTGTCCTAACTAGTCTTTCTAGGCTTCAAGCTAGTCACACATGAGCTGCAATTGAATAATTTGTTTTTAAATTTGTTTTTATTTTTAAGCGTGCTTGACTTGAGCCTCATTCATATAAAGTTCATTTTCTTTGCTTTTCTAGATAGTTTAACTGTGCAACTAATCTTTGGCATCCATTTGCTATCTCAAGGACATTTCTGTTTAAGCTGCTTCTATCTGTAGTTGCTAAAAACGACACTAAATCTGTTTAAATGTTTAAATCTACACCCCCATTTCGACTATCCTGTCTTGTAGTCTAGTTTTTTCTTATTGAAAAATTTATTTCATTTGCTGCAATCTTTCTTACTGTCTTATCTGGGCCTGTTAGAGACTACGTTGCTGATCTTGAAGCTGTTGTTTAAGATTTTCTATTTATTTTTATTGCAACTACTATTTCATTTGGTTTTATTGTTTATCTGTTTCGTTTTAGGCTGTTTGCTTTTGTAGTTGCTGCTTTAAAGCTGTTATTTCTGCCCTCAATTTGCCTATATTCTAGCTCTGAGAGTTTATTTTAAATTATTTACGATCTAATTCTTACTTCAAATCTTACTTTTATCTAGTTATGCTTCTATTGTTGACTGATACTGTGCTCATTTGTTGTTAGAGTTGAACTATAATAATTTGCAATTAGGTGATTTCCTGCTATTTATCACTAAGCGCTGACTGCGAGCTTGTTTCCATAAGTTGTTTCCCATAAAGAAGTTAGTCTACTTTCGCTTTAAGTTCATCGATTATCGCATCTTTAGCTTTGAGTTGTGGTCCGAAAAGTTCTTCAAGATTCTGTTCTCTCTGTTTAGCTCTTTTGCTGGTCTGTTATAAAGCTTAAGTGAAATAGTTTTATCTTTAATTGATTCGATGGTTGGCTTGCTGTAGATTGTTGCTAAGTTCATTTTTTGCAAATCCTAGTTGTTGTATTTCTTCTTTGAGCTGGGCTATCTATCTTAGTTTGTCTTGTAGCTGTTGAAGTAGATCGTCTTTAGCGGGTAGCATTTTTCCGCAGTCTGGAGTTTAGCCGCTTAGCTTATATATCTGCTTGAGATTTTATATCTATTAAAAGTGAGTTTGTTTTAACTCATTGTTCTATCTAAGGTATTAGCTGAGTCTTAATAAATGCTGAGCCTAAAGTTAGCCCTTTTATCTGCTCCACTGTTCTTGCGCTTACTACAACTATCGTTTTAAGTAAGATTCTCTTTCTTCAGATAGCAGCTTAGTTTTTTAAGCCTATGATCTCGATAATCTTAATGCTCTTTACAACTCCTAAAGTTTTTGATCTAGTTGCTATACCCATGCCGAGTATTTTAATTATTGGGCCGAAAGCTTAGCTAAGGCTGATTCTTTACCTTAAGTTTCAATTTCAAGTTGTTGCTTGTTTAGCGAAAAATCTGCTTTGAGAGTTTATATTTCTTTTTTATACTAAACTGCTTATAGCTCATACCTGTAGACTTTAGTTTCGTACTAGTTTAACCTGTTTTGCAAATTTTTATTATTATAAATTCTTGAGCCAGAAACGATCTGCCTAAGGTCTGGTTCTGAAGGCTCCGAATCAGCCTAAATCGATGATAGCTTTAAAATTTGTTCAGTTTTCGGAATGTGCAAACGAAACACTTACCTGCTTTTGGAGCAAACTGGCCTAATATCTACTACTTAAGAGAAATCTTGCATGATTTAGTTCAGCTACTCGTCCAGAGCACTGATTTGTCTACGGCTTCGCATTTTTTGTTTGTAGTTCTAGTTTAGACTTCGTCGTATGTCTCCAAGGTACTCGCCAATATCTTCCATATCGTTGATGTTTTTCTGGGACAAATATTTGAGTTC
>Ga0169931_10002575_pt1 | contig 29461 bp, 23 predicted proteins | sample Kivu_15m_20L_FD_129675 | JGI IMG/M metagenome (GOLD analysis project Ga0169931, IMG submission 129675) | Freshwater microbial communities from Lake Kivu, Western Province, Rwanda to study Microbial Dark Matter (Phase II) - Kivu_15m_20L... | ecosystem: Environmental > Aquatic > Freshwater > Lake...
GCCCTCACCCGATTCGGGTTCATGCCTCAGCCAGGCTGACCTCCTACCAGAAAGGCTGCAAAATCATGACCTGCCAGGGTCAGGAACAGTCTCGCCTTCGATTCGAGTTCTTTCACGTTAAAGCACGGCGGGGCCGCACCCCGCGCGGGTTCATGCCGCATCAGCGCCCAGCCCGCCTGGATATCTCACCACACTGCGGCGGAGGGAGTGGCGCGCCGCAGGTCAGGCGTTTCAGGCAGTGCGCACAGCCATGGCTCTTCCTGGCCGGGCACGCGCCTGTGCAATGTCCGAGGCCGGCATGCTTCCCACGGGCTCAGCCGCGCCACCTGAGCAGGGCACGCGCTGCCTCCGACAAGCCCACCACCGGACGTCCCGACGTGGATTGCGCCTGTTTCGGATCTTCTGCAGCGCCGGACTGCTGGGGGCTGTCGGGGTCAGGGTCTGCACTTGCATGGGCCGACGACCGCGCGGCGTGAAGCGATTGCGTGGTGGCCGCATCCGCGTCCGCTTCGGGCTCGCTGGCGGGGCTGCCCCCCCTCGTCAAATGATGCCCCGCCGCCTTCGCTGCAGCCACTCTGGCTTGAACTTCCTCGAAAGTGGGCACCGGCTCACCAGTGGCTGCCGAGGCACCGATGGAAGTCCTTGCCCCCTGCCCGATGTCGCTGGCCATCCCCGTAACGGCACGAGAAGGATCGGCCTCAGACACCAGCAGGACGTACGGCCCGATCTGAATGCGGTCTCCCGGTCGGAGCGTCATGTCGCGCTGGAAACCGATGCCGTGACCGTTCACGTACACCGGCAGGAAGGACCCCTGGTCGCGGATGCGGAAGGCGCCCTGGCTCCAGAAAACGGTGGCGTGCAGGCGGGACACATGACGCGTCGCATCCGGGATCACCAGGGTGTTGTCCGAGCGGCGCCCGATGGTGCCGCCGCCTGAACCGAATACCGCGGCCGGGCCATGCGTGGGCGTATCGGCGATGGAGATGATCTGGATGGCGATGTTCAAGGGCCGGGTCTCCGCGTCACCCCCGGTGTTGCAGGCGCGCCAGTGCAGGACCTCGCGGGTTCACCAGGGAAGGCGAACGATGCGCACGCAAGGACAAACCTTGCGTCAAGCATGGCACCGTCCCGCGCCTTCGGCAATGCCAGCCATACAGGCGCAGCACGGCTCACAACCAGAGCATCATGCCCATCTCGTGCGGATGGGTCAGCAGCGGATGATGCGGATAGAGGCGGACGCGGAACTCCAGCCGGCCGCACAGCTCCGGGGTGAGTTCCAGGACGTAACGATGCTCGCCCTGCTCGGTATAGGTCCCATCGAACTCGAAACGGTGGCTGACCCGCGTGCGCTGGGCCTCCTGGTCGGAGGGGCGGGCGAGCATCAACTCCAGTACCAGCGAATCCGTGTCGAGGCCGTCGATGTGAACACCCACCTCGAAACGGATACTCGTCCCGTAGGGTATCTTCTTCGGTGCCTGGCTGAGCCAACGCATGCGGACATTGCCCCAGGCGCGGCGCACATGCTCCTTCCACTGCGCCACCTGGGTCGCACCCGTCATGCCTGCCTCGGAGTAGCGGCGCCATTGCCGGCTGGCCGGCAGGTAGAACCGGGCGATGTACTCGTTGACCATGCGCGCGGCATTGAAGCGGGGCAGCAGGGTTGCCATGGAGTTCTTCGCCATGCGCACCCATTCCGGCGAGTAGCCCATCTCGTTGCGCCGGTAGTAGGCCGGAACCACCTGGTCCTGCAGCAGTTCGTACAGGGTGTTGGACTCCTCGACGTTGCGGCGATGCTCGTCCATCGTTTCCGACACGGGCTTGATGGCCCAACCGTTGTGCCCGTCGTAGCCTTCGTCCCACCAGCCATCGCGAACCGACAGGTTGATCACGCCGTTCATGCCGGCCTTCATGCCGGAGGTTCCGCTGGCCTCGAGGGGATACACGGGGTTGTTGAGCCAGACATCGACCCCCGACACCAGCCGCCTGGCAAGCCGCAGGTCGTAGTTCTCGACCACCAGCATGCGACCTTCGAACTCCGGCATCCTCGATATCTGGGTCAGGCGACGTATCAGGTCCTGGCCCGGCACGTCCGCGGGATGCGCCTTGCCGGCGAACAGGAACAGCACCGGGTGCTGCTCGTCGCAGACGATGGACTTCAGCCAGCCGAGGTTCTCGAGGAGCAGGGCGGCACGTTTGTAGGTCGCGAACCGTCGGGCGAACCCGATCGTCAGCACATTCGGATTCCCCGGATCGGTCAGCCTGAGCAGCCGGTCGAGGTGTGCCTCCGAACCGTTGTTGCGGAAATGCTGGCTCGACACCCTGTGCCGCACGAGGTGCAGCATCCTGGCCTTGAGGGACTGGCGCACACTCCAGAACAGGTGGTCGGGGATGGCGTGGACGTTGCGCCAGAATGCGACGTCGCAGGCGTTCTGGCTCCAGTCGAAACCGAGGTAACGATCGAAGACGTCGCCCCATTCCTGGGCCAGAAAGGTGGGCACGTGCACCCCGTTGGTGACGTGATCGACTGGATTGTCTTCGGGCTCGATCTGCGGCCACAGCGTGGACAGGATGCGGCTCGACACGCCGCCGTGGATGCGCGAGACCCCGTTCTGGAAGCGGGAGCCGCGCACTGCGAGCGTGGTCATGTTGAATTCACGGCTGCCGTCGACACGACCCAGGGCCAGGAACTGTTCACGGGACAGCTTCAGCTCGCCGTGGAACTGTTCGAAGTAGGCCGCCATCATCTCCTCGGAAAAGTGGTCGTGTCCGGCCGGGACCGGGGTGTGCGTGGTGAACACGGTGTTGGCGGCCACGGCTTCGAGCGCGGTCGGGAAATCGACACCGCGGGAGACGAGGTCGCGCATCCGCTCCAGCACGAGGAAGGCGGCGTGACCCTCGTTGATGTGCCAGACGGTCGGCGACAGTCCGAGCGCCGCCAGCGCCCGCACCCCTGCGATGCCCAGGACGATCTCCTGCTCGAGCCGGTCCTGCCGGTCGCCGCCGTAGAGGCGGTGGGCGATGCCGCGGTCCCGCGTCTCGTTCGCCTCGAGATCGGTGTCGAGCAGATAAAGATCGACGTGTCCGATGCGGGCATTCCAGACCTGGACCATGACCCTGCGCCCCGGCAGGTCGACGTGCACCTGCAACGGCGAGCCGTCCTCGCGCGTCAGGGGCGTGACCGGCAGGTCGTCGAAATCGTTGTCTGCGAAGGCGGCGTGCTGGTTGCCATCGGCATCGATGCGCTGCGAAAAGTAGCCTTGTCGGTAGAGCAGCCCGACCCCTACGAACGGCAGTCGCATGTCGCTGGCCGCCTTGCAATGGTCTCCTGCAAGGATGCCCAGGCCGCCGGAGTAGATGGGCAGCGATTCGTGGAAGCCGAACTCGGCGCAGAAGTAGGCCACGAGGTCGGACTGGCGCAGCCACTCGGATCCGCTACGCCGCAGCGGCTCGCCATGATAGGTGTCGTAGGCCGACAGCACCCGGTGGTAGCTGTTGAGAAACACGGGGTCGGCGGCCGCGTCCACCAGCCGGCGTTCGTCTATTCGCTTCAGGAAGGCCTTCGGGCTATGACCCACGGCATCCCACAGACCGGTGTGCAGGCGGGCGAACAAGGCCCGGGTGGGCCGGTCCCAGCTGTACCAGAGGTTGTTTGCCAGTTCCTCGAGACGGGCGAGGCGGGGCGGAAGCCTTGGATTGACTTCGAGCAGATAGGTGGTCCCGGCGGTCATGGATCCTGGTTCTCCGGTGTTGGACGTGCGAGATGCCGGCCCCTGTGCACCAGCCTGGCCCGCGAGCCGGCCCCGGGCCGCGGGTGTGTCAGAGCACGTATCGTGCGAGATCCTCGGTGGCGGCCAGCTCGCCGAGCACGGCGTTCACGTAGGCTTCGTCGATGACCAGGGTCTGTCCGCCGCGACGTGATGCATCGAAGGAGATGTCCTCGAGCAGCCGCTCCACGACCGTGTAGAGCCGCCGGGCGCCGATGTTTTCGGTCTTCTCGTTCACCTGCCAGGCGGTCTGCGCGATGCGCCGGATGCCATCGGGCGTGAACGCCAGGCGAACACCTTCGGTGGCGAGCAGCGCCTCGTACTGTCGGGTCAGACAGGCATCCGTCGAGGTGAGAATCCGCTCGAAGTCGTCCACAGACAGGGGCCCGAGCTCGACCCGGATGGGGAAGCGACCCTGCAGTTCGGGAATGAGGTCGGATGGCTTGGACAGGTGGAAGGCGCCGCTGCCGATGAACAGGATGTGGTCGGTCCTGATCATCCCGTGCTTGGTCGACACCGTCGTGCCCTCCACCAGCGGCAGCAGGTCGCGCTGCACGCCCTGGCGCGATACATCCGCACCCTGGTGTTCCGAGCGTGTGGCGATCTTGTCGATCTCGTCGATGAAGACGATGCCGTTGGCCTCGACATTGGCGAGCGCCTTGAGCTTGAGGTCCTCATCGTTCAACAAACGCGCCGCTTCCTCCTCGACCAGCGTCTTCATGGCTTCCCGGATGGGCAGTCGGCGTGTCTTGCGCCGCCCGGCGCCGAGGCTCTGGAACATGGTCTGGATCTGGGAGCTGAGCTCCTCCATGCCGGGAGGTGCCATGATCTCCATGCCCGGCAGGGTCTGCGCGACGTCGATGTCGATCTCCTTGTCGTCCAGTTCGCCCTCCCGCAGCTTCTTGCGGAATTTCTGCCGCGTCGCGCCCTGCCTGTCGTCGCTGTCCGACGGCGCACCGAAACCGGGGTCCCGGGCCGGCGGCAGCAGCACGTCGAGGATCCGCTCCTCCGCCGCGTCCTCTGCGCGATGCTGCATCTTGCGCATCTCATGCTCGCGGGTCTGCTTGACCGCCACCTCCACAAGATCGCGGATGATGGTGTCGACGTCCCGGCCCACGTAGCCCACCTCGGTGAACTTGGTCGCCTCCACCTTGATGAAGGGGGCGTCGGCAAGCCGCGCCAGACGTCGCGCGATCTCGGTCTTGCCGACGCCCGTGGGGCCGATCATCAGGATGTTCTTGGGGGTGATCTCGTGGCGCAGCGGCTCGGCCACCTGCTGACGCCGCCAGCGGTTGCGCAGGGCGATGGCCACGGCCTTCTTGGCCGCGTCCTGGCCGACGATGTACTTGTCCAGCTCGTGGACGATTTCCTGGGGTGTCATGGCGGACATGGTCAGACCTGTTTCGCCCGCCTGGCTGTTTCGCCAGGACGCGGCATGATGGGCAATGGGGTAGCGCTGCGGGATCGGGCATCCGGCGCGACGCGGGAGGAAGCCCCTTCCGGGGCGCGGCCGAAGCGATGGAAGACCGCACAAGGGCCGCCCGCCGGCGCAACCGCCGGCCGGTCACCTCGGGCTGGCACCGCATCGAGCACTGTGGCAATGTTCATCCGTTGTTCCAGATTGTTCCAGCCCCGAAAGGACGGGCGCCCAGGCGGATCGGCCCATGCGACGCCGGTCAACGGCAGGGGGCAGTCCTCTCAGCCGAGTTCCTCGATGGTGTGGTGCTGGTTGGTGTAGATGCACAGATCGCCGGCGATCGCCAGCGACTTCGAGACGATGTCGCGAGGCGGGAGCTCCGTGTTCTCCAGCAGGGCCCGGGCGGCCGCCTGGGCATACGCGCCACCGCTGCCGATGGCGACCAGACCCATCTCGGGCTCGAGCACATCGCCATTGCCGGTGATGATGAGAGAGGTCTCGCGATCGGCCACCGCGAGCATCGCTTCCAGGCGCCGGAGCATGCGGTCCGTACGCCAGTCCTTGGCCAGCTCGACCGCCGAGCGCACCAGATGCCCCTGGTGTTTCTCCAGCTTGGCCTCGAAGCGCTCGAACAAGGTGAAGGCGTCGGCGGTGCCGCCGGCAAACCCGGCGAGAAGCCGGTCGTGGTGGAGGCGGCGGACCTTGCGGGCGCTCGCCTTGACGACGATGTTGCCGAGAGTGACCTGGCCGTCTCCGCCCAGCGCCACCCGTGCGCCGCGGCGTACCGAGACGATGGTGGTGCCATGGAATTGCTCTGTCATGTATGTGTCCCGGGGCTCAGGGCCGGTCCAGAAGGAGGCTGGCGTGCTCGCCAAGGTTGAGAATCTCGAGGATCGCGCCGACGAGCTGATTCGGCCGTATGAGTCGCACCGTGCGCCCCGCGGACGCGGCAGCAGCGACGATGCGGGCGAGTTCGTCGGCGGCAGGCAGGGACAGGCGCTCGAGCCGGGCCAGCTGGATATTCACGTATTCATTGTCGGCCGCGAAGGCTGCGAGTTCCGCCAGTCTGACATCGTCGGCGCGTTCGATGGTGCCGCGCAGGTCCAGGCGATCACGCAGAACGTATCGCGGCTGCGCGCGCCGCTCGGGCGCGCCATCCGCCTCTAGACGTGGCATCAGCAGCGGCTCCCAGTCGGGAACAGCCACGCCCACCGCCAACGCGCAGGCCGCTGCCTCCTGATCGAAGGCCGCCCTGTCGCCTGACAGGCGCAGCAGCATCAGCAGCAGATCCCAGGCGGATCGCTGCTCCGGCTGCGCCCCCAGCAGCCGACGCAACAGGCGCTCGAGCTGTTCCGTGCCCGACAACACGACCCCATTACCGGCGTCGACGAGGTCCACCAGGGCGCTGCCGAGCAGACGACAACCGACGTTGTCGACCTCCTCGACCCGGGACACGTCGACATGCACGACCGCGTGGGCAGCGGCGGCGGCACGTATGGACGCCATGGCAGGCATCACCCGGGTGTCCAGCGTGCCGCCGAGCAGGATGCAGCCGGTGCCACCCGGCCTCAGTTCCCTGGGCAGGGTCGATGCTCGCGCAACGCGGGCGCGCTCTGCCGGCGGGGGTTCTCCGAAGCGGGCGAGGTATCGCTCCACCAGGACGTCGTGGCTGGCGCGTCGACCCTGGAGCAATTCGAGATCCATCAGGGCGAGCCAGTCGCGCCGGTCGCTGATGTCGGCGTCCAGCGCAGCCTCGAGGGCGACCCGCGCGCTGTCCTGATCCCCCTCCGCATGGCGCAGCGCAGCCTGGCGCATGGCTGCGGACAGGCTACCCTGGAGTTCGATAACTTCGAGCTTGTCGTCGGTCATGAGGTCGCCCGACGCGCGGGCCGGGCAGGATGCGATGAACGAGAGTAAACGGGACCGCGTCGGCGAGCAATCCTGGCCCCCGGCCATCGACCGGAACACGCGAAGCTCCCGCCAAGGTCCCGGGACTGCAACCGCCCCCGATGACGGAGGCGCAGCCCATCCGGCATCCGGGTCAGAACGCCCCGTTGACCCCGACCATGACGCTGCGCCCGCCCAGGGGCGCAAGGTCCTTCAGGACCGAGGTGTGGAAGCGGACCTCCTGGTCGAGAAGGTTGTTGGCCCGGAGGAACAGTTCCAACCGCCGCGCATCCTGCTGATAGAGCCGGTGGGTCAGACGCAGGTTGACCAGCATGTAGCCATCGGTGGGCAATTCGTTTGCAGCCACACGGTTCTGGGCCGATGCCCGGATGGCTTCCAGGCGGAAGCCCGTACCGTCCCGGTCCGCCACGGCGGCGATGGTGAAACGCAACGGGGAGATGCGCGGCAGTGGCGTATTGTCGGTCGCGTTCTCGGCACGGGTGTAGTCGGCCCGGAAGTCGAGATGCAGGGTGCGGCCGACCGTATCGATCAGGTGCAGACGGGTGTCGGCTTCCACACCCCGGAACTCCGCCTTCACCCCGGTGAACTGGAAAACATCCAGTCCGGACCCAGCATCCGTAGTGCCGGTGGGCAGCAGCGCGATGAAGTTGCCGAAGCGCTGCGCGAACATGCCCACGCTGCCGGTCACCATGCCGCCGCGCTTGCGCAGGGCGAGATCGAACGCCGTGGCGCGCTCGAGACCCTGGCTGCGGCTGCCCACCTCGAACTGGTTGGTCGCGGCGTGCGGACCGTTGGCGAACACTTCGGCGTAATTGGGCGCGCGCTGGGTGTAGGACAGGTTGGCCGCCAGCGACAGTTCTTGCGACAGCGTCAGCACCGCACCCAGGGAGCCGCCCTTGGGGGTGTAGTTGCGAGATTCGGCAGGCGAGAAGTTGGGGAGGTATTCCTCAGCCGACAGGCGGACCTGCTCCACGCGGGCACCGCCGGACAGCTTGAGCGCGCCGAAGGTGGTCTCTTCGTAGAGGAATGCTGCTGCCATCTCCGTCTTCACCGGCGGGACGAAGGCCTCGTCCCCCAGGGCGCGGAAGCGGGACTCGAGCAGTTGCACGCCGAAGGCACCGTCGAAGCGGCCGATGCGCTGGTGGCGCAGATCCATGCGCGCGTCGAAGCCCTTGTTGCTGAATCGCGTCTCGGGCTCCCCTGCATCGAGTTCGGTATGGCGGTAGTCCGTGTATCCGACCCGGAACCTGGCGTTATCGATGAACCCAAGGTCTCGGACCTCGCCCGCGAGGTCGTAACGCGTCTGCTTCATGTCGATGGTCACGTCCCGGGAGGCAACGGTGCCGTAGTTGTTGCCCAGGGTGGCGAGGGAAATGCCCACGTGACCACGGTCGAAGAAGGTGGTGGCGCCCACGCCCAGGCCATCGGAGCTGCTTGCACTGTTGGGCAGGCGCTTCTCAGCCTCGGTGTCCGGCGGTGCCAGCGGGTCGCGACCGCGCAGACGCGCGGAGCGGGCGAAACCCGGGATGTGCAGATCGCTGGTGTCGCGACGGAAGGCATCGACATGCAGGGCAAGGCGCTCGTTGCCGCCGCTCAGGCGTGCCACCCCGGCGCGCTCATCCGCCGGACCGCCGAAGCGCAGTTCGGCCGACCCGGAGAAGGGCCGGTCGGGCGCGACCTGGGCAATGCGGTTGTCGATGGCGTTGACCACGCCCCCGATCGCCGACCCGCCGTAGAGCAGCGCCGCAGGCCCGCGCACGATCTCTATCCTGTCCAGAGTGAGGGGCTCGAGGGCGACAGCATGGTCCGGACTGGCACCGGAGGCATCCAGCACCCCGGCACCGTTCTGCAGAATCCTCACCCGTTCGCCGTCCAGGCCGCGGATGACGGGCCGGCTGGCCGCCGGGCCGAAGTAGCTGGAGGAGACTCCCACCTCGTTGGCAAGCGTTTCGCCGAGTGTCGGTTCGAGCCTGGCACGCAGCGTCGCGCCGTGCAGGACATCGGCAGGCGACGCGAGGTCCATCAGGTCGCTGCCGACCGGGTTGCCGGTGACGATGACAGGCGGGGCTTCCATCGCCGGGGGCGAAGCCGATCCGGCTTTTGCATCTGCACCCGCCGATGGCTCGCGAGCCTCTGCAACGGCATTGAGCAAAAGCAACAACGCTGTTGCCGCTGACGCGCTGCTGCTCGATTTCGTATATGAAAACACAGGGGAATTCTCCAGCACCAAGCAACGCGACGGAGTTGCGTCGAGGGGCGGAAATTAGCCGGATTCCGCCGGTCGCGCAATGATCCTGCGGGTCAGAAGTCGGCGGCGCCGGGAACATCTCCGTGATGCGAGACGTCTCCCCACATCTGGAGCGACAGGCGGCCCGAGAACCACCGCAGGCGATTGATCGACGCGTTCTCGACCTCGAAGCTGCGAGGCGCGTCCAGCGGCATGCCGGTGGCGAGTCGATAGACCTGGTCAAGCACGCCACCATGGGTCACGATCAGAACCGTGGCCCCAGGATGCGCGGCCGCGATCGCACCCAGCACCTCAGCGACGCGGTCGCGCATCTGCGGCAGGGTTTCCCCGCCGAGCATGTCCTCGCCGAGGTCCCGGGCGCGAAACCGCGAGAACCGCCCGGGGTGAGCCTCGGAAGCCTCCGCGAAGGTGAGCCCCTGGAACAGGCCGAGTTGCCTTTCGCGCAGCCTCGCGTCGGTGCGAACCGTCAGCCCCAGCATCCGGGCTGCGGGCGCCGCGGTATCCAGCACCCGACCGAGGTCGCTGCACCAGATCGCCTCGACGGGCGTACCGGCCAGTCGGCGGGCGATGGCCTCGGCCTGGGCCCTCCCCTCGGCGGTCAGGGGGCTGTCCAGATGCCCCTGGATGCGGCCCTGCCGGTTCCACTCGGTCTGGCCGTGGCGTACGACGATGAATTCGGTTTCCAAGCGCGTCCTCCTCAGCCGATCTCGCAGAGCAGTCCCTTCAGGTACTCGCCCTCGGGAAACGCCAGGCTCACCGGGTGATCCGCCGCGGCACTCATGTGATGCAGGATGCGGGCATCCACCCCGGCGTCGACCGCGGCCCCGGCGACGATCTTCTGGAAAAGATCCCGCGACACCCCGCCGGAGCAGGAGAAGGTGAACAGCAGGCCGCCGGGCCGCAGCAGCTTCATGGCCCAGAGGTTGATGTCCTTGTAGCCGCGAGCGGCACGCTCCGCCGCCGAGGCCGTGGGGGCGAACTTCGGCGGATCGAGGACGATCACGTCGAAGCGCCGCCCCTGGTCACGGAACTTGCGCAACTGCGCGAAGACATCGGCCTGCACCGCATCTGACCTCGCCTCCGGCAGCGCGTTGGCCACGACGTGCCGGCGCAGGGCTGCGAGCGCCTCCGGCGAACTGTCCACCGAGGTCACGTGGGCCGCCCCGCCCGCGAGCGCGCTGAGGGTGAAGCCCCCGGTGTAGCAAAAGCAGTCCAGCACCTCTCGCTCGGCAGCCAGGTCGCGCAGCAGGGCACGGTTGTCGCGCTGGTCGAGATAGAAACCCGTCTTGTGGCCATCGACGATGTCGATGCTGAGGCGCAACCCGTTTTCCTCCATTCCCACCGGGCCGCCCGGAGCCTCGCCACGCAGCGGCCCGACCCGGGGAGCCAGCCCCTCGAGTGCGAGCACATCGGCATCGGAGCGCTCGTAGACCGACGATATGCCGGTGGCGGCGCACACCGCATCGACGATCGCCTCACGCCACCGCCACGCTCCGGCGGTGGTGAGTTGCACCACGGCCTGGTCGGCGAACCGATCCACGACGACCCCGGGAAGGCCGTCGGCCTCTCCGTGCACCAGACGCACCGCGTGCCCCGTCTCGGTGCCGAACACTCGGTCGCGGCGCGCGACGGCGACGCGGACGCGTTCGGCGAAAAACTCGCCATCGATGCGCGCACCCTCGTGGAAATCCCAGACGCGCCCGACGATCTGCGACTCGGGACTGCAGGCCGCCCAGGCCAGAAAACCGCCCTGGGCTGAACGCACCTCGACGGTGTCGCCCGGCGAAGGCGTGCCTTCGATGCGCTCCACCGCCCCGGAGAAGATCCAGGGATGGCGTCGTTGCAGGGATCTCTGACGATCCGGTCGCAACACGAGCCTGGGAACGCCGCCGCTGCCAGGCACACGGGCCGGCGTCAGCGGACCGGCGTCGGCTGGTCCCGCGTCCTGCCCGCGGGGCCGGCTGGTATCGCGTTCGTCGCGGGCCCTGCGGCGGGGAGGCTGCTGTTTCCTGTCGGCTGTCATGGTGCGGCGGTGGTCGTCCCGGGTAAGTGCGGACGCCTGCTGGTTCGGAGGGATGTCGAGCATACCCCGCCTCCCGGGGCGCTGTCCCCAGGCCCCGCGCCGCGGCGCCTCAGTAGGTTTCGAGGTGCAGCCGGCCCTGCGCCTTGAGACCGGCGGCCAGGCTGTCCCAGTCGAGACCCGTCTGGCGGGCGATGTCGGCAAGCGCCAGGACGACGCCCTCCTCCATGCTCTTCAGGCCACACACGTAGATGAAGGTATCGGCATCGGCGAGCAGCCGGCCGAGGTCGGGCGCGCGCTCGCGCATCGCGTCCTGCACGTAACGTCGCGGCTGGCCGGGGGTGCGGGAAAAGGCGAGGTTCACGTCGATGAAGTCGTGCGGCAGATTCATCAGCGGCCCGAAGTAAGGCAGTTCCTGCTGCGTGCGGGCACCGAAGAACAGCATCAGCTTCCCGCCCTCGAACCGCCCGCCCGAACGCAGCCTGCGACGCCACTCGGTCATCGCGCGCATGGGGGCCGATCCGGTGCCGGTACAGATCATGACGATGTTCGAGCGGGGGTGGTTGGGCATCAGGAAGGACGCGCCGAACGGGCCGATGACCTCGACCCGATCCCCCACGCCGAGATCGCACAGGTAGTTGGAGCACACGCCCGCGACGGGCCGACCTGCATGGTCGGCGGTGACGCGCTTCACCGTGAGCGCGACGTTGTTGTACCCCGGGCGCTCTCCGTGGCGCGGGCTGGCCACCGAGTATTGCCGGGCGTGGTGCGGTTTGCCGGATGAGTCCACACCGGGAGGCACGATGCCGATGGACTGCCCCTCCAGTACCGGGAAAGGCATCGCACCGAAATCCAGCACGATATGGTGGGTGTCGCTCTGGGTGCCGGCCTCGGTCACCCGGTGATTGCCCGCCACCGTCGCCATGGTCGGGTTCCGCGGGCCGTAAAGGTTCACGTACGGGTGAGCGGCCGACCACGGGGGTACGACGGCATTGAACGCAGCGGTGTGGAACGTCGCCGCACCGGGCTCGCCGCTTTCGGTGCCGACGGGTTCCGCTGACGCTGCCGGCGGATCCCCCGCATCGGCCCGGGCGAGAACTTCGGCGGGCAGGTCCGGCGGCAGTTCGTCCCAGCCCAGTTGTGCCTCCACCGTATAGGCCTGGTCCCGCGGCACCATGCGCCAGTTGTCGATGGCGCCCGTCGGACACGGCGGCACGCAGGCCATGCAGCCATTGCAGACCTCCGCCTTGACCACGTAGTTGCGGTCATCGTGGGTGACTGCCCCGATGGGGCAGGTCGCCTCGCAGGTGTTGCAGCGGATGCAGATCTCGGGATCGATGACGTGCTGGCGCAGCAACCCGACCCCGGTGGCCAGGGCGTCCATCAGTTGAAGCGCACGTATTCGAAGTTGACTGGCTGGCGATTGATGCCGATGGCGGGCGGTGCGATCCAGCCTGCGAACCGGCCAGGCTCCACCACGCGGCCCATCAGGGACGCAACGAAGGCGCGATCGGCGGCCGTCGGCAGCCAGGCGTCCACCGAGGCATCCCACTCGGCCTGCGACACAGGCCGGCCCTCGGGGGAGATGCGCAGGTTCGACAAGGTACCGATCCGACGGTTGAAGGCCTTGTGCGGCACCGTCAGGCGCTGGCCCACACCGGCCTTCTCGAGCACACGGTTCCAACGCTGTACGCCGGCCACGGAGTCCTTGATGAAGTCGTCGCGCAGCACTTCGTTGAGCGCGTTGAGCATCGGCACCTGCTTCTCCACCAGGCGATCGCCCTGCACATCGAGGACCGTGTACTGCTGGTCCAGCAGGGTGTGGTCATCGGCACGCTTGCCTTCCTCGTAGCGACCCTTCAGGCCGGCGGTGTAGAACATGGCGGCGTTGGAGGACTGGTCCGCACCGAACAGGTCGATCGTCACGCTGTAGTGGAAGTTCAGATAGCGCTGGATGGTCGGCAGGTCGATGGCGCCGGCGGCCCGCACCTGGGCGGGATCGTCGGTCTCGAGGGCATTCATCACCTCGCAGGTACGCTGCAGCACGCGGGCCACGCCGGATTCGCCCACGAACATGTGGTGGGCCTCCTCGGTGAGCATGAACTTCGTGGTGCGGGCGAGGGGATCGAAACCCGACTCGGCCAGGGCGCAGAGCTGGAATTTGCCGTCCCGGTCGGTGAAGTAGGTGAACATGAAGAAGCTGAGCCAGTCGGGCGTGCGCTCGTTGAAGGCGCCCAGGAAGCGCGGGTTGTCCGCATCGCCGGAGCGGCGCTCGAGCAGGGCCTCGGCCTCCTCGCGCCCGTCGCGGCCGAAGTGACGGTGCAGCAGGTAGACCATGGCCCACAGGTGCCGGCCTTCCTCGACGTTGACCTGGAACAGGTTGCGCAGATCGTACTGAGAGGGTGCGGTCAGGCCGAGGTGGCGTTGCTGCTCGACCGAGGCGGGCTCGGTGTCGCCCTGGGTGACGATGATGCGCCGCAGGTTGGCGCGGTGTTCGCCCGGCACCTCCTGCCACACGTCCTCGCCCTGGTGCGCGCCGAAGTGGATCTTGCGGCCCTCCTCGCGTGGATTCAGGAAGATGCCCCAGCGGTAGTCGGGCATCCTGACGTGGCCGAAATGGGCCCAGCCCTGGGGATCCACGCTCACGGCGGTACGCAGATAGACATCGAAATCCTGTGAGCCGTCGGGCCCCATGTCGTTCCACCAGCCCAGGAAGTTGGGCTGCCACTGCTCGAGCGCGCGCTGCAGGGCGCGGTCTCCGGAGAGGTCGACGTTGTTGGGGATCTTCTGGGCGTAGTCGATGCTGCTCATGGTCATGCTCCTCGGTGGAGCCGCGCACGGGCGGCTCTGGATCGGATGGTGCGGATGACGGGCCCTGCCGGGCTCAGACCCGGTCCGGATCGAAACGGGCCTTCTCGCCCTTGCCGTAGACCTTCAGCGCACCTTTCTCGCCGACGGCGCTCGGGCGGTTGAAGATCCAGTTCTGCCAGGCGCTGAGCCGGCCGAAGATGCGGGTCTCCATGGACTCTCCGTGACCGAAGCGCAGGTTGGCTTCCAGGCCGGTAAGCGCGTCGGGAGACATGGCGGCGCGCTCCTCGATCGCGATGCGCACCTCGTCATCCCAGTCGATGTCGTCCGGCGTCGCAGTGACCAGACCCAGAACGGCGGCTCGGCCGGGATCGAGGCACTCCCCGATCGCCGCTCGCGCGGCCTCCATCGGCGCGGCTTCCGCATAGAAGCGGCGCGACAGCCGGGACTCCCCGTGGATCATCGGGTAGGCACCGAAGTTGGCTTCCGACAATGTCAGGCGAGGCGCCCGCTCCGGGGTGTCGGGCAATGCCAGCATGTAGGTGCGATCCGCGGCGAACGCCAGCTCTGCCAGGGTGCCTGCAAAGCACGAGCCGGGCTCGATCAGCGCGAACAGGGTGCGGGAGGACACGTCGAGCCGCGCCAGCGTACGCCGCAACAAACCGGCGACTTCCCGGACGAACCAGTGGTCCGCGTGAGCCTTCAGGGCGGCGTCGCAGGCGAGTACGTGGGCCGGGTCTCCGGCGGTGCGCAGGAGCCAGGTGCCAATGGCCAGTTCGTTGGTGCGTAGCGACAGGATGGCGTCGTCGAGTTCTCGGGCCATGCGCAGGGGCCACCAGTCGGCGCCGGCCGCGAGGATGGATGCGGGATCGGTTGCAGGCGCGGCGTCAGGTGCCCGGACTACAAGACTGGCGGTGCGCTGACCCCGGTCGATTGCCACCTTGACATGGCGATATTCGAGACTGTCGGCGGTGTCGGTGCGCTCGAGCGGCGTCAGGGTGACGCCTTGCGCGCCCTCCGGCCGGTCGCTGCCCGCGGCGAGGGACCGGGCACGCTCCTGCACCGCGCGCCCGAATTCGCTCGGCTTTGCCAGCGCGTCCACCAGGCGCCACTCCAGGGCACGCTGACCTCGCACGCCCTCGGTGGTGGTGCAGAACACGTCAGCCAGATCATGACGCACGTGTCGCTTGTCGGTGACCCGGGTCAGCCCCCCCGTGCCGGGCAGCACACCCAGCAGCGGCACCTCGGGCAGCGAGACTGCCGAGGAGCGGTCATCCACCAGCACGATTTCATCGCAGGCCAGAGCGAGCTCGTAGCCGCCACCGGCACAGGTGCCGTTGAGCGCGGCCAGGAAGCGCAGACCGGAATGGCGGGACGAATCCTCGATGCCATTGCGCGTCTCGTTGGTGAACTTGCAGAAGTTGACCTTCCAGCCGTGCGAGGACGTGCCGAGCATGAAGATGTTGGCGCCCGAACAGAAGATGCGGTCCTTCAGGCTGGTCACGACGACACAGCGCACCCCGGGGTGCTCGAAGCGGATGCGGTTCAGTGCATCGTGCAGTTCGATGTCCACGCCGAGGTCGTACGAGTTCAGCTTCAGCTTGTAGCCCGGACGCAACCCGGCGTCCTCGTCGACGTCCAGGGCAAGGGTCGCGACGGGCCCGTCGAAAGTCAGCTTCCAGTGGCGGTAGCTGGACGGGTCGACACGGTAATCGACCTTGGGCGTATCCATCAGAGATGTCTCCCAAAAATCATGCACTAAACTGCATGTCGCCGACGGGCGATGTGCAATATATTGCCGGCTCGATTTCCTCGTCAACCCGTCGCCCGTTGCAGCGCACGTTCACGCATGAATCCCCTGTCGCTTGCACGGTGCGTCCGACCCACTGCCACCCGCCCCGCCAAGGCGCGCGCGAGGCTCCGTTGCGCCAGCAGGCAATCGGTACCGCTATGTGGCGGCCGTACCGGACCCGACGACTGCCCGGAGCAACTCGGCCACCGCGGCTTCCTCCGACTGCCCGCTGGTGTCGATGGTCACGTCCGCCCTGGCATAGGACGGCGTGCGTCCCGCGAGGATGCGGCGCAGATCTCCCATCGCCTCGTCGTTCCCGGCCATGGGTCGAAGGTCACCCTGGGCGATGACTCGGCTCATGTGATCCTCGGGCCGCGCGCGCAACCAGACAGTGTGGCAATGCTGCAAAAGAAGTTCGAACGTGGTCTCGTCGGAAACGATGCCGCCGGGGGTGGCGATGACCGCAGAAGGCCACTGCTGCAGCGTCAGCTCCAGGGCGCGCCGCTCATAGCGCCGGTAGGCGGCAGCCCCGGACAGGGCGTGTATCTGGTCGATGGCCATGCCGGCCACCGCTTCGATCTGCCGGCTGAGTTCGACGAAAGGCACCCGAAGCGCCTGCGCGAGCCTCTGGCCCAGCGTCGACTTGCCGGCCCCGCGCAGACCGATCAGGGCGATGCGCAGGGACCGGTGGGCCACCTGGGTCTGGCCTGCGAACAACGCCTCGAGCCGCGCACGGGCCGCCTCCAGGTCGGCTTCGGAGCAGTTCGCCAGCAGTGCGCGAATGGCGACCCAATGCGGCGATGCCGGTGCGGCGGGATCGACCAGGTCAGCCAGCGCACAGCGCAACGCCGCCGCGACCTGCTGGAGCACGAGCACGGACGCATTGCCGGTTCCGAGCTCGAGATTGGCGAGATGACGCTCGGACAAACCGGCGGCTGCCGCCAGACTTCTGCGACTGTGGCCCTGGCGGCCACGCAGGGCGCGGATGCGCTCTCCCAGGGCAATGAGGAAGGGATCCGTCACTTGCGTCGGGCGCGGGGATGCGCCGCGTCGTAGACCTTGGCAAGATGCTGGTAGTCCAGATGGGTATAGACCTGGGTTGTCGACAGGCTCGCGTGTCCCAGCAGTTCCTGCACCGCCCTCAGGTCGCCGCTGGACTGCAGCAGGTGGCTGGCGAAGGAATGCCGCAGGGCGTGCGGATGTACGCCGACATCCAGACCGCGGGCCAGCGCCCGTCGCCTGAGCCGTTCCTGCACCACGCGGGGCGAGATCCGGCGTCCACGCAGGCCCACGAACAGGGCGCTCTCACCCGGCAGGGCGACCGTGTCACGCACGACGAACCACTGCTCGAGCGCCGTCACCGCCGCCGCGCCCACCGGCACGACACGCGTGCGCGCCCCCTTGCCCAGGACCTTCACGCTGCGATCACGAAGATCGACGTCGCCCAGGGACAGGCCCACTGCCTCGGCAAGCCTCAGTCCGGAGGAATACACCAACTCGAACAGCGCCCGGTCGCGTGCCCCGATCACCCCCTCCTCGTCACCGTCGAGCAGTTGGGCGGCCTGATCGGGCGTGAGGGTCGAGGGGAGATGGCGCGGCGCGCGCGGGGCCTTCAATCCGAGCGCGGGATTCACCGCGAGGCCGTGGTCGCGAGCCAGCCACGCGAAGAAGGCCCGCCACGCCGACAGCTTGCGCGCCAGGCTGCGACCTCCCAGACCCTGGCCGTGAAGCCGCGCCAGAAAACGGCGCAGGTCGTGGACCGACAGCTTCATCACGTCCGCCTCACCCCGCAGCTCGAGCAGCTGGCGCACGTCGCGGCCGTAGTTGTCGACGGTGTGGGCGGCAAGCCGGCGTTCCGTGACCAGATGGGCGACGAACCCGTCGAACAGCGCGGCGCCCGGATCGGCCAACCGGTCCGGCGACGCCATCAGGCCGCTGCGGGCAGGCAGCGACGCAGCACCGCACCGATCATCTCGGCCAGCCGCGTCAGGTACAGCGCGCCCATGTCCGGGCGGAATCGCTCCGGATCCTCCGAACCCATGGCCAGCAACCCCGACACGGCGCCGGCATGCAGCGCGACGTAACCGAAGGAGGCCAGAGCCGGACCATCGTGGGAGAACCAGCCGAGCGTCTCGAACATCGGGGTCGCGCTGAAGTACGGCTCGGCCAGACTCTCGGCGAACGCACGCGCTTCGGGACCGGCCGGACCCAGGCCGCAGCAGTCCTCGCCGTCCTTCCAAAGCCGCAGAGCGACGGCAGGAATGCCGAAGTCCTCCCGCAGGCTCGAGTTCAGCGCGCTCACCACTGCCTCGAAGTCGGGGGCCGCGATGATCTCCAGGGTCACCCGGTGCATGCGGTCCATGGTTGTGTCGTTCTTCTGGCCGAAATGCACGAACTCCCTCAGCTTCTCCTCGAGCACGCGGTTGCGATCGCGCAGGGTCACGATCTGGCGCTCGGCAATGGGGATGGCCCGCCCACCGAGAGGGTGGGGGACGTAGATCTCGGCCAGCATGTCTGCGTATTCGTCGAAGAACTCGGGATGTTCCTTGAGGTACTGCGCCACTTCGTCTGCGCTGAGTCGCATGGGTTTTCCTGTGGTTGTGGATTCAGCCGGGCAGGTCGATCTCGCCGTCGAACACGCGTTCGGCCGGTCCGGTCATGAGTACGGGCTGCCCTTCGCCAGCCCAGCGGATGAGCAGTGTGCCGCCCCGCGCCAGCACGGTCACAGGGCTGTCCAGCAGTCCGCGCAGCACGCCCGACACGACCGCCGCGCAGGCGCCGGTGCCGCAGGCCAGGGTCTCGCCGGCGCCACGCTCGTACACCCGCAGGCGGATCCGATGCCTGTCGAGCACCTGCATGAAGCCTGCGTTCACCCGCTCGGGAAACCGGACGTGGCTCTCGATGGCCGGACCGAGCAGCTCGACCGGCGCGGTGTCGACGTCATCGACCAGCAGGACGGCGTGCGGATTCCCCATGGACACCACGCCCACCTCGAGCCTCTGTCCCGCCACCTCCAGGGGGTGCACCGGCGCACGCGCTTGCGCGACAAACGGCACCCTGGCGGGCTCGAGGATGGGCGCCCCCATGTTCACCGTGACGCTGCCGTCGGCCTCGAGCCGCGGCACGATGACCCCGGCAGCCGTGCCGACACGGATCTCGGGGCGTTCCGTGAGGCCGCGGTCGTGCACGAAGCGCACGAAACACCGCGCCCCGTTGCCGCACTGCTGCACTTCGCCGCCGTCGGCGTTGAAGATGCGATAGCGGAAGTCGGTGTCGCTGGCGTCCGGAGGCTCGACCACGAGAATCTGGTCGCAGCCGACACCGAAGCGGCGATCCGCCAGAAACCGGAGCTGATCCGGACCCAGGGCGAAGGGCTCGCGCGTGGCGTCGATCACGACGAAGTCATTGCCTGCGCCCTGCATCTTGGTGAAACGCAGCCTCATCGCCCTCCCCCCGCGCGCTCTGTCGCGCCGCCCGCAGCGAGCGCCTTGGACATGACGAAGTCGTCCATCACGAACCCCCCGCCGATGTCGACCACCACTTCGCGCGCAACGTCGAAGCCGTTGCGCCGGTAGGCAGCAATGGCCTGGGCGTTGTTGCGGTTCACCTGTAGCCACAGGCTTGAAGCCCCGAGTGCCCGGGCTTCGCGCTCGACGTGCGCGAGCAGTCGCGACCCGTAACCCTGGCCCCGTGCATCATGGCGGACGTAGAGCTTGTCGAGCTTGCACTCGCCCGTCGCGACGGGCTCGTACTGGGCGAAGGCCATCAGGCACCCAGCCTCCTCCAGCACATCCCAGCGCCGCAATGCGCGGTCGAGATCCGCGGCGATCAGTTCGCGACGATAACGCTGACCCAGCATGTAATCTATCTGCGCCACGGAAATGATGGACGGGTAGTGGGCATGCCAGGTGTCCCGCGCCAGGGTCAGCACCGCCGGGATGTCGTCGACTTGCAGGGGCCGGATGCGGACGCCATCGCTCATACAATGCGAAACGCGTGGCGTTGCATGGCCCAGACGATGCGATGACTGGGGCGCGTCTCGTCCGTTGACAGGCCGACCACAGCCATCACCCTGATGGCCGCGAGTTCACGGCACAGGCTCGCCGCATCCGGATTGGCAAAGCAGGCGTTCGACGACACTCTCACTCCTCAATATAGTCTGGATTCGCCCTCTGGCCGGGTCTTGAAGCGCTTGTGCAGCCAGAGGTATTGGTCAGGCATTTCGCGGATCCGGTCCTCGATGAAGGCATTCATGCGCCGCGTGTCCGCCTCCACATCGGCACCGGGATAATTGTCCCACGCAGGATAGGCGCGGATCACGTAGCCCTGGGCCCCGTCGAGCTGTCGGATCACAACCGGAACCACCGGCAGACCGGTGAGGCGGGCGATGCGCGGCAGGGCAGTCACGGTGGCTGCGTCGACACCGAAGAACGGCACGAACACCGAATCCCTCGGCCCGAGGTCCATGTCAGGCGAAAGCTGGACGCTGTAGCCTTCCCGCACCCCGCGGATGATTGCCTTGACACCCGCCTGGCGGGCCACCATCCGTGCCCCGAACCGGGAACGCGCCCGGAGCAGGAATTCATCGAACGCACGGTTCTTCTGGTGCGCATAGACCGCGAGGCCCCTGTACTCGAGGCTCAGACGGATGCCTTCGAGATCCAGGGCGACGAAATGCGGCACGAGCAGCAGGAAGCGGCCATCGGCAGGCACATGGTGCCAGTCCTGAAGCCGGACCACATCGCGCAGCCGTTGCTCCGAGCCGAACCAGGCGATGGAGGATTCGAGCAGGGCACGTCCGAAACGCCTGAAATGGGCACGCACGACCCGCTCCCTGGCATCCAGGGTCCACGAGGGAAAGCACAGCCGCAGATTGGTGCGGGCAACGAGCCGCCGCTCTCGGGACAGCGTGAACAGCAGCATGCCGAGGCCGTTTCCGAGCGGAGCGAGCAGACGCAGCGGCATCCGGTGGAGCATCCACATCAGGCCCAGGATGAAGCGTAGGGCCAGAGCGCTCAACACGCCTCCACCGGGGTCGGAGGCGTGACGCCAGCCGGCACCTTGTAGCGATTGTAGGACCACAGATACTGCTCGGGGCAACGTCGGATCACCCGCTCCACAGCACGATTCAGTCGCGCCGGTCCTTCAGCGCCGTCGAGATCCTCGGCAAGCGTCTCGAACTCGAGGCAGAACCCGCGTCCACCTGGCAATCGACGACTGCAGGCCAGTATCACGGCGCAGCCGGTGGCTTTCTGCAGGCGACCGATCAGGGTCATCGTGTAGGCCATGCGGCCGAAGAAAGGTGCCCACACACCCTCGCCGAATCCAGGCACCTGATCTGGCAGCACGCCCACCGCCTCGCCCGATCTGAGAGCCTTGAGCAGGCGCCGGACGCCGGCCAACGAGGTGGGCGCGACGCGACCCTGACCGCGACATCGCGCCGCGCGCATCAGCGGCTCCAGCCAGGACAGCTTGGGCGGTCTGTACAACACGGTGAGAGGCAGCCGAAGGGCTGCGTAGGTGGCGGCGATCTCGAAACAGCCGAGGTGGGGGGTCAAGAACAGAACTCCCCGGCCTTCGCGCATGGCGTCGTCCACCAGCCGCCACTGGCCAGGGTCCATCACCAGGCGCTCGACCCGGCTTGCGGAGCGGAACCAGATGGCCGGCAGTTCGAGGAGCCCCTTGCCGATCTCGGCAGCAATGCGCCGCTCCAGGGCTTCACGCGTCGGGCCGGCATCCGGCGCGAGTCCGCTGCAGGCGAGGTTCTCCGCCAGCAGGCGTCGGAACCGCGGCGACAGCCTGCGCGTCGCACGGCCGACCCCGGCACCCACGAGATGCAGCATACCCAGGGGCAGCAGTGCGGTGATTTGCAGCAGTACGCGGAGGATCATCGGCTCGGCTATCGGGGCTGGCGGGGAATCTGCTACCCTCTTTTACTTCCCCCATTCGACAAACCTATCTAAGGTTCGGGCTGATGAGCGAGTTTTTATTCACTTCAGAATCGGTTTCGGAAGGACATCCGGACAAGGTGGCGGACCAGATCTCCGATGCCGTCCTGGACGCGATCTTATCCCAGGACCGGTACTCCCGCGTCGCGGCAGAGACCCTGGTCAACACCGGCCTGGTCGTGATGGCCGGCGAGATCACCACCCATGCGACGGTGGATTACCAGCAGGTGGCACGCGACACCATCAAGCGCATCGGCTACGACAACACCGACTACGGCATCGACTATCGCGGATGTGCCGTGCTCGTCGCCTACGACAAGCAGTCTCCGGACATCGCCCAGGGCGTCAACGAGGGTCAGGGTCTGGATCTCGACCAGGGCGCCGGCGATCAGGGACTCATGTTCGGCTACGCCTGTGAAGAGACCCCGCAGCTCATGCCGATGGCCATCCACCTGTCGCACCGGCTGATGGAGCGGCAATCGGAACTGCGCAAGGACGGCAGACTGCCCTGGCTGCGCCCGGATGCGAAGTCGCAGGTCACCATCCGCTACGCCGGCAACCGACCGGTGGCGATCGACACCGTGGTGCTCTCCACCCAGCACGCCCCGGAGATGTCACATGCCCAGATCCAGGAAGCGGTCATCGAGCACATCATCAAGCCGGTATTGCCCAAGGAGCTCATCAAGGGCGAGATCCGGTATCTGGTGAACCCGACCGGAAAATTCGTGATCGGCGGACCGCACGGTGACTGTGGCCTGACCGGCCGCAAGATCATCGTCGATACCTATGGTGGTGCTGCGCCCCACGGTGGCGGAGCGTTCTCCGGCAAGGACCCGTCGAAGGTGGATCGCTCGGCCGCCTATGCGGCGCGCTATGTGGCGAAAAACATCGTGGCTGCCGGTCTGGCCTCCAAATGTCTGGTCCAGCTCTCCTACGCCATCGGCATCGCCCGCCCGACCAGCATCATGGTCACCACCTACGGCACGGGCAAACTGCCGGACGAACAGATTTCCGCTCTCGTGGGACGGCACTTCGACCTGCGGCCCAAGGGCATCGTCCAGATGCTCGATCTGCTGCGCCCAATCTACACACGCACTGCAGCTTACGGGCACTTTGGCCGCGACGAGCCTGAGTTCACCTGGGAGGCTACCGACAAGGCCCAGGCACTCCGGGACGCCGCCGGACTCTGAGTCGACATCACCCCGCGCTCTGCGCGGGGTGATGTCCATGTTTGCCACCCGACCGGGCAGGCGGTGGCGGGACCCGGAAGCTGCCCCGCCATCGCCCTGTTGCCTGGTGCAATTTCCGGTCTAGGCACCCCGACGGGCGCGCTGAGGCGCGCCCGTTTGCTTGGGTGCGCCCCGCGAGACCCCGTCCCGATGTCCGGCACCGCGGCCATCCGGGCGACGCCCAGCCCCAGGTCGTCCGTTCCCCGCTCGCGTCGGAACAGCTGCAGGACGCGCTCTGGGTTCAAGCCCCTCCAGCGTGCTGGCTGGAAGGCGCTGTGCTGTGAACCGCTCGATTTGCCGGATCTTGTGGGCATCCTCCGGCTGGGCCAGGGTAATGGCCAGTCCGGAACGCCCGGCACGGCCGGTGCGCCCGATGCGGTGCACGTAGTCCTCGGCGCTGATGGGAAGTCCGTAGTTGATGACGTGACTGATGCTTGGCACGTCGATGCCGCGAGCAGCGACATCCGTTGCCACGAGAACCCGCAGGCGGCGCTGGCGCAAGGCGTTCAGGGTGCGGTTTCTGACGCCCTGCGGCATGCCTCCGTGCAAGGGCGCCACCGCATGGCCGTCCTCCGCCAACTGCGCGGCCACCCTTTCGGCATCCTGCTGGGTCGAGGTGAAGACGATGGCCTGATCGATGTCCGGGTCGCCCAGCAGGCGATCGAGGATGCGTTCCTTGTGCGACCGGCTGTCGGCCCAATGAAGCCTCTGGCTGATGTTTTCGTGGCGGTCGCGGTGCGACTCCAGTTCGATACGGCGTGGCTGACGCAACAGTTCCGCGCCGAGGGCAGCAATTCGACCACCCAGAGTGGCAGAGAACAACACCGTCTGGCGGGTGCGCGGCGTAGCCTCGGCAATGCGCTGGATATCCTCGATGAACCCCATGTCTAGCATCCGGTCCGCCTCGTCGAGGACCAGGACTTCGACGTTGGACAGGTTCAGGCGTCCGCTTTCCAGGTGATCGATCAGACGGCCGGGCGTGGCGACGAGGATGTCGAGGCTGCCGCGGATGGCCTTTAGCTGGGCACCATAGGGAACTCCGCCCACGACCGTGGCCACACGCAACCACTTGAAGAAGCGTCCGTACGTCTCGCATGCCTTGGCCACCTGCATCACCAGTTCGCGGGTGGGTGCGAGGACCAGAACGCGCGGCCCACCACCGGCGCCGGTGCGACGGGTCCCATCCGACATGCGCTGGAGGGCAGGCAACACGAAAGCTGCAGTCTTGCCACTGCCCGTCGCGGAACAGACCATCAGGTCGGCGCCCTCGATGGCAGCGGGGATGGTTGCGGTCTGGACCGGCGTTGGCTGGCTGTACCCGGCCTGTTCGAGCGCCTTCAGCAGGGCGTCGTGCAGACCAAGGGAAGAAAAACCACTCTGGGCGCTCTCGCTCGAGGCGCCATCGTTCGTCGACATGAGAATCTCCGGACAACAGGTTCCGGCGACAGCGTCGCCGGGGTGGGTCGCGCAAGGTGGCGACGGCATCGCCGCCAACCAGAGACGCCCCAGCCTGCGGGGGTCGGAGTCAGAGCCGATGAATGCCTGACAGGGGGAAGCCGGGACGGCATGACGCTGTCAGACTTTCGATGATACTCCAGGTGGTGCATTGCAGCAACGTCGGCGCCATGCGCGCATGCACTTTGCTTCCTCAGCGGGAGTTTTTCGAATATCATTTGTGGTTCTGTTCCGAGGAGCGTTGCAACGGGTGTCGACCCGCCAGGCTCGGGACGGCCTTACAGGCCTTTGCAACGGCGCTCGTTGATCCGTGACCAGCACACGGGAGACGAGCGTTCGGATGATCCCTGCCCCCTCCCCGCGTTGGTCCCTCGACCAGGAGTGACCATGTCCGTCGTATCCAAGCTCAAGCCCGCCGCGCCCGATTTCATCGTGGCCGATCTGTCCCTTGCCGACTGGGGTCGCAAGGAAATCCGCATCGCCGAAACGGAGATGCCCGGCCTGATGGCGATCCGCGATGAGTTCGCCAGCCAGCAACCGCTGCGCGGCGCCCGCATCACTGGCTCGCTCCACATGACGATCCAGACTGCTGTCCTGATCGAAACGCTCCAGGCACTGGGCGCCGACGTGCGCTGGGCGTCGTGCAACTTCTTCTCCACCCAGGATCACGCCGCAGCCGCGATCGCGGCCCAGGGCACACCGGTGTTCGCCGTGAAGGGCGAAACTCTCGCCGACTATTGGGTCTACACCCATCGCATCTTCGAATGGCCCGATGGCGGTTATTCGAACATGATCCTGGACGATGGCGGTGACGCCACCCTGCTGCTGCATCTCGGGACGCGGGCGGAGTCCGATGCGTCGGTATTGAACCACCCGACCAGCGAGGAGGAGCAATTCCTGTTCGCCTCGATCCGTGAGCACCTGGCGCGCGATCCCAAGTGGTACTCCACCCGTCTGGCGCATGTGAAGGGCGTCACCGAGGAGACCACCACGGGCGTGAAGCGGCTCTACCAGATGGCGACCGAAGGCACGCTCCGCTTCCCCGCCATCAATGTCAATGATTCGGTCACCAAGTCCAAGTTCGACAACCTCTATGGCTGTCGCGAGTCGCTGGTAGACGGCATCAAGCGCGCCACCGACGTCATGATCGCAGGCAAGATCGCGGTTGTGGCGGGCTACGGTGACGTGGGCAAGGGCTCCGCCCAGGCCCTGCGGGCCTTGTCGGCCCAGGTCTGGGTGACCGAGATCGATCCCATCTGCGCGCTACAGGCCGCGATGGAGGGATACCGGGTGGTCACCATGGACTACGCCGCCGACAAGGCAGACATCTTCGTCACCGCGACCGGTAATTTCCATGTGATCACGCACGAGCACATGAAAGCCATGAAGGACCAGGCCATCGTCTGCAACATCGGGCACTTCGACAACGAGATCGACATCGCGTCCCTGTCCCCTTACCAGTGGGAGGAAATCAAGCCCCAGGTGGATCATGTGATCTTCCCGGACGGCAAGCGGATCATCATGCTGGCCAAGGGGCGCCTGGTGAATCTCGGCTGCGGCACCGGACACCCGAGCTACGTCATGTCCTCGTCGTTCGCCAACCAGACCATCGCGCAGATCGAGCTGTTCCAGAACACGGCCAACTACCCGATCGGGGTCTACACCCTGCCCAAGCACCTCGACGAGAAGGTCGCGCGGCTACAGCTCAAGAAGCTCAACGCCCAGCTGACCGAACTCACCGACGCGCAGGCACGCTACATCGGTGTGCAGAAGTCCGGGCCGTACAAGCCGGACCTCTACCGCTACTGATGCGGACCCGGGGGGCCGCTGCGCAGCGGCCCCCCGCCCCCCGGGTTTGGCGACCAGACCCGCCCGTCGTCAGACCTGTCCGCTCCGTCGAGCCCACCCACCGCCACGCGCGCCCACCGATGCATTCTCCCGCAGCAAGACAGTTCTCCTGCGAACTATTTCCCCCTCAGACGCCGGAAGGCATGGCGAAACTCGAGGTGACGGTGCGTCAGTTGATGCAGCTTGGACCGGAATACATCTCGGTCACCTACGGTGCGGGCGGATCCACCCGGGAGAGAACACTCGGGGTGGTCCGCTCACTGCAGCAGCGCGGCATCGACGTTGCGCCGCACCTGTCCTGCGTGGCTGCGAGCCGTGCCGGCACGCGCGAACTGGTGGACGAGTACCGGAGGCTCGGCATCGGGCGCATCGTGGCACTGCGGGGTGACCTGCCCTCAGGCATGGTGGAGATCGGCGAGTTCCGCTACGCCGCGGATCTGGTGGCCTTTCTGCGAGAGAGCTATGGCGACGTGTTCCGCATTGAGGTTGCGGCCTATCCGGAGGTACATCCACAGGCACGTTCGGCAGATGACGACCTGAAGCATTTCAAGGCCAAGGTCGAAGCGGGCGCCGACGCGGCCATCACCCAGTATTTCTACAACCGTGATGCCTACGCGAGCTTCGTGGATCGATGCGCGTCCCTGGGCGTCACCATCCCGATCGTCCCGGGCATCATGCCCATCACGCGCTATACACAGCTGGCGCGTTTCTCGGACGCCTGCGGTGCTGAAATTCCGCGCTGGATTCGCAAAAGGCTGGAAGGTTATGGTGACGACTCGGCATCGATCCGAGCCTTTGGCCTCGACGTGGTGACCCGCCTGTGTGACGACCTGCTCCGAGAAGGGGCACCGGGCCTGCACTTCTACACCTTGAACCAGGCGGGGCCCGTCACGACCATCTGGGAGCGCCTCGGGTTGCCCAGGGCGGCCTGAACGCCACACTCTCGCCGCGCATGGAAACGGCGGGTCAGGCCCGCCGTTTCCATTTCAGGTCCGCGCTGTCGTTCAGGCAGCGCGCTTCTTCTGCTGGGCCGCCGCCTTGTGCATCTGGGCGTAGGCATCATGGGCGGCACCCTCTGCGTCACCCACGTGCACCGGCATACCCATGTCGGAAAGGACGGAACCAAGCGCTGACAGGCACAGCATGACGTTCTCGGGGCGGCAGGAATAGCCCATGGTGCCGAAGCGCCAGATCTTGCCCGCGAGAGGGCCCAGACCGGCGCCGATCTCGAGGTTGAACTCGTTGAGCAGCCGCTTGCGGACTTCCGCCTCCTTGGGGGCGATCGCTTCGGGAATACGCACCGCGTTCATCTGAGGAATCTGGAACTCCTCCTTAACCAGGAAGTGAAGCCCCATTGCCTCGAGCCCCGTCTTCAGGGCGACGTGGTGACGACGATGCCGCGCCCAGCAGTCCTCCAGCGTCTCCTCGCGGATCAGGAGAAGGGCCTCGTGCAGCGCGAACAATGAGTTGGTCGGTGCCGTGTGGTGATAGGTGCGGTTGGTGGCACCCCAGTAGCCGAGCAGCAGATTCATGTCCATGAACCAGCTGTGGATCTTGTCCTTGCGGGCCTTGACGTGCTCGACGACGCGATCGCTGAAGGAAACGGGTGACAGACCGGGCGTGCAGGACAGGCACTTCTGGCTGGCCGAGTAGACGGCATCGGCGTTCCACGCATCCAGCAGCACCGGCACCCCGCCCAGCGAAGTGACTGCGTCCATGATGGTAAGAGCACCATGGCGGTGTGCGACCTCGATGATGCTCTTCGCATCCGACAGACAGCCGGTGGAGGTCTCGGCGTGCACGAAGGCGACCACCTTCGTTTCCGGGTTGGCCTTCAGCGCCTCCTCGACGCGGTTGGGATCGACCGGTGTGCCCCACTCGTGCTCGAGGATCACCGGGATGCCGCCGCAGCGGACCACGTTCTCGAGCATGCGGCCGCCGAACACACCATTGATGCACACGATGACCTTGTCACCCGGGGCCACCATGTTGACGAAGCAGTACTCCATGCCGACGGAGCCCGGCCCGGAGACCGGGAAGGTGAGCGGATTGCGGGTCTGATAGACGTACCGGAGCAGTCCCTTCAGCTCCTCCATCATCTCCACGAAGATCGGGTCGAGATACCCGATGGCCGGCTGGCTCATCGTGGTGAGCACCCGCGGGTGGATCTCCGTGGGCCCGGGGCCCATCAGCGTGCGCTGCGGGGGATGAAAGGAATGGATGCGCTTGGATGGCGCGAAGGAAATCATGGTGTCGCTCCCAGCAATTGAGGTTCCGTGAAAGATTTCGTCCTCGCCGCGGGACTTCACCCGGACCGGGCGACGCCTGTTCGCTTCGTCGAGCACCTCGACCGCGGCGATCTGCCCTTCGGTGATCACCTCGACCTCCATCGCCCAGCGCGCCGGCACATAGCCGGACTTGACCCAGTTGCTGACGACGGCGCGATCGAGCTTGAAGCGTCTGGCCACTTCGGCCTGACTGCCGAAGAGACTGACGAGGCGTTCAACACAGTTCATTGGCTACGCAGGGAACGATTCATGACGTGGATGTTGCCTTATCAAAATAATTTTGACAACCAAATCTTCGCCCCTCCCCAACCGTTGCGGCTTTCTCCCCGTCGCCTGCTGCGTTGACGCCCCTGACCGGAATGGGCACCATCCCACGGGTTCGCGGCGAGGCGCCGGGCGTGCCGCCCGCTGCCATGCCGCCCCAACCCGGCGGGGGCCGCTGGGCCACTCCAGCAGACCCATGCTCGCATTCACTGTCCGGCGTTTGATCCAGGCGGCCGCGGTCATGCTGACCGTCGCATTGCTGGCGTTCTCGCTGTTCCGGTACGTCGGCGATCCCGTGGTCTTCATGCTCGGCCAGGATGCAACCCCGGAAGAGCGGGCTGCGGTGAGCGCAGGGCTCGGTCTGGACCAGCCCTTCCACGTTCAGTACGGGCGCTTCGTCACACGCGCGCTCGCAGGGGAGTTCGGCATGTCGCTGCGACAGATGCGGCCGGTCTCCACCCTGTTCCTGGAA
>Ga0169931_10002576_pt1 | contig 29459 bp, 28 predicted proteins | sample Kivu_15m_20L_FD_129675 | JGI IMG/M metagenome (GOLD analysis project Ga0169931, IMG submission 129675) | Freshwater microbial communities from Lake Kivu, Western Province, Rwanda to study Microbial Dark Matter (Phase II) - Kivu_15m_20L... | ecosystem: Environmental > Aquatic > Freshwater > Lake...
ACTCCGCATGGCGGAGGCCTCGCGCATGCGCGCCGCGCTTCGGCGGGCTCCCATGGCAACGGGCACGATGATCGCGACCAACGTTCCGATAATGCCGATCACCACCAGGAGTTCGATGAGCGAAAAGCCACGATTGCGCGAGAATCCCGACCGCGCGGCGGGCCCGCCGGGCGATTCGGGGCAATGATTCGAAGTCCGCACTGCGTGCTCCATCGTGCCATCGTATGGCACCGTCGGCTGCACGCCTGATGACCCACGCTCGATGAATCACACGATGCCAACGCTCGCCCCTCGCCCGACGCCCCGCCATGACCGGACGAGCGTTCCGCGCGCGCGTGCCTCCTCGCTCGCCGTGTCGGTCGCGCTCACGGCGACCGCCCACGGCCTCGCCGGCGGCACCCATGCGGCCGATTTCCCGGCGCCTGCGCTTGACCGCTGGATGTACCCGTTCAACCCGAGCCCAGGCACGCGCATCGCGATCAGCACGTTCGGCAGCACGCCGGGCGCGCCGGAGTTCGACAGCCGCGACGGCCAGTTGATCGTCGGGTTCGACACGGCCTCGCAGCTTCCGACGGGACTCGGCGGCGCGCTCACCGTCACGCGGTGCGTGCTCGAGCTCGAGGTGAGCAACAACCTCGTCTTCACCTATGACCCGACGCCCGATCCGTGGCAGGCGTTCATCGCCACGAGCGATCCCGCCTTTCAGGCGGACGCCGATGCCGGACAGCCGGTCGAGTGCTTCGCCGTCGGGTTCCGAAACGGCTTCACCGCCCAGACGTTCGCGGAGAACTCGCCGTACGCACCTGCGGGAACCAGCGGGCTCCTGCCGGGCGTGCGCAACGCGTTCGCGGCCGGGTTCGACGCGCAGGGCGCGACCATCGACGTGTCGCAGAACCCGCGGCAGCGCTTCCAGGCGCAGCCCATGGCGATCGGCACCGTCGAGGGGCTGGCGCCCGGGAGCCTGGTGCCCGGCGGTTCCATCATGCGCTTTGAGCTCGACGTCGGCGATGCCGCGTTCCAGGCCTACCTGCAGTCGGGGGTCTCCGCGGGACGCGTGCTGCTCGCGGTCTCGAGCCTCACCCAGGTGGTGCAGGGCTCCGGGCCGTTCCCGTCGTTCATCGCGAAGGAGCATCCCAACGTCACGTTCGGGCTCTCGCGCCCGGCACGGCTCGTCATCGAGGCGACCGAGGGCGCGCCGTGCGCCGGCGCCGACCTCAACTGCGATGGCACCGTGAACGGCATCGACCTCGGCGCGCTGCTCGGCGCGTGGGGTGCGTGCGATGCGTGCGATGCCGACATCAACGGCGACGGCGTCGTGAACGGCGTCGACCTCGGTGCGCTTCTCGGTTCGTGGGGCTGACCGCGCGGGCCGTCAGACCGCAGCCGCGGGGGCGTGTTCTTGCAACGCGCTGACGAACGCCCGCCGAGCCGCCGCCAGCGTGCGTTCGGCGTCGTTGAGCAGCCGCGCCACGACGCCCTCGGGCAGGTTCATGCGCACCGCGACCTGGTGGAGCTCGAGTCCCTCGACGTGCCGCAGCCGCAGCGCCATGCGCTCGTGATGCGACAGCATCTCGAGCACGCGCTCGAAGAACCCAGACCCAAGAGCGGCCGGGCTACGCCGTGCCTTACGTTCCATGATGTCCGCCATGCGTGCACTCCTTTGCACCGCTTCGGCCGAACGACCCGCCACGAAGAGCGTTGAACCAGGCGCGACCGGCCTTACTTCCGACGTCCTTGCCGGTGGCGTCCCCAAGGACGCTCCCTGACGCCGATCGCTTCTGAACCAAATGATAACACCGAATCGGACACGGTCAACCGGAATTCATGCCGCCGCGGGCAGGACCTCAATGTCCTGCGCGATCTCGGCCACGGACTCCTCGAACCCGGGCGCACCGACCAGCGGGCCCGTGGCCGACACGATGAGCGGGTCGAACTGTGCGCCGGACTGCGCCTCCAGCTCGGCGAAGGCCTCCTGCAGGCCCATGGCGCGGCGATACGGGCGCACCGACACCATGGCGTCCAACGCATCGGCCACGGCGACGACGCGCGCGTGCAGCGGGATGGCGGCGCCATGGATGCCGTCCGGGTAGCCGAGGCCGTCCCAGCGCTCGTGGTGCCAGCGCGCCACCGGGGCGGCGAACGCGAGCACCGGGATCTTGCGGAGGATCATGCCGCCGAACACGGCGTGGCGGCGCACGGCCGAAGTCTCGGTGGCGCTGAGCGGGCCCTCCTTGCGGAGCGCCTCGGCAGGAATCAGGATCTTGCCGACGTCATGCAGCAACGCGGCGATCCGGAGGTCGCGAAGCTCGCGCGCACCCATACCGATCGACGAACCGAGCATGGTGGCGAGTGCCGCCACGCGCAGCGAGTGACCGGCCTGCGAGGGGTCGGCGGCATCCACCTGGCTGACGAGCTCCGCGACCAGGTGCGACAGCGGGCAGTCCGACTCGCTGAAGGTCCGCGACGGCGGCACGGCATGCGCGGCGCGCGGCGAAGCGTCGCGCGGCTCGACGGTGAACCAGGCCTGCGTGGCCAGCGGGCGCGCGCGGTCGGTGCGGGGCTCGGTACGGGCGTTGAAGCGGAAGTCGTTCATGTTTGGCTCCTTGTCGATGCGGCCGGGTCTGGCCGCCGCAACGCATCGGCGCCGTCGGGGGGCGACTGAAGCGAGGTGCGCGAAATTCGCCGGGATTTCCACGATGTCCGGAAACACCGCGAATCCGCGGCACCTGCGGGGGTTTCCGCACAGGGAGCGCGCCCGGCAGGACTATGCTCCCCCGCCCGATGCGCATCGCCCCCGCCGTCACCGTGCGTCCGCCGAAGGCCCGTGCCGTCGAGGTGGCGTGCGCCCCGGACGCCCGCGCGGATGCCGCGGGCACCGGCACGGCGTCGTTCGCACGCGTGCTCGGCGGCAGCATCGGCATGCCCGCGATGCGCGCGGAGCTCGAGCGGCTCGAGCGGGATGGCGCGCTCGCCGCGGACCCCCAGCCGCGCATGTTCGTCTACCGCGCGGTGCACGCCGGCACGCGATGGATGGGCCTCGTGTGCCGCGTCGACACGCGCGACCTGGTCACGCTGCTCCCGAACGCGGCGAGCGATGCCGAGATCACGGTCGCGCACGGCGACCTCACGGAGGTCGGCGCGCAGCTGGCACCGGCGTTGGTGCAGGTCGAGGCCTCCGAGGACGTCGGCTACCTGATGGTGTGCGACACGAACGAGCGGCCGGGCTACCACTTCGTCGCGGAGGACGGCTCGACGCACTCCGCATGGCAGGTGCACAAGCCCGAGGCGTACGCGACCGCGTTCACGGAACTCGACGCCGAGGAGATCCGTGCTGGCGGCGGCCAGGTGATGGCCGCCCACCGCGAGGGCTCGATGCCGCTGGTGATCCTCACGTCCGACGGCGCGAGCGCCGCGACGGGGCCGCTGGCGCCGCGGTCGGGCCTCTTCGTCATGCGGCATCCGCACCCCTGACGGGGGCGCGCGCGGCGGGGGCTACACTTCGCCCATGACCGCGTTCGTCACGCCCGGACCGTCCTCGTCGAACCTCGCGGGACCCGCCAAGGTCCTGGTGTGCGACCTCCTCGCCAAGCCCGGGCTCGACGCGCTGCGCGGCCTCGGCTGCACGGTGATGAACGACCCCGCCCTCGCCGAGGACACCCTTGAGCGGGCCGTGCGCGACACCGCGCCCGACGTGCTGGTGACGGGGACCACGCCGGTGACCGCCGCCGCCATCGAGGCCAGCCCGCGGCTCTCGATGATCGTGGTCGCCGGGACCAGCGTCGAGCACGTCGACATCGCCGCCGCGAGCCGACGCGGCATCTTCGTGGCCAACTGCCCCGGCCGGAACGCCACCGCCGTCGCCGAGCTTGCGTGGGGGCTCATCCTGGCGTGCGACCGACGCATCCCCGAGCAGGGGGCGGAGCTCCGTGCCGGGACGTGGGACCAGGCGCGGTTCGGCCGCGCCACGGGGCTGCTCGGGCGCACGCTCGGAATCGTGGGCCTCGGGCCGGTGGGCCAGGAGACCGCGCGCATCGGGGCGGCGTTCGGCATGGAAGTGATCTGCTGGAGCCGCAACCTCACCGAGGAGAAGGCGCTTGAGCACGGGTGCGGATACTGCGCCAGCCTCGTCAACCTCGCGAAGCTCAGCGACGTGGTCAGCGTCAGCGTGGGCGGCGGCGAGGACACCGACAGCCTCATCAACGAGAAGTTCCTCGCGGCGCTTCACCCCGGGGCCATCCTGGTCAACACGAGCCGCGGCGCGGTGATCGACCAGGCCGCGCTGGCGAACGCCATCCGGACGCGCGGCCTGCGCGTGGGGCTCGACGTCTGGGCCCACGAGCCCGATTCGCCTACCGGGACCTTCGGCGACCCGATGGTGCACGAGCCCGGGGTGATCGGGACGCACCACGTGGGCGCGCTCACCGAGCAGGCGCAGCGCGCGGTGGCCGACGAGGTGGTCCGCGTCGTGCGCGCGTGGGCGGAGCGCGGCCACGTGCCCAACTGCGTGAACCGTGCGGTGGCGACGCCCGCGACCGCGATGCTCGCCGTGCGGCACCTGAACCGCCCGGGCGTGCTGGCGCACGTCTTCTACACCCTCGGCCAGGGCGCGATCAACGTCGAGGAGATGGAGAACATCGTCTACGCGGGCGGCGAGGCGGCGCTCGCGCGCATCCAGCTCGACCAGGCGCCGCGCGAGGAGCACCTCGCGGCCATCCGCACCAACCCGAACGTGCTGAGCGCCACGCTCAGCATGATCGCGCGCCGCATGTGAGGCGGCGGGGGCGCGCATGGAGATCGACGTCGCCGAGCTCCCCGTCGCGCTGCGCTACAACCTGATGATCGGGTCGATCGTGCCGCGGCCGATCGCGGTGGTCGGCACGTGCGACGCGGTGGGGCGGCCGAACCTCGCGCCGTTCAGCTTCTTCATGGGCGCCGGCAGCGAACCGATGACGCTCGTCGTGAGCGTGGCGAACCCACCTGGCGGCGAGGGCGAGAAGGACACGCTGCGCAACGCGAAGCCCGCGCCCGAGGGCGGCACCGGCGAGTTCACGGTGAGCGTGGCCACGGAGTCGAACATCCTGCGCGTGGTGGCCTGCGCGGAACCGCTGCCCTTCGGCGAGAGCGAGTTCGCGCTGGCGGGCCTGACTCCGGTTCCGGGAAGCCGGGTGCGGGCGCCGAGGCTCGCGGAGAGCCCGGTGAGCTTCGAGTGCCGGACGCTGCAGGTGGTGCGGCTCGCGCCGGGGCGCGTGGGCGGCGGGAACCTGCTCATCGGGGAAGTGGTGCGGGCGCACGTGGACGACGCGCTGGTGGGCGAGCGAATGCACGTTGACCAGGCGGCGCTCGCGGCGGTCGGGCGAATGGGCGGGCCGGAGTACTGCACGACGCGGGAGCGTGGCGTGATCCCCGCGGGGCGTCCGGCGCTGGCGCACCCGGCGGCGTGGCCCCGAAAATGAGCCGGGATATCTTTTCCCATTTTCCGCCGTGGCCCATGCGGCTCACCGGGTTGGCATCCGCGGAAAATGGGAAAAGATATCCCGGCTTGATTCCCGGCGCCGTTTTCGCTTCGTACACTTACGGTGTTCGAGATCGCTCTTTGACAACTGGGGCCGTACCGGCATCGACCGGACAGGCAACGCCCGGAGTGGCGCGCCGTGGAGCATGATGGCCACGTAAAAAGCATGCACAATCACAACTGCCAACACGCAGTACGCTCTCGCAGCCTAATGAGGCCGCGCAGCGAGTCTCCCCACGCCTGACTAAGGGGGCCGCTGTCAAAAATCAGGCTGGACCCAATGGGCTGACATGCCTCGGCGGGTCGAGATGACGCATGTCTTGGAACGGAGCGCCCCGCTGCGGGGATACGCCCGGACGACAATCAATCCGCAGACACGCGCGTAGAGGCTCCGTGCGGACTGTTTCGGCACAGGGGTTCGACTCCCCTCGGCTCCATTCTCTTTTATCCGCCACCTCCCGCGTGGCCCCCCGGCTTCCCCACCCCTCCCCCCGGGAATTCGGGAACCTCGGCCCAAGGCAGGGCGTTTCCTTCCGTACTCCATGAAGGATGCCCATGGCCGCCTCGCATGACCCGCCCTCCCGACCGGACGCCGCGAACGACGCGGCGTTCGTCGGGGTGCCGGCGTCTGACCGCGAGGCCGCCGTCGCATGCTGGGGCGCCATCTACGCCTACATCCGCAAGGCGGGGCGCTCCGATGAACAGGCGCGAGACCTCACGCAGGGCTTCATCGCCGACGTGCTGCTCGGACGCGGCCTGCTCGCCAAGCTGGACGAGCGCCGCGGGCAGTTCCGGACGCTGTTGCTGAGCGCGGTCCGCAACTACCTCGCCGACGCCTACCGCCACGACCACGCCGCCCGGCGTCACCCGGGCGACGGGCGATTCGTGGCCGCGCCCGGCGATGCGCACGACGACGGGCTCGTCGACCGCTCAACGCCCGCGCCCGAGGCCGCGTTCAACCGCGCATGGGTGGCGGCGCTCGTGCGCGACGCCGCGGCCGACCTCCAGGCCGAGTGCCTGGCGTCGGGCCGCGAGGCCGCGTGGGACATCTTCGACCGCCGCGTGCTCCGCCCCATGCTCGAGGGAGCCGCACCGCCGCCGTACGAGGCGCTCGTCGAGCGCTGGGGCCTGCGCGTGCCGACGCAGGTCTCGAACACCATCGTCACCATGCGGCGTGCCTTCGCCGCGCACCTCGTCCGCCGCATCGGCGCGCGATCCGGCGACGGCGCACGCGGCGAGATCCGCGAACTGCTCACGCTCCTGGAAGGACGTTCCCCATGACCGCCGACGCACGCCCCGACGACTCCCCCACGCCCGCCGAGGGCGCGCTCCGCGACACGCTCGCGTGGGTGCTGCGCTCCATCGAGCACCCCGCCTCCGCCGCGGGCGACTGGATCGCCTACGAGGTGGACCCGCAGCGCGCCACCGCGGCTGGCCTCCTCACCGACGCGTCCGTCCCGCTCACCCGCCTGCAGCGCGCCCGCATCCTCTACGCGGGACTGCGCTCGGACGGCGAGACCGCCGAGGAGCGCGCGGTCGGCAGCCGGCTCGCGATCGCGTGCGCCGCGGCCGCGTGGCTCTTCCACGGCGCCCGCATCACGAACCACGACGACGCCGCCATGCTCGCCGCGTTCCGCAGCGTGACGGCGGACCTGACGCTCGAGCCCGCGGTGCGCGAGATGGTCTGTGCCGCCGAGCGCAGGCTCGCGCGCGGGACGGCATGAGCGCGCCCGCGCGCGCCCCGGCGTTCACTGCACTTGCGCGCCCATCGCGCCGTCGTTGCCGGTGACCGGCTCCGACGACGGGTTGCGTGCGTCCAGCTGGTCCCAGCGGATGCGCGAGCCGCCGAACAGCGTCCCCGTGGCGAACGCCGCGTCGACGAGCGCGATCTCGTAGGCCGCCAGGGCGTTCACCTCGCGCGACTGCGCGTCCCCCAGCGTGTTGGCCGCGATCACGACGTCGATGCTGGTGCGCAGGCCGACCTCGAACTGGCGCCGCTCGGCGTCGTACGCGCGCGCCGCGAACACGGTCGCGAGCCGCGCGGCAAGGATCCGCTGCCACGCCGTGTCGAGGTTGTCGACCGCGTTCAGCACCTCCTGGCGGATGGCCAAGGACCGTGCGTCGCGGGACGCGAGGCGCTGCACGCGCTGGAGCACGGCGCGGCGCGCTTGGCTCAGCCGGACCTCGTTGCTGATCGGGATCTCGGCGCGCGCGCCCACCTGGAACTGGTCGTCGTTGCCGATGTTCGAGAAGGCGTCGGAGAACCCGTTGCCCTGCCCCTGCATCTGGTACGTGTAGTCGAAGGTGAAGAGCGGGAGCGCGGCGTTGCGCGTCAGCTCGACGTTCGTGGCGTCGACCGCCAGCTGCAGCTCGAGCTCGAGCATCTCCATGCGGTCGCGGATGGCCGCGTCGGCCAGCGCGTGCGCATCGAGCTGCAGGCCCATCGGGTTCGGCTGCGTCGCGGGCACGATGGCGGTGCCGTCGGACATCGGCATCGAGGGGTCGTTGATGAGCCGCTTCAGGTCGCGCTGGCGCGTCCGCACCGCGGCGTCCGCGAGGATCACGTTCTCGAGCGTGGTGCCGACGCCGCTCTCGGCGCGCATCACCTCGACCTCGGGCGCGTCGCCCGCGGCCACGCGCGCCCTGGCGCGGCCGAGCTGCAGGAGCGCCAGGTCGTACTGCTGCTGGCGAACCTCGAGCTCGCGCCACGCGCGGTAGTGGTTCCAGTACGCGCGGTCGGCGGTCGCGAGGATCCGCAGCGCCTCGAGCTTGGTGCGCGAGTCGGTGATCTGGCCCTGCAGCTTCGCGACCCGGATGGACGCCGTGTTCACCTCGACGCCGGCGTTGCGCAGGAGCGGCTGGCTGATCGAGAAGAAGAGGCTTCCCTGGTCGGGGTCGGTCACGAGCGGCGAGGCCGACGCAGAGTCCGTGTACTGCGGCTGGAACGAGAACGTGCCGCCGGTGGCCAGCGGCACGTTGAGCCCGACCTGGACCTGGTCGTCGAACAGCCCCTCGTTGTTCTGGAGCTGCGTCAGCAGGTTGTTGCCGTTGCGTCGAAAGTCGGCGAAGAACAGGCTGTCGAACTTCGCCTCCTCCTGCGTGATGCTGGTCTTGGCGATGTCCGGCGCGACGAGCTGCACCCGCAGGTCGAGGTTGTTCGACAGGGTGAGCGCGCGCACCTCGGCGATCGAGAGCTGCCGCGTCTTGTCGTACTTCGTCGCGCGGAAGCCGCCCGCGGTCGCGCCGGCGATGGCTTCCTCCGCGGGGACGGGCGGCCCGTACTCGACGGCCGACAGGTCCACCGGCTCAAGCGCGCGCAGCGTCTCCTCGGGCACCGTGTACGGCGTCATCTGGTCGCGGAACAGGTCGCCCTGGCAGCCGGCGAGCCCGGCCACGAGCGCGAGCGCCGCGGCCCACGCAGCCAGCGTCGCATGCGGCGCGGATGGACGGTCCGTGCGCCCGCTCATTCGTGCCTCAACGCCTCGATCGGGTCGAGCCGCGACGCCTTGATCGCGGGGAACATGCCGAACGCCACGCCGACGCCCGCGCTGAAGACGAGCGAGACGGCGATGGCCCAGACCGGGACGTCGGCCTTCTCGAGGTTCGCGCCGGGGATGAACGTCAGGCCGATGGCCATGGCCTTGCCGATGACGAGGCCGGCCATGCCCCCGAGCACCGTGAGCGTCACGGCCTCGAGCAGGAACTGCAGCAGGATGGCCGTGCTGGTGGCACCGACGGCCTTGCGCAGCCCGATCTCGCGCGTGCGCTCGCTCACGGACACCAGCATGATGTTCATGATGCCGATGCCGCCCACGAGCAGCGAGATCCCCACGATGCCGCCGGCGATCGCGGTGACACCCGCGGCCAAGCTCTTGAACTGGTTGATGTACTGGTCGATGGCGGCGACGCGGAAGGTGTCGGGGTCCCCGGGCTGCAGGCCGCGCGTGCGCCGCATGACGTACTCAATCTCGGCCTGCGCCTCCTCGGCGAACTCGGGGCTCCGGGCGATCGCGACGAACTGCATGAAGTACCAGCCGGAGAGCACCTTCTCGGCCACGCTGAACGGCACGAAGATCTCCGCCTGGCTCGAGTTCATGCCGAACATGCGCGCCTGCAGCGTCTCCACGATGCCGACCACCAGGAACCGGCGCCCGCCGAGGAGCACGTACTCGCCGACGCCGCCGCTCCCGTCGCGGTCGAGCTTCAGCTCGTCGACCGCCGCCTGGTTCACCAGCGCCACCTGGCGCGCGGTCTCGACGTCGATGGCGCTGAACGGGCGCCCGCGCAGGACCTTCCGGCCGACGGCGTCGTGCCACGCGGGCCAGATGCCGCTGACCGACATGCCCTCGATGAGCTCGGAGTCGCTCTCGACGCTCATCGGCACGTCCACGATCGGCGAGATGCCCTTCACGGACGGGCACTGCTCCATGATGGCGCGCGCCTCGTTGACGTTCAGGCGGCACTTCTCCCACGGGAACTTCGTGCGCGGCGCGTTGTCCGGCCGGTTCGGGAACACGTAGAGCCGCGCGGCGCCGACGCTCTCGAACTCCGAGAGCACCTTCGCCTTCAGGCCCGTCAGCGCCGCGATCACCGCGGTCACGCTGGCGACGCCCACGATGATGCCGAGCGCCGTCAGGAACGACCGCGCCTTGTTGGCCCAGATCTGGCTGAGGGCCATCGACACGGACTTCAGGAAGAAGAAGCCGGAGAACCTCACGCCGCGGCCCCCTTCGCCTCGAGCTGCGCCCGCTGGGTCTCGCGCGCGCCCGCGACGTACGGCGCCACCTCGGCGTCCTCCTCCGCGGGGAGGTCGCTCAGGATGCGGCCATCGCGCAGCCGCACCACGCGCCGGCAGTGCGCGGCGACGTCGCTCTCGTGCGTGACGATGATGATGGTCTGCCCACCGTGGTTCAGCGCGGTGAACAGCGCGAGGATCTCGGTGGTGGTCGCGGAGTCGAGGTTTCCCGTGGGCTCGTCGGCCATCAGGATGCGCGGGTTGTTCAGGATGGCGCGCGCGATCGCGACGCGCTGCTTCTGGCCGCCCGAGAGCTGGTTCGGGCGGTGGTCGACGCGCTTGCCCAGCCCGACGCGCTGCAGCGCCTCGAGCGCACGGCGGCGGCGCGCCGACGCCGAGCCGCCGGTCGAGGAATAGAGGAGCGGCAGCTCGACGTTCTCGAGCGCCGTCTGCCTGGGAAGCAGCTCGAAGCTCTGGAAGACGAAGCCGATCTCCTCGTTGCGCACCAGCGCCAGCTCGTCGGCCTTCATGGCGCTGACCAGCTTGCCGCCCAGGACGTACTCGCCCGTGCTCGGGCGGTCGAGGCACCCGAGCGTGTTCATCAGCGTGCTCTTGCCCGAGCCCGAGCTGCCCATGATCGCCACCATCTCGTTGCGGCCGATGTCTAGGTCGACGCCGCGCAGCGCATGGATCGTCTCCACGCCGACGCGGTAGACCTTGGTGATCGATCGGAGTTGGATGATCGGCTCTTCCATCGATGCCCTGGCCCGCGCCGCCCGATCAGAAGCGCATGCGCATGCCGCCGCGCCCGCCGCCTCGCCCGCCGCCGCTGCCCCATCCGTCGCCCCAGCCCGAGCCGCCGCCCTCGTCCTTGCGGACGGCGTCGCCGTCCTTCAGGGTCTCGAGCGACTTGTACGGGCCGGTCACGACCATCTCGCCTTCCTTCAGGCCGTCGACGATCACCGTGTCGGTGAGGTTCGAGGCGCCGGTGATGACCGGGGTCGCGACGGCCTTGCCGTCGACCACGCGGTACACGATGCTCGCGTTCGGAATGCCCGCGGCGATGAGCGGGCTCTTGCGCACCGACTCGGGGAGGTCCTCGACCTTGCGTTCCACGATCGCCTGGCTCGGCAGCGCAAGCCCCGCGTGGCGCGCGATCTGGATGTCCGCGTTCCCGCCGAGGCCGCTGAAGATCTGCTCGCCGCCGAGGTCGAGGACGAGCGCCGTCTTGAAGTAGCCGGTGCCGTCCTTCTCGATGGTCCTGCTCAGGGCCACCTCGTCGACCGTGCCCTTGAACACGCGGTTCTTGTAGCCGTTCACCCGGACGTCCGCGGGCTGGCCCTCGGCGACCCGCGGGATGTCGGCCTCGCTCACCTTCGCCGTGAGCTTCATCTTTCCGAGGTCGGCCACCGTGAGGATCTTCGTGCCGGGCATGTTCATCGTGCCCACGACGACCAGCTCGCCGACCTCGGCGTTCAGCTCGGTGATGATGCCGTCGATCGCGGCGAGCACCACGGTGCGCCGGAGCGCCTCGCGCTGCTGCTCGATCTGCGCCTCCGCCGCGGCGAGCGCCTTCTCGAGCTGGACGATCGTGTTCTTCTGGGCCTGGTAGTTCGCCTCGGCGTCGCGCGCGCGCGCCGTCGCGTCGTCGAGCGCCTGCCGGCTGATGTCGCCCGTGCGGAAGAGCGCCTCCTGGCGCTGCGCCGTGATCCGCAGGTTGTCGAGGTTGTTCTGCGTGCCCACGATGCGCGACCGCTCGGCCTCGAGCCGGTAGCGCTCGCCGTCGCGGCGCGCCTCGGCGCTCTGGAGGGCCGCCTTCAGGTCGCGGTCGTCGAGCCGCATGATGAGCTCGCCGGCCTTGACGCGCTCGCCGGCCCGCTTCGGGAGCTCCATGATCCGGGCGCTGACCTCGGCCGAGATGTCGACCTTGCGGACCGGCTCGATGATCCCCGGCGCGGAGACGGTCTCCACGAGCACCTGCTGCGCGACGGGCTCCATCTTGACGGCGACGCCTTCCTCGGACGCCATCGCCCAGTTCCACGCGTCCTTGCCGACAAAGAGGCCGACGACGCCGAGGCCGGCCGCGACGGACAGGCTGATGACGAGGGCGCGCTTCATCGGGCCCAAATGATACGCCCATGCCGCGCATGGCACGTTTCCGGGCCCGGATGGCCGTGGGTGCGGATCAGCGCGCCGGTTCGATCGTCACGGTGAGCCCACGCGTGCGGAACTGCTCCTCGATGAGCTCCGCGTGCTCACGGTGCGTGACGACCAGCAGCGCGACGCCGGACTCGTGCGCCTCGATGGTGCGTGCCACGGCGTCCGCGTGCGGAAGCCGCGCGAACTCGATCACGGAGCGGGCGACGAACTCGAAGTCGTTCACGTCGTCGTTGTGCAGCAGCACGGCCCACCCGGGCATCGGCTTGCGCTGCGGCGGCGGGGCCTCGGGCAGGACGCCCGTGCCGCCCTCGGACTGTTCGTGCGACGCAACGGGAACGATGGGCCGGGAGGCGGCTTCGGGCATCACGGAATTAGACCAACGCGTGCGTCCGGATTCAACGAAATCCGGGCGTTATTGGCCGAAACTCACCACCGGAACACGATCTTGCCGAATTGGTCGCCTGCCTCGAGCCGCGCGTAGGCCTCGCCGGCCGATTCCGGCGCGAAGACGTGGTCCACGACGGGGCGCAGGGCACCCGACCGGAACAGCGCCATCACCGACCGGAACTCGTCCATCGAGCCCATCGTCGAGCCCACCACGGAAAGTTGGTTCCAGAAGATGCGCGCAAGGTCGGTGGTCGCGTCGGCACCCGTCGTGCACCCGCACGTCACGAGCACGCCGCCGCGCGCCATCGACTTGATGCACGCGAGGTGCACGGCCTTGCCGACGCTCTCGGCGACGACGTCGACCCCGCGGCCGCCCGTCGCCGCACGCACCTCGCGGGACCAGTCCTTGCCGGTGTCGATCACCGCGTGGTCGGCGCCGAGCGCCTTCGCGCGCTCGAGCTTCGCGGCGTGGCGGCTGGTGACCACCGTGGTGCACCCGAAGTGGCGCGCGATGCCGAGCGCGGCGAGCGCCACGCCGCCGCCGATCCCCGGGATGAGGACCGTCATGCCGGCCTGGAGCCGCGCGCGCGTGACCAGCATGCGCCACGCGGTGAGGTGGGTCAGCGCGAATGCGGCGGCCTGCACGGGGTCGGCGTCGCCGACCGCGACCACGTTCGTCGCGGGCGCGACGAAGAGCGCGGCGTGCGTGCCGGGCCCGTGCTCGCCGATCATCCAGAGGTCCTCGCCGGCCGGCGCGCGGCCGGGCACGGGCCGCTCGGGACGCGCCACCGCCGCGTTGAGCACGACGCGCTGGCCGACCCACGAGGCATCCACCCCGTCGCCTACGCGGTCGACGATGCCGGCGCCGTCGGAGCCCCCCACCGTCGGCCACTGCACGTCGATCCCCGGCAGCCCGCGCCCCACCCACAGGTCGAGGTGGTTGAGCGCGCTCGCCTCGGTGCGCACGCGCAGTTCACCCGGGCCGGGCTCGGGCTCGCTCCGTGCGTCGGTGAAGCGGACGTTGGGTGCGACGGGCGTTCCCTGGCGCGTGACTTCGATGGCTCGCATGGGCGTCGAGTGTAGGACCCGGCACACCTACCATGGACGCCTCGGAGGTCAACGCATGGCACCCAGCACCCCACGACGGTCCGCGCCCGCTCGCATCCTGCCCGTCCTCGCGGCGATCGCGGCCCTCGCCGCGCACGCGATCGCGCCGGTGGCGTCCGCGGCGCCGCAGGCCCAAGAGGTCGCGGAGCGCGCCCGCCGCGTCGCCGAGCAGATGGCCCTCTGCCCCGTCAAGGCGGAGCCCGCGGGCTTCGACGCGGGGTTCGTGCAGCCGCACGCCGAGGTCCGCTGGGAGGCCACGCTGCGCAACACGCTGGCGCAGGACGTCCGCTGCGTCCGCGCGGCCCCGAGTTGCACCTGTACGTCGGTCGACGCGGTGGGCAAGGTGATTCCGGCGAACGGCACGCTGAAGGTGCCGCTCGCCATGAAGACCAGCGGCGCGACCGGCGAGAAGACCGCAGTCGTCGTGCTGCAGTTCGAGGGGGTTCCGGGCATCGTCGAGCTCTCGCTGAAGGCGACGGTGGCGTACCCGGTGCACGCGTGGCAGCTGAACCCCGGGCCGGACGGGAAGCCGCGCCGCGACCCGTTCATCAACGCGTACGACATCAAGGCGAACGTCCGCGGCGAGGTGACCGCCGAGAGCCTCGACGGCAAGCCCTTCCGCGTGCTCAGCGTGAACGGCGAGCCGCCCGTGTTCGTCGATGCCGCGCGCGCGGCCGTGCCCGCCGAGAGCTGCGCGGTGCGCTACGACTTCTCGGCGCTCCCCTGCGACCGCGTGCCGAAGTACCTCGTCATCGAGACGGACCGCGCCGATGCGCGCCTCATCGACCTGCGCGTGCGCCACGAGTGCACGAAGATCAGCCCCGCGTTCTCGTTCGACGGGTTCCGCGAGAACCTCGGCGTGCTGCGCCCGGGCGAGACGCGCGAGTACGCCATCGCCATCAAGCGCGCCACGGGCGTGCGCGTCGACCGCGTCACCAGCCTCGACCCGCGCATCGAGGCCCGGTTCCTCGAGCAGAAAGCGGGTTCGACCGACGAGGTGCTCGTCCGCTACGCGGTCACCGCCAGGCCGGACGCCTCGGGCGTCGTGATCGGCGCCTTGCGGTTCGCGGGCGTCGGTCCCGACCCGCGGCAGCCGGTCGCGCCCGGCCAGCCGGCCGCGAGCATGCCGCGCGAGTCGGATTTCATCGTGTACGGGAAGGTCGAGGCGAGCCCGCCCGCGGCCGCGGCGCCCGCGCCCATCCAGCCGCTTCCCGTCGTGATGCGCATCGCGGACGCGCCGTCGCAGGTGCCGATGGACCCCGAACGGTTCGCGCGGGCACGGGCGGCGATCGACCGCGGGCTGGCGTACCTGCGCTCGGCGCAGGGCCCGGACGGCGGGTGGCTCGAGGGCTCGGCCACCAAGGCCACCGACCAGAAGAAGGCCTCGCACGCGGTGCCCTGCGCGGTCACGGCGCTCGGCATCAAGGCCTTCGCGCAGGCGGGGCTGCTTGCGCGCGGCGACCGGACCGCCGCGCGCGCGATGCAGTTCGTCGCGGGACGCACGGCCCTGGCGTCGGGGTTCGAGCCGGACCCGTCCTCGGGCATCGGCACGTACGTCGCGAGCGCGCTGCTCATGGCCCTCGCGGCGCAGCAGGACGACGCGCTCGCCGAGCCCATGTCGCGCGTGCGCACGTGGATCGACCGGGCGCAGTGGACCGAGGCGAACGGGCGCGGCCCCGATTCGGACTGGTTCGGCGGATACGGCTACGGCAACCGCGGCCGCCCCGACCTCTCCAACACGCAGCTGGTGCTCGACGCGCTCCACGAGGCAGGGGCGTCGACCTCCGACCCCGCGGTACAGCGGGCGCTGGCGTTCGTCGCGCGCACGCAGAACGTCCCCGGCAACGACGCACCGTGGGCGAAGGCGGGCAGCAAGGACGGCGGGTTCGTCTACACGCCCGCGAACGGCGGCGAGAGCTTCGCGAGCGAGGCGGCCGGCGAGGGACGCATGGGCGAGAACCTGCCCGAGGGGACGCGCAGCCTGCGCAGCTACGGAAGCATGACCTACGCGGGGCTCAAGAGCATGCTGTTCGCCGGGCTCACCGCGGAGGACCCGCGCGTTCAGGCGGCGTGGACGTGGATCCGCACGCACTACGGCTTCGCCGAGAACCCGGGCCTGGGCCTGCAGGGCCGCTACTACTACGTGCACACGGCCGCGCGCGCGCTGGCGGCGATGAACTCCGTCACCGTGCAGCCCGTCGCCGCGCCCGCCACCGCGCCGGCCGGCGCGCGCAACTGGCGCGACGACCTGGTCGATGCGCTCGTCACCGAGCAGCGCCCGGACGGGAGCTGGAAGAACCCCGTCGACCGGTGGATGGAGGGCGAGCCGGAGATGGCCTCGATCTACGCGTTGCTCGCGCTCGAGGAGACGCTGAAGCCCGTCAGCGTCGCGCGGTAGGCGAGCACCGCGAGCGACGCCGTCATCGCCAGGAGCAGCGCGCCGAGCGCCTGGTGCGAGGTGGTCGAGATCGCCTCCCACCATGGGACTTCGACGCCGCGGCGCACGAGCACCGCGACGAGCGCCGCGATGCCGAGGACGAGCTGGAGCCCCACGGCATGGGAGATCCCCTTGCCGAGCGCCTGGATCGGGCGTGCCTCGGCGGTCTTCGCGCTGCGCCGGCCCGCCATGAACACGAGGACGAACGCGATCAGGGCCATGGTGACGTGCCCGTGGAGCGCCCACGCCGGCAGCTTCGCGCCGACGTCCGCGGTGGGGGTCGACTGCAGGTGGCGCATGGACGCCCCGAGGAACAGCTGCATCGCGAGCGCCGCAAGCGCGGCGACGGGCAGCGACCGCATCCAGCGCGAGCCCGTGGCGGACCCGCGGACGCCGTCGAGCGCGCCCGCGCATGCGAAGGCCGAGAGCATTGCGACCGCGAAGACGCACTGCCCGAGCATGCCGTGGACGATCGCCATGCCCGTGCTGGGGCTGAGGTCCGCCGCGTCCATGCTGGCGGTGACGTTTCCGGTGACGCGCAGGCCGCCGAGGATGCCCTGCAGCACGACCATCGCCACCAGCGCGACCACCAGTCCGCGCGCGGCGCGCGGCACGCCGGAGCGGAACGCGACGGTCGCGTAGGCGAGGGTCGTCGCGCCGACGAGCATCCCGAAGAGCCGGTGCGCGTGCTCGTAGAAGACGCCGCCCTTCATCTCGCTCACCGGGTAGAGCAGCATGTTGTGCCCGAAGCTGTTCGGCCAGTCGGGCACGGCGAGCCCGGCCTCGTAGCTCGTGACGAGCCCGCCGAGCACGATCATGACCAGGATGTTCGCCGACGCCACGGCCCCGAGCAGCGTGGCCGCGCGCGGGAGCGGCCGTCCCGGCGCGCCCCGGCGGCCGAGCCGGTCGCCGAGGAGGCCGAGCAGCGCGCTGCCTGCGTAGAGCCCGGCGACGTAGAGGACGGGCCGCAGGTGCGTCCCGCCCTGCTCGTCGCGCAGGAACGCGCCGATCACCATGAGGTTGATGGTCGCCGACACGAGCCCTACCGACGTCCCGCTCGCATCGGCCGGGGCGCGCCGGCCCGCGACCCAGCCGCCGGCGAAGACGCAGGCCAGCGCGGCGACGAACAGGAGCTCGCCCGCCACCAGCCCGGGCTGCAGCATGGCGACGTAGCTCAGGGTCCACATCGCCACGGTCACCGCGAAGCCGATGGCCAGGTTCATCGGGCGAACCCATCGCGACCACCCGACGACGAACAAAGACCCGACCACGAACAGGAGCACCACGGCCCCGACCCCGAGGGGCTTCGGGGCGGCGGCGGACGCATCCTGGAGGGTGGCGATGATCGGCATGGTGGGTCCTCGGGGGGGGTTCCTATGCTATTCAGCCTGCCCCGACGGGGCCCGTTCCGAATGGAGAAGACCGCCGCAAGCGCCGTGACGGACGCCCGCGCCGACGCCCCCGGCGCGGCCGCGGTGTGGGGCCGGCTGGCGAAGGCCCGCCTCAGCGCGCTGGTGCTCCTCACGACGGCCGCCGGCTTCGTGGTGGCTCCCGCCGCGGAGATTGACTGGGCCCGCCTGGCGTGGACGTGCCTCGGCACCGGGCTCGCCGCCGTGAGCGCGGCGATGCTCAACCAGCTGGCCGAGGTGCGCCGCGACGCGCTCATGCGGCGCACCGCGGGACGGCCGCTGCCGGCGGGGCACGCGCGGCCTGTCACCGTGTTCGTGGCGGGCGTGCTCGCGGGGTACGCCGGGTGCACGGTGCTCGCGTTCGGAACCACGATGCTGGCGTCGGCGTTCGCCGCGGCGAACATCCTGCTCTACGTGCTCGTCTACACGCCGCTCAAGCCGCGCACCACGCTCAACACGCTCGTGGGCGCCGTGACGGGCGCCATTCCGCCGGTCATCGGCTGGACGGCCTCCTGCGGCGAGCTCGGCCCGGGCGCGGTGTCGCTCTTCGCGCTGCTCTTCGCGTGGCAGCTCCCGCACTTTCTGGCGCTCGCGTGGATGTACCGGCACGACTACGCGGCCGGCGGCTTCGCGATGCTTCCCTCGAGGGACCCGTCCGGCATCGCCACCGCGCAGTCGTGCGTGCTGACGTCGCTCCTCCTGGTGCCGGTGGGGCTGCTCCCGACGCTCACGGGCGTGGCCGGAATCGCCTACGCGAGCATCGCCGTCGTCGCGGGCCTCTGGATGTCGGCGAAGTCTGCGATGTTCATGCGGGCCCGCACGGACCTCGCCGCGCGGTCGCTCTTCCTCGCGAGCCTGGGGTACCTGCCCGTGGTGCTCGGCGCGATGGTGCTTGATCGCGGGAGCATCGTGCCGACGTCGCGCCCCGCGCCGGGGACCACGGTCATCGAGGTGCCCGCCGCACCCGTCGCGCCCGTCGAGGAGGAGCCGTGAGCGCGCACCCCGACGGATTCCCCACGCTGACCGTGCGCGGCGGCGGGTGGATCATCGTCGCGTTCGCGCTGGTGCTCGGCGGGTTCCTCGCCTGGGCGGTCTCGGGCATCTTCATCGGCGAGCGACCCGTGGGGGGCGGGAGCGACCCGGCGTCGTACGGGTTCCGGCTCGAGCCGCTCGCCGTGCCGCGCGAGACGCTCGTCGGCACCGGCAACCCGCGCGACTTCCTGGCGCCGCTGGACATGCCCGCAACGATCCGCGGGTCCGAGGTGCTTCGCTGGAACCAGGAGCACCGGGGCAAGCTCGTCGTCAGCAACGACCGGGTGGCGGGCGTCGTCGTCAACGGCGAGGCGCGTGCGTACCCGCTAGCCATGCTGAACGCGCATGAGGTCATCAACGACGTGCTCGGCGGCGTGCCGGTCGCCGTCACGTTCTCGCCGCTCACGGACAGCCTGGTGGTCTTCGACCGGCGGGTGGGCGGCGCCGAGCGCATGTTCGGCGTGAGCGGGCTGCTCCTCGACAGCAACCTCGTGCTCTACGACCGCGCATCGGCCGTGCCGGGCGCGCCTGCCGCCGCGGCGCCCGGTTCCGCCGCCGCCGCATCGCACGAGCCCTCGCTCTGGGCCCAGCTGCCCATGCGCGCCATCGCGGGCCCCGCCGCGGCCGAGGGCCTCCGGCTCACCGCCCTCCCCGACGCGAACATCTGCTCGTGGCGCATGTGGTCGGCCGCATGGCCCGACACCACGGTGATCCTCGGCGACCCGTCGCAGTCGAAGCGCTACAAGGAACTCAGCTATGCGCGCTACTGCCTCACGCCGCGCGTCGACTTCCCGGTGGCCGGGCTGATGCCGGCGTCGCCGGAGCCGCAGTCAGCGGACGCCGCCGTGGAGGCCGCGCGCGCGGGCGCCCCGCGCACGCGCAAGGCCGCGGTGGTCGAGGTCCGCGAGCCCGGTGCGCGCGCCACGTTCTCCCTGGCCGAGCTCGCCGCGAAGGCGGGCGACGGCGAACGCACCGAGGTGACCGTCGGCGGCCGCGCCTTCGACGTCACGGTGCAGCGCGCGCCGCTGGCCGCGCTGGTGCGGGCGCGCGACGGCGGGCCCGCCATGGTCGTGCCGCAGCTGTGGTTCGCGTGGCGCGACCGCGAGTGAGGCGCGCGGGGGGTTCGTGCGCCGCGCTCAGCTCGAGAACGCGAGCAGCGTCGCGTATAGCACCACCCAGATGACGTCGAGCGCGTGCCAGTACATGGCGCACAGCACGAGCCCCGCATGGTCGGAGGCGGTGTAGCGGCCGCGCAGCGCGCTCCGGAGCGCGACCGCCATCGGGGGCAGGCCCCCGAGCACGTGCAGGGCGTGCAGCCCGGTCAGGACGTAGAAAGTCCACGCGTAGAGCCCGCTGTCGATGGTGGCCTGCCGACGCCAGAGCTCGGCCCAGGCGAGGGCCTGGATCGCCAGGAACGCCACCGCCAGCCCGAGCGTCGCCGCGAGCCCGGAGGTGATGCCGCGCGGGCGCCCTTCGCGGGCGGCGCGGACCGCGCCCTGCATGGTCCAGCTCGAGACGAGGAGGAGCGCCGTCGAGAGCGCCAGCGCGTGCGGCAGGCCCGGGGTGCCCTCCGGCATCCACTCCGTGCCGGGCGGGCGGTCGAAGCGGACCACCAGGTACCCGAGCACCGTGGCCACGAAGATCATCGCGACGACCGCGATGAACACCCACATGCCGAACACCGCCGCCCCGGCGCGGTCGGGCGCGGAGTCGAACGGGTCGACGTGGGTGAGCGTCTTGACGGACACGGGGGCGCGCCCCGCGGGCTCAGTTGGCCGCCCCGCCCTGCGTCGGCTTCACCTGCGCGACGGGGGCGCCGGGGGCGTTGGCGTCGAGCGTGGCCTGCGCGTCGGGCGCGTTGCCGTCGAAGAGCGTCGATTCGTACTGGCTCACGTCCATCGCGGCGAACGCGATCAGGAGGAGCACGAAGAGGATGCTGCCCACGAGCACCAGCAGGTTGAACGGCCGGTCCCAGCGCAGGTGCATGAAGATCAGCGCCACGATCGTGGCCTTGACGAGCGCGATCCCGATCGCGACCGGCATGTTCGCCTCGCCGAGGTCGACGTACCGGACGGCCACCGTGACGATCGTGAGGACGAGGAGCGCGAGGCCCGCGCCCACGAGGTAGCGGACCGGGACGACGTGGCCCACCTCGGGGTGGGGCTCGTGGGAGTGCGCGTGTTCGGCTGCGTGGTGTGCCATGGTCTCGTGCCGCGCTGGACGCGGCCCTTCCTCAGTGGATGAGGTAGAAGAGCGGGAAGAGGAAGATCCAGATGAGGTCGACGATGTGCCAGTACAGGCCGCCGGTGTCGACCGCCGTGAAGTTCTTGCTCGAGAAGTCGCCTCGCACGGCGCGCCAGGTGAGCCACGCGAGGATGCCCATGCCCGCGAGCACGTGGATGCCGTGCAGCCCGGTCATCGCGTAGTAGATGGCGAAGAACAGGTGCGTGTTCGGCGGCATCTTCGCGTCCTCGAGGTGCGTCGAGGGATGCGCGAGCTCGGCCGCGGCGGGCGCGGGCTCGGCGGCCGGCGCAGGCGCGGGCGCGCCGTCCGCGCGCGCGATGCCCGTGGGCCCCCGCGAGGCGGCCTTCACGGCGGAGGCGTCCACCGGGGGCTTCGCGGCGAGGTCCGGCACCACGAACGGCGCGGGGTCCTTGACGACGAGCGCGGTGTCCGCGGCCGGGGCCGTCTTGAGCGCGGCGCGCTCGGCGTCGCCCTCGGCGTCGTGCGGCGGCACGTAGAACGACGTGCCCCACACCAGGTTCTCGTGGATCTTGTGGGAGTACTCGAAGTACTTGATCACCAAGAACCCGATCGCCCCCATGAAGGTGAGCACGAGGCACGCGACGAGGCCGCGGCGGTTGTCGGTCTGCGCGTAGCGGACCGCGAGCGCCATCGTGAGGCTCGACACGATGAGCACGCACGTGTTGATGCCGCCCATGATGGTGTCGAGGTAGTGGCTCGCGTAGCTGAAGACGTCCGGGTGCCGCATGCGCAGGATGCAGTACGCGGCGAACAGGCCGCCGAAGAACAGCACCTCGGTCGCCAGGAACAGCCAGATGCCCAGCTTGGCGCTGTCGAACTGCTGCCCCATGCTGTCGAAGTGGTGGGCCAGGTTCGGGTCGTGGTGGCCGTGCGCGTCGTGCGCGTCATGGCCGTGGCCGGCCCCGTGGGACCCGTGGCCGCCGTGCTGGTCGTGCGCGTGGGAGAGTGTGGTGCTCACGTGTGGTTCCTTGGTCGCCGGGTCAGTGCGCGGCGCGCGGCGCGGCGGCGGGGTTCACCTCGGGATCGGCCGACTCGTCGACCCAGTACCCGCCGGTCTTCTCGTCCCAGTGGACGACGCTGAAGTCGTAGCAGTCGCCCACCCGGGGCGTCTTGGCGAAGTTGTCGAAGGGCGGCGGGCTCGCGCACTGCCACTCGAGGCTGCGTCCGCCCCACGGGTTCGCCGGCGCCTTGCGGCCGCCGAAGAAGCTGCCGAAGAGGCTGACCGCCGTGGTGAGGAAGCCGAGCGCCATCACGTAGCTGCCGATCGTCGAGATCACGTGGTACGTCTGGAACTCGGGCTGGTAGTCGTAGTACCGGCGCGGCATGCCCTGGGATCCCAGCATGAACTGGGTGAAGAAGGTCATGTTGAAGCCGATGAAGATGATCCAGCACGCGATCGTCCCGAGGCGCTCGTCGTACATGCGGCCGAACATCTTCGGCCACCAGTGGTGCAGGCCGCCGATCATCGCGATCAGCGCGCTGCCCATCATCACGTAGTGGAAGTGGGCGACGACGAAGTAGGTGTCGTGCAGGTGCACGTCCGTGCTCAGGGTCGCCAAGTGCAGGCCGGTGAGGCCGCCGATCGTGAACAGGAACAGGAACGCCAGCGCGTACCACATGGGCGTGGTAAGCGACACGGAGCCCTTGTAGAGGGTCGCAACCCAGTTGAACACCTTCACGGCGCTGGGGATGGCGACGCTGAAGCTGATCGCCGAGAACAGCGTGTTCAGCAGGGCCGACTGGCCCGACGTGAACATGTGGTGTCCCCACACGATGAAGCTGAACATGGCGATGGCGATCGAGCTGAACGCGATGAAGCGGTAGCCGAAGATCGACCGGTGGCTGTTGATCGCGATGATCTCGCTGATGATGCCCATCGCGGGCAGGATCATGATGTAGACGGCCGGGTGGCTGTAGAACCAGAAGAAGTGCTGGTACAGGACCGGGTCGCCGCCCATCTGCGGGTTGAAGATGCCGATGTTCACGGTGCGCTCGACGATCAGGAGCAGCAGCGTGATGCCGAGCACCGGGGTCGCGAGCACCTGGATGATGGCCGTGGCGTAGAGCGCCCACAGGAAGAGGGGCATGCGGAACCACGTCATTCCGGGCGGGCGCAGCTTGTGCACCGTGACCACGAAGTTGAGGCCGGTGAAGATCGAGCTGAAACCGAGGATGAAGACCGCGGTCAGCACCGGGATCACGCCGCCGGTGGACGTGGTCGTCGAGTACGGCGTGTAGAAGGTCCAGCCCGTGTCGAAGCCGCCCATCGCGAGCGAGAGGACGCAGAGCACCGCGCCCGTCACCCAGAGGTAGTAGCTGAAGAGGTTCAGGCGCGGGAAGGCCACGTCCTTCGCGCCCAGCATGATCGGGAGGATCACGTTGCCGAGCGCCGCGGGGATGCTCGGGATGATCACGAGGAAGACCATGATCGCGCCGTGCAGCGTGAACCACTGGTTGTACGTGTCGGCGCTGGCGGTGATCGTCGGGCCGGGGGTGAGGAGCTCCGTGCGCAGGAGCAGCGCGAACGTTCCCCCGAGCAGGAACGACGCGAGCACCGACCACATGTACATCACGCCGATGCGCTTGTGGTCGAGCGTGAACACCCACGACAGCACGCCGCGGGTGTGCGTCAGGTAGTTGTCGCTCTCGGGGCGCGCCTCGATGGTGTCGCGCACCGGGCCGGACGTCGGGAGGGGGATCGTGGTCATGGCTGGCGGGTCCTTCGGGGTCGTCTCGGGTGCGTCACTTCGCCGCGCCCGTCGCGGGCTGCGCCGTCTGCGGGTCGAGGGTGGGGAGGAGCTTGCCCGTCTTCGGGTCGAGCTTGTCCACGTTCTGCATGTAGCCGATCACGGCGTCGATGGCCTTGTCGTTCAGCTGGCCCTTGAAGGTGGGCATCGCGTTGGCGTAGGGCGGCACCACGTACTCGCCGGGCACCAGGATGGACGTGCGCACGTAGTCCTCCCACGTGCCGTACTTCTTGCCCTCGCCGACGAAGTCGTAGCCCTTCACGCGCTCGACGATGCCCTTCCAGGTGGGCCCGATGCCGTTGGTGCCGTCGAGCGAGTGGCACTGGCTGCAGCGCGAGAAGAGCTTCGGGCCGGCCTTGAACCAGAGCTCCTCCTCGGGGATCTTGTCCATCCACTGGCTCTGGTCCACCATCCACTGCGCGAACGAGGCCTCGTCGAGGACGTACACGAAGCGGTTCATCTTCGAGTGGCCGGTCCCGCAGTACTCGGTGCAGTACAGGGCGTGGCGCTGGCCCTCGCCGAGCGGGAGGTCCACCGTGGCGGCGTTCGGGTCGCGCACGTCCTTGCCGGGCATGCCGGTGGGGTGGTCGCACTGGAACCACGCGTACGTGTAGCGGCCGGGCACCACGTCGCGCTTGACGCGGAAGTCGGGGATGTAGAACGAGTGCAGCACGTCGCTCGAGCGGAGCACGATGCGCACCGGCTTGCCGGCGGGCACGTACAGGTCGTCGGACTGCGCGCCGTTGGGGTACTGGAACTGCCACGCCCACTTCTGCGCGGTCGCCTTGATGTCGAACGCGTTCTTCGGGGCGGTGTAGATGTCGAGGTAGCTGCGGAAGCCGACCACGAAGATCGCGATCACGATGATCGTCGGGATGATCGACCAGGTGACCTCGAGCGGCGTGTTGTGGTGCGGGTACTCGGTGCGGAACCGCTCGCCCTTGCGGTGGCGGTACTTCGCGACGAAGAACACCATCAGCCCCAGGATCAGCGCGAAGAACACGTAGCAGATCCAGTTGATGACGTCGAGCGTGTGGTCGACGCCGGGCGCGATGGTCGACGCGCCCTCGGGCATCCAGAACGTGCGCGGGGTCGGGCCGTCGGCGGCCTGCGCGAGCCCGGTGAGGGCATGCGCCTTGGCGGCTGCGGAGGAGAGGGCCTGGTGGATGGTGGACATGGGGAAGTCTCGTGTGTTCGTGATCAGCCGCGCGCGGGGCTCCCGTGCGCGTCGGCCTCCGCGGCCGGGGGCGCGAGCCGGCGCGACTGCGCCTCGCGCCACCAGAACCAGCCGAGCCCGCCGGCGAGCACCGCGAGCGTCGCGGCGCCGCCGAGCTGCATGACCCGCATGGCGAGCACCACGTAGCCGCCCGCCTGCGCGTCGTAGATGTGGCACCAGAGGATGATGCGGTCGAGCGTCGTGCCGATCTTCCCCTCGGAGGCCTCCAGGAGCGCCATGCGGACGTTCGCCGGCTCGTACTTCACGCCGTAGAGCACGCGGCTCAGGCGGCCCTGCGGCGTCAGCACGAACACCGCCGCCGCGTGCGAGTACTCGCCGTTCTCCTGCTGGCGGTACTGGAACCCGACCGCCTCGGTGACCTTGCGGATCTCGGCCTCGCTGCCGGTCAGGAAGTGCCAGCCCTTGGCGCTCGCGGGCCGGCCGTACTCCGCGACGTACCCCGCCTTCTTCGCGTCGGCGAGGTCGGGACCCTCGTTCGGGTTGACCGACAGGCAGATGACGTCGTACTGGTCTCCCACGGTCCAGTCCACGCCCTGGATGCCGCGCACCAGCGCGTTCATCACGAGGCTGCAGAGCATGGGGCAGCGCAGGTAGCCGATCTGCAGGATCGCGGGACGGTCCTTCGGCAGCACCTGCCCGAACGTCACGGCGTTGCCGCGCTCGTCGCGGAACGCGGCGTCGAGCGGCACCTGCGCATCGAGGCGGTCGATGATGTCGACGCCCTCGAGCTCCTGCGCCGGGTCCGTGGTCGGCGCGGAGAGCGCACCGGGCCCGACCGCCACCTGCGCCCACGACGCGTCCGCGGCGACGAGCGCGGCGACGAGTGCGGCGATGGCGGCGGGGAAACGCATCTGTGAACAGTAGGCGCGTCGGCGTGATCAGTTCGGCGTCTCGGCGGCCGCGGTGGGCGTCGTCGGGGTGGCCTGGGCGGCGGCGGGCGCCGCGTCCGTCCGCGAACCCGCGGGCGGGACGGCCAGGGCCGGGTTCCCGGCCATCATCCGGATCGCCTCGGCGACGGGGATGCGGCGGCGCTCCACCTTCTGTCCGCCGACCTCGGCGGTGTAGGTGCCCGAGCCGGCCAGCAGCGAGAGCTGCGCGGCCTTCAGGTCCTTGAGCGCGATGTACTCGGGCTCGATCACCTTCGCGTCGACCTCGGCCTGCTCCGTGCGGAAGTAGATGACGCTGATGGCGATCACCAGCGCGGCGAGGATGGTGACGCCGATGATGGTGACCAGCCACGTCTTGCCCGCCTCCGGGTCGTCCCATAGGACGCCCGTCGGGGTCACGAACTCGTTGTCACTGGTTGCGCTCGTCATGGTTCGTTCCTTCCGGGGATCACATGTTCTCGAAGGCCAGGCTCTCGCGGAGCGACGGGTCGCGCGCGGCGAGCAGCGACTGCCCCGACAGCGCGCGCAGCGCGCCGCCCAGGACCAGCATCAGCACGCCGAGCGTCATCGCCAGGAACGAGGGATCGAGGAGGTGCGGCGCGTCGCCCGCGTGCTTCGCCGCGAACTCGCCGTAGGTCGCGAACTCCCCGAGGTCGTGCGGGATGTGCGGCATGACCAGGTAGTAGATGTCGATGAGCCCGAAGAGCAGCATCCACGCGCAGCCGAACGTGAGCGTGGCGCGGATGCGCTTCGTCCAGCGCGAGATCAGGAACACGAACGGGATCGCGAAGTGCCCCAGCAGGAGCGCCCAGCTCAGCCACAGCCACCCGCCCACCTGGCGCGGCAGATACCACGCGGTCTCCTCGGGCAGGTTGCCGTACCAGATCAGCATGAACTGGCTGAACGCGATGTACGCCCAGAACACGATGCCGAAGGCGAAGAGCAGCTTGCCGAGGTCCTGGAAGTGCTCCGGCGAGACGATGCCGCGCAGGCGGCCGAACTGGTCCTGCAGGCGGAGCGTCAGCAGCGTGATCACGCTGATGCCGCACGTGGCGCAGGCGGCGAAGAAGTAGACGCCGAACATGGTGCTGAACCACGCGGGCGAGAGGCTCATCATCCAGTCGAACGCGGCGAAGGTGATGCTGAGCCCGAACACGATCATCGCGGGCCCCGACCACTTGCGGCACGCGGCGCTGATCGCCGGGTCGCCGGTGCGGTCCTGCCGCACGCTCGCGCGCCAGAAGAACGCGGCGATGCCCGCCCAGGCGACGAAGTAGATCGCCGCGCGGACGAAGAAGAACCGCTGGTTCAGGTAGCCGGACTTGTTCGACACCAGCTGCGCCTCGGCGGGCGCGACCTTCGCCAGCTCGTCGAGGTTCGCCCACGGGAACAGCGTGTCGAGCGAGCCGTTCCAACCCATCCATGCCACGGGCAGGAACAGCACCCACGCCCAGCGCAGGTTCTGCATCAGCGCCTCCGCGGGACGGCGCACGGCCACGCTCCACCCGGCGCGCGTCAGGTGCTGCACGACGACGAAGAACGTCGCTCCCAGGCAGATCGCGAGGCCGAACATCATCGCGACGAGCCAGTGGCGGGCGAAGTGCCCGGCGTCGCCCGAGCGGTATCCGAGCCAGGCGCCGACGGCGACGGCCGCGAGGCCTGCGCCGATGAGGGTGCGCGCGGCGGGGGCGAGCACGGAACCTCCGAGGTTCGCGTCGCTCAGGTCGTGCGCATGGTGGTGGTCGTGGGCCATCGGTGTGTCCTTGCGGTCGTCAGTTCGCGGGCGCGTCCTGGCTCAGCTGCAGCGCCTTGACGTAGGCGGCGATCGCCCAGCGGTCCTCGACGGTGATCTGCGAGCCGTAGCCGGCCATGTTGCGGATGCCGTGCGTGATGGTGTTGAACAGCTGGCCCATCGGCTGGTTCCGCGTGGTCTCGTCGTGCAGGCTCTTGGCGGCCACCCACTGGGTCCCGTTGACCGGCCCGTTGGCGTTCGCGACGAGCTCCATGGCGCGCTGGTTCACGGCGCCGTCGCCGAAGCCCGCGTAGCCGTGGCAGGCCGAGCAGTAGATGTCGAAGCGCTGGTGCCCGCGGGCGAGGGTCGCCTCGTCCATCGCCATGGAGGACGGCAGCGTGGTCGCCCAGCCTCCCGCCGAGACGCCCTCGTAGAGGTGCGTGTCGACGTAGGACTCGCCCCGCGCCACGGTGCCCTCCACGGGCGCGCGCATCGCGCGGCCGTCGGCGAACAGCGGGTTCGGCGCCTGCGTCTTGAACTTCGGCTGGAAGTCCATGTCGTAGAAGATGTGGATCGGCCGGTTCGGGCTCGGCGTCGCGCGCATGCGCGCGAACACGAGCGGCGGGATCAGCGCCAGGCAGCCGCCGATCAGGAGCACGTAGACCAGGATCCGGGGAAGCTGCGGCACGTCAGTCCTCCACCGCCTCGACGGCGGTTGCGCCGAGCGACTTCAGGAAGTGCTCGGTCTTGGAGCGGTAGAAGCGCGGGTCGCGCGCGTCGATCGAGATGAAGAAGCGGTCGTCGGAGGCCCGGCGGAACCGTTCGCTCGAGAAGAGCGGGTTGCTGAGCCACGGCAGGCCGTTCATCAGGAGCATGAGTCCCACGGTGCTGAGCGCGGCGAACAGGATGGTCAGCTCGAACATCACCGGGATGAACGCGGGGATGCTGAGCGCCGGCTTGCCGCTGATGAGGAACGGGTAGCCGGTGACCTTGACCAGGGCCCAGATGGTGAACCCGTAGGAGTTGGTGAAGAGCTGCAGCACGAGGCCGGTGGTGCAGCCCGCGGCGCCCGCGAAGAAGACGAGCACCGGCAGGATGGTGCGGCCGATGCCCATGGCCTTGTCGAGGCCGTGCACGGGGAACGGCGTGTGGCAGTCCCAGTGGCGGTAGCCGGCGTCGCGCACCTGCTCGGCGGCAGCGACGATCTGCGCCGGGTTCTCGAACTCCGCGAGCAGGCAGGCGAGGCGGCGCGGCGCGGCCGCGGGCGTCGTTCCGTGCACGTGGGTGGGGGAGAGCGTGGTCACGTTCGTGTCTCCGTGGAGGTTCCGTGGTTCAGGCGCCGCGCCCGCCGGGCTCGCCGGGCTCGTGGGCGGCCGCGGGCATGCCCGCGCCGTGGTGTCCGTGGCCGCCGTCCTTCGCCCAGCCCGGCCAGTGCGGGTCGGCCTGGGGCATGACCGCCTTCACCTCGGCGATGGCGATCATGGGCAGGAATCGGCAGAACAGGAGGAAGAGGACGCCGAAGAGGCCGAACGCGCCGAGCATGGTGCCGATGTCGACCCACGTCGGGACGAATCGGTCCCAGCTGGTCGGCAGGAAGTCGTTCGCGAGGCTCGTGACGATGATCACGAACCGCTCGAACCACATGCCGACGTTGACGAAGAGGCTCAGGACGAACATCAGCGGGATGCTGGTGCGCACGGCCTTGAACCAGAAGAGCTGCGGCGTGATGACGTTGCAGCTCACCATGATCCAGTACGCCCACGCGTACTGGCCGAAGGCGCGGTTCATGAAGGCGAACTTCTCGTACAGCGC
>Ga0169931_10002578_pt1 | contig 29431 bp, 25 predicted proteins | sample Kivu_15m_20L_FD_129675 | JGI IMG/M metagenome (GOLD analysis project Ga0169931, IMG submission 129675) | Freshwater microbial communities from Lake Kivu, Western Province, Rwanda to study Microbial Dark Matter (Phase II) - Kivu_15m_20L... | ecosystem: Environmental > Aquatic > Freshwater > Lake...
CCTGAGCGCCTCAGGAAATACATAGGGCGCTGCCAGTAGAGAAAATCGTAGCCAATCGAAGACATATCCCCGATGTATGCGTCGCACCGGTCGAGCAAGGGGTAGATCGGGGGAAATTCGGGGAGAAAACGGATGCGGGGATCGTTCTCGCACCTCCCGATCAGCCGCTCGATTTCGACGGCGCATTGCTGCTGCAAATTCGGATGCGTTTTGACGAGAAGGCAGCAGTTTTCGGGAAGATGTTTTGCAAGGAGCGGGAACATTTGCAAAAACGACCCGTTCCCTTCCGAGTCGTTCCAAGTCGGGGCATAAAGGTATCTTTTGCGTCCTTCCCTCTCCGAGAGCAGCGGTTCAAGGAGAGCGTTATAAAACGCCTTATGCTGCAGCCAGTAGTGGAGCCGATAATTGCCGACTCGGATCGCTTTCGGAACCACCCCTTTTTGCAACATGAAATCGAGCATCCTCTGTCCGTAAACGAATGCCGGCTCTCCGTGAAGCGGCTCGAAAAACGGGGCTTTCCACCCTTTGTCTGAATTTCCGTGAGGAAGCCACAGAATCTTTGGACAGGGTTGGAGCGGGAATGCTGCCGCGATGAGTTCTTTGGAGGAACAAGAGACGACGCACGGCGGAAGCCGCAGCGCGGCGCGGTCTTCTTCGATCACTTCCAAGCCCGGATAATAGCGGCGGGCTAAATCGGCCGCCTCGCCGTCGCAAACGATCAAAGGCCATTTTTGCAAGGCGCAAAACGGGGCGAGATGGTCGATGTAATGGCGCGAATCGTCGAAAATCAGTCCGGCCGGCGTCTTCATTTGGAGTGGAATTGTCCCATATGGGATAATCTCTCCGCAAGATGGAAGAGCTGCAATCTTGGTTTACGCAATACCGGCGCCATTTCCCCTGGCGCGACGAGCGAACGCCCTATAAAGTTTGGATTTCGGAAGTGATGCTCCAACAAACGAGGGCCTCCGTTGTCGTCCCCTATTTTTTGGACTGGATGAAGCGCTTTCCTGACGTAGCGCGACTCGCTGCCGCAGCGCCCGAAGAGGTGATCAAAGCCTGGGAAGGGCTTGGTTATTACAGCAGGGCCAGGAACCTGCATAAAGGCGCTAAGGAAATCGTTGGACGATTCAACGGCGAGATCCCGGGCATCCGGGAAGAGTTGGAAACGATCTCGGGACTCGGGCCTTACACGATCGGAGCGATCCTGAGTTTCGGCTTTCGCCAAAAAGCCCCGGCGGTCGACGGGAATGTGGCGCGGGTTGTCAGCCGCTACTTTGCCGTAGAAGAAAATATTTGCGCCGCCAAGGCGAAAAAATCGATCTGGGAAAAAACGGAGTCGCTTTTAGGCGATGACGAGCCCTGGGTCACAGCGGAAGCCTTGATTGAGCTTGGCGCCACCATTTGCCTGCCGAAGCCAAAATGCGGCGCTTGTCCTATCCGGGAGAGTTGTTTAGGACTAAAAAAGGGGATCGCAGAATCCTTGCCGGTTAAAAACGGGGAAAAATCGATCATTCCGATCGACCGGGTCGTCGCAGTCGTGGAGGCTCAAGGGAAAGTCCTTGTCCGGAAAGGAGAGCCGGGCAAAGTGATGGCGGACCTTTACGAATTTCCCTTTTTCGAAGGGCGGATGCCGGGCCGGTGGAAAGCGCGGCTCGGAGGCGATGCGAAGTACGTGAAACCCCTGAAAGAGACCGCCCACTCATTCACCCGATACAAGGCTCGCCTCTTCCCGCATTTATTGCGGACCGATGCGCCCTTTTCAGTGGTTGGCGGGACATGGATTGCCCGGGAAAAATTGAAGGAGCTTCCCTTTTCATCGGGTCATAAAAAAATTATGGAGCAGCTATGAATATCCTCCATTTGGAAGCTTCCCCGGGTTGGGGGGGGCAAGAAATCCGGATTTTGCGGGAAGCGGAAGGGATGCGCTCCCGGGGCCACCAAGTCATTTTAGGCGTGATGGAGCAGGGAAAACTGATTGATGAAGGCTGTAAAGCCGGCTTTACAACCCATCCCCTCAATTTCCATAAAAGCGGATGGCTGCCCTGCTTGATCCAAATTCTATCCTTAATCAGACAACACCGGATCGATGTCGTAAATACCCATTCCTCCTTGGATGCGTGGATTGGAGGCGTCGCCGCGCGGATTGCCCGCCGCCCCGTTGTCCGGACCCGCCATCTTTCAACTCCGATTAAGCCCGGTTGGAACAGTAAAATTTTATACGGCGCTTTGGCCGATTTTGTTGTCACGACCTGCGCTTCGATCCTCCCGATGATCTGCAGCCAGTCCGGCAAACCTGAAGCCGATTGCCGCTCGATCCCCACCGGAGTCGATCCGAAACGGATCGCGGCGGCCGATGAGGATGGGTGCGCTGCCCGCGAGGCTCTCGGATTGAAGAAAAGCGATTTTCTCGTGGGGACGGCTTGCTTCATCCGCTCCTGGAAAGGAGTCGAAGACTTTCTGAAGGCTGCAGACCTTTTGCGCGCAGTCAAAGAGATCAAATGGGTAGTCATCGGAGGGGGGCATGAAAAACCTTACCGTCAAATGGCCCGGGAGATGAAGTTGGACGGCATCGTGCAGTTCACCGGTCATTTGGAAAACCCTTTTCCCGCGCTTCAAGCGCTCGATGCGTTCGCTCTTCTCAGTACGGCTCATGAAGGCGTCTCGCAAGCGATACTTCAGGCGGCGTATCTCGGAAAGCCGTTGATTTCCACTGTCGTCGGGGGGTTGAACGAAGTTTGCCTCCACAGAAAAACGGGAATCCTCGTACAGCCATTTTCTCCGGACCAGGTAGCCAGGGCTGTTTTGGAACTCCTGGAAAATCCCGGTTTGCGCAGCGAATTCGGGAGAAACGGAAAAATACTTGTCGAAGAAAGCTTTACAATCGGCCGGACGATTGACGAAATGGAGCAAGTTTTTACAAGCGCTATAGCGAGAAAATCGGGGCTATTTTAACATCATGCCATTTTAGGGGAATTATGGAACCAGAGCAGATATCGGATTTTAACAATAAACTCCCGCTAATTGACCGTTTTTCCGGCCGGAGGTGGATTTCTGCTGCCGCAGCGGTAGCGGCCGGAGCGGCCGTCTTGATATTTTATTTTCAATCAGGCCCTAAAGCTCCCGATTTCGTGCAGGCTGAGGCGCTCGTTGCGAAATGGACCGCGGTTCCGGACGATGCCCTCTTTCAGGAAATGTCGCGGGCATTAAGGAAAGTGCCGGCTTTACAAAGAAAATATGAGCCGGTGATTGCCCAAAAACTTATGGAAGGCGGAAAAGGGGCCGAGGCGCTCCAAATCGCCTATCGCTCGCTTGACCCGGCGAAGGAGGAAATTCCATATCATGCCCATTTTGCCGAAACGAGCCTTCTGATCGAGCAGGGAGAATATCAGAAAGCGCTTGAGCGGGCGGCGGCGCTTAAAGGGAAAATGTCGCGCGAGTGCGATGTTGAGGCGTTTAGCGGAAACCGACTTGTCGGAGGCGCCCTGTTATTTGCCCACAATCTCTTGCGGATCGCCTGTTTGCAGCAAGAACTGAAAAACCAGCCCGGCGAACGGGCCGCGTGGGAAGAACTGGAGGCGTTTCTGATGAAAAATGAGAAGGGGCCGGCCTCTCAGCTTCTCCTAAGCAGTTTCCATGAAAGAAGTCTTGATCTGACCGATTATATCGCTGAGCGAAAGATGAACCTATCTGAATAGGTTCATGTCGCTTAAATAAAAATGGAGGTTTGTTTTATGACGTTGGAATCAAATCAAATGATCGTTTCTTGCTCTTGCGAGGATGTAGATGAGGAGTACTGGGGATATCATCTCATTTTAGATTGCAAGGAATGCGATCGAGACAAAATTAAAGATGCGAATACCATTCGCGCATTTGTTAAAACGCTTGTCGATGAAATCGACATGAAAGCTTTCGGGGAGCCAATTATCGAGCATTTCGGATCCCATAACCCGATTGTAGCCGGTTATTCCCTGATGCAACTGATCGAAACAAGCTCCATCACCGGCCACTTCGCTGAAGGCAGCGGAGACGCCTATCTCGACATCTTCTCTTGCAAACCCTACGATATCGAAATTGCAAAAGCCGTCGTCAAGCGATATTTCAAGCCGCAAAAAGTGAAAACTACCTACTTAACCAGACAAGCCTAAGGGATTCCAATAGAGGGTATGCGTAATGACGGCGACCCTCGCTTGGCAGACGATCCCTTAGTCGTGTTCGTCGCCGGCTTCGCTTCTTCTCGGAGAGCTGGGCCGGTTTTCCGATGCGATCTGCGCGTGGCGCACAAAATAATGGTATGAAGTGCCCGCGAGAAGCCCGATCAAACCGAAATAAAGGAAGGGAATGAAGATCGCTACCACGATTTTCACGGCCCCAAAGATAATTTCGGTCATCTTATCTTGCTTGAACGTGAAGCTGTAGAGCTGCTTCAATCCCCGTTCGATTGGCGCGGGGAATATGACCGCAACCAGGGTCCCTACGGTCAGGAAGAGGATCGTGAGCTTCGGACCTGTGAAGAAGTCGAACGAGCTGGATATGGCGCCGATGATCATCGCGAGGACGGAAAAGACTTCCGTCGTATGCTTGCTGGCGAAGCCCTCAAGCTCATCGACTGAAACCCCTTCTTTTAATTTGTCGACCAGTTTATTTTTTGCCATGCTACCCCTCAATGAGCCTTACACCCTCTAATCTCTATTTAAGTATTTATTATATTTATTTGCAATCGCGCATTCTCGGGGCCGTTCTGGTCGATGTTTTTTAGTTCGTTGGTGTTGAGTAGGTTGCGGATGGAGCTTATCTTTTTTTAGCCAATCTTTTAAACTCTAAGATTTCCTTCATGTTAAGAAATAAAATGTCGCAGCGAGTTCTTTACCCCTATTATCCGGAGCGCCTCCTTTGGACGGGCGCAGCTGTGCTGGGCGCAGGCTTTGCGATCGGGCTTGGGGTTTTAGCCTTTTCGATGGAGGACTCCGGGCCTGCTGCCGTAACTCACTCAGTGCGAGATCGGTCGGTTAAGAAAAAAATGGACGTCGCCTTTTCATTAGGTCTTAAGGGCTCTTCTTTGTCATTTCCCTTGCCCCGCATCGAATCGGAGCTAACCATTTCCTTCGACTTGCCGCGCCCTGACCGCAATTTTAAAAACCCAGACCTCTTTATTCGTTGCAAGCAATCCTCTCAATCCAAACGGGTTAGCGTGCCCTGCCGCGTTGATTTGCAATTTACCGGAGGAAAGCTTGGGTTCGCCGATCGCGAATCGCCCTTTTGGCTCGAGCTTTCCCATGTTTCCGACGATCGGATCGAAGGGGTTGTGCGGGTTGACTCCGTAGGGGATGAAGTCTCCGAAGCCGAGCGGTTTTACGTCGCTCCCCAAGCGCGGCCCATCCAATCTGCGCAGGAATTTGCCGAAGGATCCCCCTTCCGGTTTTTGGCGGAAGCTCGATGGCTCGGCCACGATGTCTTTGCGGAAAAGTACGAGGGCGTGCAAACTTTGCGCATTGCCCTTGGAACGCAGATCGTCGATTTGAGGGAAAAAGACTGGATTATTTGGGACGGCGCGGAGTGGAAGAAGGTCGGGCTTGGTGAAAAAGCAGAAGCGATCGCCCGCATCGAGTCGGTGGATACGAAGGGGCTCGTCCTAGAGGGGTGGGATGGGGAGACGCATGTGCGCCTTTCCCTTCCGCCTTCCGCCCCTTCCTTGTTTAAAGTTCGCGGAGAAGACTTGTTCAATTCGATTCGGGTGCGGTCGGAAAAACAAATTAGCTGCATGATAGAAAAACAGTGTTTGATCTTGAAATCGGGAGATTGGGTTTTGAAATCGGGCGGCCGATGGAAAATTTTGCGTAAAAGAGAAGAACGCGACGCCTATCAATCCGGTAAAATTGGGGGAGAGTTGTTCGTTTTCGAAAAAATCGAGTCGAAGCACGGGCAAAAGTCGATTGCCGGGTTTCTCTTTAACGCAGACAAGTCGCAAACCGTGCCGGTCGATATGCCGGCCAATAAACAGCCGGCTCGCAAAGAGGCAAAAGAGAAATGAGAGTATTTGTATTGATCCTCTGCTCCGTTTCATTCTTTTTAGCGGCGGACTCTCTTGCTTTGACGCCCGATGCCGAAGGGGCGCAAGCGTTTAACGGGGCTTTATCCGATTTAAAGGCGCAGCTTAAAGGGAAATTCGATGCGGCCCTCCACCTGTCTTCCCAAGGGGCGCAAGAAGGGGAATACAAGGGATTATTGGAGGAAGTGAAGGTTCTCAAGGGAGAGATCGCCGCCTTGGAGGAGCGTTGGCGCGCCGCATCGGTGAGCGAGGCGGCGGCCGACGACGGCGCTTATGCGCTATGGGACGTAGGCGAGACGACCCTTTCCCAGCTCGTCATGGAATATGGAGCGAGCGACCATCTCTACATCATCCCGCAGGAACTGAGCGGGATGAAGATCAGCTTATACTCCAGCATTCCTTTGCCGCGCGAGTCGTGGAGCGAAATGATCGAGATGATCTTGGCGCAAAACGGGGTCGGGGCGAAAAAACTCAATCCGTTTGCCAAACAGCTCTACATCTTGAAGCTCGATCCGTCCGCAATTCAAGGGATTGCGGGAAGGGAGCAGGATCTCCATCTTTTTAGCAGCCACGCGCGCCTCTTTTACGTCTTCTCTCCCCCTGCCGAACAGCTTCGTTCCGTCCAGGCTTTTTTCGAGCGTTTTTCCGACCCTAAGCAGACGACCGTCCAATCGATCGGCTCCAAGGTAGCCCTTGTCTCGACACGCGACACGATTGAAAAGCTGATCGGCCTCTACAATGCAGTTTGGGACAAGGGCAAGGGCAAGATCGTAAAACTTTACAACGTGACGAAAGTGACCGCCTCGGAAGCGGAAAAAGTGCTCCGGGCCGTGTTTTCCGATCCGGCATCGAAGGGGCGTCCGACCTACTACCCTTCCGCTGCCGACGAACTGTCTATCCTCGCTCTGCCCCAAGGTTTGGTTTTGATCGGGGAGACCGAGACCGTGGACCGAGGGCATCGGATCTTGGCCGATTTGGAAAGCCAGCTGGAGGATCCGGGCGAAAAGGTGATCTACTGGTATTCTTGCAAACATTCCAATCCGGAAGATATCGCCGCGGTATTGGAAAAAGTCTACGATTCGCTCATCGGCTCAAATTTCGAGAAGAAGACTGAAGTCGTGGTATGCCCTGCCCCTCCGCCCCCGCCTCCCGCCGCCGAGCCGGGACAGCTGCCCGGCCCGATTTACCCCCCGGCAAACACTCCGTTCAATCCGATATTGCCGGCGACTGCCCCATTCATGCAGCCGGCCCTCTTGGATAAGACCCAAAAAACCGCTTTCGGGAATTTCATTTGCGATACGAAGACCTCCTCCGTTTTGATGGTTGTGCGCAGAGAAGAGCTGCCCAAGATCAAATCGCTCCTTAAAAAGCTCGACGTGCCGAAGCGGATGGTTCAACTCGATGTTTTGCTTGTCGAGAAGAAATTGACGGATCAAAAGCAGATCGGGATTAACCTCCTCAAATTGGGAACAAGCGCGAGCAACACAACCCAAAACGCGCTGACGTTCAACAATGAGGAAAAGGCCCTCCACAAAGGGATCTTGCAGTTTTTATTCAGCCGGACCGGGCATGAAGGCCCCGGATTCGATTTGACGTACAATTTCCTCTTGGCGCAAGAAGACGTCCGGATTAATGCCAACCCGTCCGTCTTAGCGATCAACCAGACGCCTGCGCTCGTTTCGATCGTCGAAGAGATTTCGATCGACAATGGGGCGATTCCTGTGCAGCTCGCAGCCGGGGGCGTGACTTTCGAGCGCTCTTTCACCCGCGCGCAATACGGGATCACGATCAATCTGACCCCTACGATCCACATGTCCGATGACGCTGAAGGGCAAAACGGCTTCGTGACCTTGGAAACAAACCTCGAATTCGACACGACGCAGCTCACTTTGAACGACCGTCCGCCGGTCAACCGCCGCCATATCGAAAACCAGGTGTGCGTGGCAGACGGCGAGACGGTGATTTTAGGGGGCCTCCGCCGCAAAATCGAAGAGGACAGCCGGGAAAAAATCCCATTCCTCGGCGACCTGCCCGGGATCGGGAAACTCTTCGGGCTGACTAAAATGCACGATACCAATACGGAGATGTTCGTCTTTATCACGCCGCGGATTATCCGTAATCCCATCGACGATTTGCGACGGATCCGCCAAAGCGAGTACCAGCTAAGGGCGGGCGACATCCCTGAATTTCTCGAACGGCTCGACGAAGCGAAAGATCAGCAGCGCAAAAAACTCTTTGAGAACAGTATGAAGATGTTCTTCGATATGTATTGAGGATCCGATGTCTAGCGAACGATCCATAGCCGAACGGTTCGGCCTGCCGGTGCATGAGGAGATCGATTCATTCCCTTTCGTTCGCGATAAAGTCTCGCTCATTCCCTATCTATTCGCTAAGCAAAAAAACCTTCTCCCGGTCGGCCAAAGCGATAAGGGGGTAACCGTCGCCGTTGCGGATCCGCTCGACCTCGACTCGCTCGAAGAGCTGCGCCTCTTGGTCAAGAAGCCGGTTCTCCCCATCTACTGCCCGAAAGGCGCCATTGAAGCGGCGATCGAACGGTGCTATCAGCAGAAGGAAGAGGAAACCAAACGGTTTTTTTCGGATCTTGAAAAAGGGTCGGAACAGCCCTCTAAGGAGTTGCAGAAGGACGAATACGACCTCCTTGAGCAGCCGGATCAAAATCCGGTGGTGCGGCTCGTCAATACGCTCCTCATCGAAGCGATCCAGCAAGGAGCATCGGACGTCCATTTCGAGCCGACCGACGCCGGCCTTTCGGTCAGGTACCGGATCGATGGCGTCTTGCAGAAACGGCACGCTCCGCCCCGCGAATATCAGATGCAAGTCTTGACCCGCATCAAGGTCATGGCCAAGCTTGACATTGCCGAACACCGTCTGCCCCAAGACGGCCGGATCAAACTCAAAATCGGGGGCAGGGAAATCGATTTCCGCGTCAGCACGCTGCCGATCGTCCATGGGGAGCGGATTGTCCTCAGGATCTTGGATAAAGGGAATGTGTTGCTCGGCCTTGACCGGATCGGGATGCCCGACGCCGTGCTCAAGGCCTTCCGCAAACTCATCCACACCTCGGAAGGAATCGTTTTGGTCACCGGCCCGACAGGCAGCGGAAAAACAACCACCCTTTACAGCGCCCTTTCCGAAGTCAATTCAGCCGAAATGAATATCGTAACGATCGAAGATCCGGTTGAAATCCGCCTGCCGGGCATCTCCCAGATGAACGTCAACCGGAAAATCGAGCTCGATTTTTCAAAAGGGCTCCGCCACATTCTCCGGCAAGATCCAGATGTAATCATGATCGGCGAAATCAGGGACAAGGAAACGGCCGAGATCGCGATCCAATCTTCCCTCACGGGACATTTGGTCCTTAGCACGCTTCACACCAATGACGCTCCGTCCGCCCTTACCCGTTTGGCCGACATGGGCGTCGAGCCGTATCTCTTGGCCTCCTCGATCTTGGGGGTTTTGGCCCAGCGGCTGGTCCGGAGAATCTGCCCCCATTGCAAGAGCGGATACCTTCCGACAAAGGATGAGCTCCAGGAGCTTGGGCTGAAGCGGGAGGCGATTCATGGAGGCCACCTGTACCGAGGTTCTGGCTGTATCCAATGTTTCGGCACGGGGTACAAAGGTCGCTGCGGGATTTATGAGCTCATGATGGTCTCTTCCAAGATCAAATCCCAAGTCTTGAAAAGCCAAGACGCCCAAGAATTGAAGAAAGCGGCGGAGTCCCAGCAGATGGTCTCTCTATTTGAGCGGGGGATCGAGCTGGTAGCGGCCGGCATCACTACTTCTTCGGAAGTGCTGCGCGTCACCCGGATCGCGGAAGGGGAGGATTGAAATGCCTTTCTACGAATACCAGGCGATCTCCGGCGAGGGGAAGAAGGTCGCCGCCAATATCGAAGCGGAAAACCTGCAGGATGCCAAGCAAAAGCTGATCCGCCTCCAAGTGGTCGCCATCAAAATCGCCCCTTTGAGCGAAAAAGAGCTGAGAAAAGCGCTCGGGAAAAAAGAGGTCCTCTCGCTAACCCGCGAACTGGCCCGCCTAATCCAAGCAGGCCTTCCCCTTTTCGAGGCATTGTCGGCTCTTGAGGAAAAATACCGGGGTCAGCGCCCCCATAAGATTCTCCTCGATCTCTGCGGCCAAGTCAAAACAGGACAACCGTTATCCAGAGCCTTAAGCCGCCATTCACATTCGTTCGACATCCTCTATGTCTCAATGGTTGCGAACGCCGAAAAGACAGGAAGGCTTGCCCAATGCCTCGGGGAGCTCGCTCATTTGCTCGGAAGGCAAATTCATATCCGGAAGCAAATCGTCGCTGCCCTTCTGTATCCTGCCCTTTTGGGCGCGTTCTGCCTTGTCGTCCTTTCGACTCTCCTTTTCTTCGTCATCCCCTCGTTGGAAGAGTTGTTCGAAGGCCGCGCGCTGCACCCCTTCACCCAACTCGTTTTTGCCGCGAGCCGGTTCGCCTGCAGCTCTAAATTACTGCTCGCGTTTCTTTTCGGCGCTAGCCTCGCTGCCGCCATCACGGCAGCCGTCTCCAAGAGCTGGAAAGAGAAAATCAATACTTTTTGCATGAAGTTGCCGATTCTCAAAAATCTCTTTGCTAAAATCGCCTTTGTCCGGTTTTCCCGGGCCGCTGCCACGCTGCTTGAAGGAGGGCTGCCCCTCATCACCGCTTTTTCGCAGGCGAGGACGGTCATGCGCCACCCGCTTTTGGAAGCCCTGATCGCGGACGCCGAAGAGCGGATCGCGCAAGGAGAACCCCTTTCCGCGCCCTTTTCGAGCCATCCGCTCATCCCCCCGCTTGTCCCGCGCATGCTCGGGATCGCCGAGCAAAGCGGCAAACTTTCATTTACGATGCAGCAAATAGCCCAGATCTACGAAGATGAATTGGAATCGGCGCTGACCCATTTCGCGGCAGTCGCCCAGCCGGCGCTCCTTCTGTTTCTCGGCGGCTTGGTCGGATTCATCCTATTGTCCGTCCTGCTGCCGCTGACCGACGTGAGCACGTTTGTTAATTAGGAGTTTATTATGAAAAGAAAAAAAAGAGCTCTCTCCCTTCTTGAAATTATGATTGTTATTTTCTTGATCACTCTAATTACAGGGGCGATCGGGTATAATATGAAGGGAACTTTAGACCGCGGGCGGGCGTTCCGGACTGAACAAGCGAAAACTCAGCTCCACGATCTCCTCCTGATCTGTTTGGAAGAAGGAAGTAAAGGCGAGGACATCGCGAAAAGCCCCGCATTTCATTTAAAAAAATACAACTTGGCGAAAAACAGCGAAAAACTGGTTCAGGATGGTTGGGGGACTGATTTCGCGATTCATTATCTTCAAGCCAAAAATGATTTTAAGATCGATTCCCCGGCTTACGAACGGTACATGAAAAAAATCAATAAAGCAGTCCCCCAGGCAGATGAGGAGGACTAGATATTTCAGTCTCTTGGAGGTCATGGCCGGAATTGCCCTCCTTGCAATGGCGGCGGGCGCGATCGGCTGGAAAATGCGCGGCTTCATCCAAAAAAAGAGGGTTCGCACCGAGATGGCGCAGCTCCAATCCATCCTGCGGGCGGCCCATACGATGGCTGTGAATATGCAGGCCGATTGGGAAGGGGTTTTGAAAAACGATGGGAAATGTTGGACGTTCGAGGCGTTTTGCCTGGATCCCTATCGGATTAAGATTTTACCGCCGGTCAAGGTTCATGCAGCCAAGCCGCTTTTCGACGGCAGGCCGTTCGATCGGCTGCGCCTCCTTTTTTCCTCGACCGGGGCGGTTGTTCCCACCGGAGCTTTGGAATTCGTTCTGGAGGGGAAAAACACGGGGGAATGGATCTTGCCGGATCTCTTTGGAATCAAGGAAGGAAACGGGGAAAAAGATCTAGGCCCTCTCCACCCGGAGAACACTTGAGATTATTCGATTTATATTTTAGTCTTTAGAAAAAATTTCAATACAAAGAGCGTTATGAAACGAACCGTTTGGATTTTAAGTTGTTTAGCGTTAACTCTTGCCGCGGAGCCCGCGGCCCCTTCCGCAGGACAGGAACAGGCTCCCTTTTCGGCATTCCAAATCCTGAAACAGAGGCAGCCGAACTGGCGCTCCGAAATCGTCAAGACGTATCCGAATGGCACGCCCGAGTCGGTTCTGCTCTATGAGCCTTTTATCGAAGGCGGGGAAAAACCGGTCAAGCAGCTCTTTTTTTACGAAACAGGACGGATCCGCACAGAAGCGGATGTGATTTTGGTCGATGACGAATCGGCTGGCGCGAAAGCGTGGAATTCGAATATCGTCCCACACGGCGCCCGGGTCGATTTGTCCCCCGAAGGCCAAGTGCAGCACACATGCGAGTACCGCTACGGCCTTATCCATGGAACCGACCGGATTTTTTATCCATCGGGGAAAGTTTCCGTCAGCAGCCAGTACGTGAACGGCATCCTGGACGGGATTACGAGAGCCTATTTTGAAAATGAGCAGCTCAAGGAAGAGGTTTACTACCGCAACGGGCAGATCGACGGCGATTTGATCCAATACTACGAAAACGGAACGAAAGCGCTGCAGTATCCCCATCAAAGCGGGAAACTCCATGGGATGGCCCAGGAGTGGTATTCTTCAGGGGTCTTGAAACTGCAGAGGCAATACCGGAACGGGCTTCTCCACGGCGACGGGAAAAACCCGGCAGTACTCGCTTATGATGAGAAAAGGAACATGATCGAAGCGCTCGATTTCCGCGAAGGGATTCCGGTCGGCGTCCACCTGCGCTACCATCCAAACGGCAAGGAATCATACCGGGTCGCATTCAAAAACGGCAAAAAGGACGGCCAGGAGCAATTCTTCGATAACGCAGGAAAGCTCCTCGGAAAAGGGCTCTTTGTCGATGGGCATCCTGTCGGGCGCCATTTCCGCGAATATGCGGAAGGCAAACCCGCGTATGTGGCCGAATTCGATGACAAGGGAAATCTCCTCTCTCCCATATCCGAATACAGCGAAGAAGGGACCAAGGTGCGCCAGTACACGCTGAAAGAAGAAAAATTCCATGGCGACGTGTTGGAGTGGTATCCCGACGGAACATTGAAGAGCGAATATTCCTACAATGCCGGACAATACGACGGGGAGCAGAAAGATTATTATCCGACCGGCCAAATGAAGCTCTGCACGCATTATAAAGACAACAAGCGGCACGGCTTGCATGAAGAATGGTATGAAAACGGGGTGTTGAAGCTGCGCGCGGCCTTCGAGGAAGGTTTCAAGGATGGGCAGATGGGCGAATGGCACTCGAGCGGAGGGCGCAAAACGGATACCTATTTCTCCGCCGATGTTCCCGACGGAGTCCACACCCAGTGGCATGAAAACGGACAAGTGAAACTCCGCGCCGAGTTTGCGAAGGGGTTAAAACAAGGTTGGCAGCGCGAATGGAATGAAAACGGCGAACTTGTTTTTGAAGCCTGTTTCGACCAGGACAAGTTCGAAGGGCTTGCGCTCGCGTGGTGGGGACAAGACAGGATCAAATCGCGAGTCCAATTCCATGAAGGGAAAAAAGACGGGAAAGAAGAGACATTTTACGCCAACGGGAGGCCGGAGCGGCTCGCCCATTATGCCGCCGATGTCCTACACGGCAAAACCACCCACTGGTTCAACGACGGCGGGATTCAGGTGTCCCAAACGTTCGATCATGGAAAGCCCATTGGAGAGCACGTTTTGTACTATCCAAAGAAAGACGGGCAAGAACCGATCTTGGCGCATATCTTCCATTACGACCAGGATGGGAAGCTTCACGGATCCCAAAAAAGTTATTTCGCCGACGGTTCCTTGCAAACAGACATGACGTATGAATACGGGGAGCTGAACGGAGTGAAAAAGATCTGGGATGAGAAGGGAGCTCTCATCGAAGAATCCAATTACGCATACGGCAAGCTCAACGGCAAGTTTTTCCAGCGCGCTCCGGACGGGCGCGAAGTGGTGATCACCTACAAAGACAATTTTAGGGACGGTCCCCACGCGGTTTATTACCCCCCAAATCAAAAAGGGGAGAAAATCAAGGCGGTGACAGCTACGTTCGATAACGACCGGCTCCAAGGGCTTGTATGCGAATATAACGACCAAGGCGGCAAATCGGTCGAGACGCCGTACCAGGATGGGAAAAAACAAGGGACCGCCCGAGTGTTTTCCCCGGATGGAAAGCTTGTGGCCACGATCGATTTCGCCGACGACAAAAAAAATGGGTTTCAAAGACAGTATTTTCCGAACGGCTCGCTTTTCCGGGAGATCGCTTACGCCGACGACCTGAAAAACGGCGAGGAGAAAACCTATTATGATGATGGGAGCTTGGCTTCGATCTTCGCCTATAAAAACGATCTCCTCGAAGGACTCGCCCAAAGCTGGAACAAAGAGGGAGTTCTCGTATTCGAAGCCGAATACCAAGCCGGAGGGCGCCACGGGAAATTCAACAAGTATTACGACACCGGGAAGCCCTATATCGAGCAGACGTTTGCCTATGACGCGCCGGTCGGGCAGAAACGGAAGTACGATAAGGAAGGAAAAGTGACCGTTTCAAATGCCGCGGCAGTGAAGGAATCGAGCGCAACACGCTAATTGCAAGGTTGTTAAGATGGTGTTTGCAAAAATCCCCTTCCCTTTTTTGGGAAAAGGCGTAAAGTGGGAATCGCGGGTGTAGAAAAGATTTTCACGCACCGCAAAAGGAGAATTTAACCAATGAATATGAAGCAACCTCAGAAACCTCAACAGCCGGCGGCTCCAGCAAACAAGGCGCCACAGCAGAAACAACCTGCTCCAGCTCCCCAGCAAAAAGCTCCCGCTGTAAAGAAGTAATCCATTTTGTACCCCGGTCTGCCAGGACCGGGGTCCCCTCTTGTTGTCAATTTACTCTTCCTTTATAATATCTGCAATTATTTTTTTATATTTATGTCCGAAAGACCACCCCTGAACGTCTTTTTATTGACCTCGATTATTGTCGGTACGGTTTTGAGCATCCGCAACTGGCCGTTTCTTGTTGAATACGGCCTCTCCTCAATCATCTATATCCTTCTTGCCGTCCTGGTCTTTTTCCTTCCCGTGTCATTCGTATCCGCCGAGCTTGCGTCGGGGTGGCCCCAGCGAGGCGGGATTTACGTTTGGGTCAAAGAAGCTCTCGGGGAGAAGGCTGCGTTTTTAGCCGTTTGGCTTTTTTGGATCGCGAACATCGTTTGGTATCCGACGATCCTCTCTTTTGTGACTGCGACCCTCCTGGAAGGATTTTTTCCCGACTATTCCCACAGCCCGCTATTAAACGTCGGCCTGATGCTGGCCGTATTCTGGGGGATTCTAATCCCTAATTTCGCCGGCATCCGCTATTCGGGCTGGTTCTCTGCCGTGACCCTGATCGCAGGAACGCTGATTCCGGGCGCTGCAATCATTGCCTTCGCCTGCTGCTCGCTCGGTTCCGGCGCGCCGAGCCAAATTGATTTCTCCTGGAATGCACTTCTTCCGAAAGAAACCCATTTGAACGAGATGATCTTTTTCGTAGGGGTTTTGCTCAGCTTTTTCGGGATTGAAATGAACGCCGTCCATGCCAAGGACGTCGTCCAGCCGAAGAAAAACTTCCCCCGGGCGATTTTCCTCTCCGCCGGCGTCATTTCGATTCTTTTCATGATGGGGACTCTTGCGGTCGGGATCGCCATTCCAAAGGATCAGATCAACCTGATTACTGCGGTCATGGAGGCGATCTCCCATTATCTTTCGGGTTTAGGCTTGGGCTGGGCGCTTCCGCTTTTCGCCGTCATGATCGCATTCGGCGCGTGCGGAGGGATCAGCATCTGGCTGGTCGGTTCGAGTAAAAGCCTCTTGATTGCCAGTGAGAATGGGCGCCTTCCCTCTCTTTTCCTGAAAACGAACCGGCATGGGGTGCCGACAGCGATCCTGCTTCTTCAAGGGTGCATTGTCTCGGCGCTGACCTTCGTGTTTTTTGCCATGCCGAACATGAGTTCGGCCTTTTGGATCCTCAATCTCCTCTCTTCCCAGTTGAATCTCCTGATGTATGCGCTGATGTTCATCGCCGCCATCTTGCTTCGGTATAAATTCCCTAACGTGCCGCGCGCCTACACGGTTCCCGGAGGCAATATCGGAATGTGGACGATGGCGTCTCTTGGGATGGGCGTCTGCTGTTTTTGCTTTCTGATCGGGTTTGTGCCGCCTGCGCAAATCGAAATCGGCAGCCTCGTTTTCTACGAATCGTTTTTGTGCTTCGCCATTCTTCTCTTCGCCTCCGCGCCGTTCTTCTTCTTTCAAAGAAAGGAAATCATTTCCGTGCGGTGAATTTACTTTTGAGAAGAGCCTCCACTTTCGGAGGGACGAAGCCTTCGAGCGGGCCGCCGAAATGGGCGATCTCGCGGACAAGAGAAGAGCTGATATGCGGGCTTAAACCAAAAAGCAGCAGGGTTTCGATACCGCTCATTTGCCGGTTGGCTGCCGCCATTTCCGATTCGTAGTCGAGATCCGCCGCGGACCGGATCCCTCGTAAAAGGAACAGGGCCTTCCGTTTCTTTGCGAAATCAACCGTCAATCCGGCAAAAGAAACCACCTCGACGTATGGATAGGAAGCGGCGGCCTCTTGTAGCATGGCGCGCCTCTCTTCGACCGAAAACAAGGCTTGTTTGGAGTGGTTTTCCGCAACCGCAACGATGAGCTGATCGCAAACATGCGACGCTCTATTAATGATATCCATATGGCCGAGGGTCGGCGGGTCGAACGCTCCGGCAAAAAGCGCTATGCGGGTCATGATTCCGTTATATTCGAAAACCGGTATTGATGTAAGAGCGCCTCGCCGAACCGGCGCATTCCGATGAATGCAAGTCCGGCAAACTGGGGGGACGTAGGATTGGGGCGGCTCCGCTCTTCGATAAAGAGGATGGCGTTCGGCGCGAGAAGTTTTCTTTCGAGGATCTCTTCGATGTAAGGGGCGGTCGGGATGTTGTAGGGGGGGTCGATGTAAATCACATCGAACGGCCCGGAAATCTTTCCCAGGGCCGTTTTCGCATCCAAGCAGATCAGGCTTACTTGCGAGCCGGCTTGGAGAAGGGCGATGTTGTCGCGGATCGAAGCGATCGCCCGTTTGTCTTTTTCGATGAAGGTGGCGTGGCTTGCGCCTCGGCTGATCGCTTCGAGCCCCATGGCGCCGCTGCCGGCAAAAAGATCTAAGAACCGGGCGCCTTGGATAACATGCTGGCAGATGTTGAAAACCGATTCCCTGAGCATCCCCTGGGTCGGACGGGTTTCCGATCCTTTCGGGGTTTTCAAAATCCTCCCTTTGAACTGGCCGCCTATGATCCGAAGGCTCATTGGAACGCCGCTTGCAAATCATGCGGATCTAAAAGCGCGCGCGCTTCTGCGAGATGGGACGGATCCAGATCGCGCAAATACTTCTCGTAGAGGGCATACGCCCGTTGGACAGCAAATTCGGCTTTAAGGGAATTTTCCCCTTTTTTCGCATTCACGAACGATACCGTTTTTCGGATGTTCAGCCATCGGTCTTGGAACTTGCCTTGCACGAATAAAATGAAATTATCGAGTCGGGTCGTCGTACCCAAAATGACGTAGGGCTCGTTCAAATAAAGGGCCGGCATCTGCTCCGGCTTCGGATAGAGGGCGATTTTCGTCTGCGGCGAGCGCGGGATCGCGGTCACCGACATGTTGACTGCGACCGGGAAGTGGATCCCTTTCATTAATTTCAACAGCTTCCGCTTGATTCCCCGCTTGGTCGGAGGGTAGAGGAGTTTGCCTCGGTTAAACCCCGAGATCGCATCTAGGGTAGCTAAATGAGGGTCTCCGCCTAATCCAATCGTGTAAAGGGCAAGGCGGCCGCAGTTATAGGCGGTCCAGTCCAACGCGAGTTCCCTTTGCGCCGTTTTTTTGCCGAGCGGCTCCCCGTCGGTAAAGAGGATTGCCGTATGAACCGCGTCTTCCTGCGATCCGGAAGGGACGGCCATGACGAGCGGCTTTGTTAAATTGGAGGTGGAAAAGAAGCTTCCCAGATGGATCTCGTCGAGGAATCGGCGGGCCGCCTGTTTCGCGCAACTGGTTGCAGGAATGGGTGCGGGAGAGAGCTTATCGATTTTGCTGTCGAAAGCGAGGATGTTGAAATTGTCGTCGACTCCTAAGTCTTCAAGGGCCTTTGCAATCGCCCCTTTCACCGCAATTAAGCGCTCTTTTTGGATCGAATTGGACCGGTCGATCAAAAACGTGTAGTTCTGCCGGATCTTCGGCAGCTGCAGATCCGGATGGGGGATGAGAGTTAGAGCAAACACATAGCCTTCCTCGTTTTCCAAGGGGGCGAAGACGATTTCCGTATCAAAGCTTTCCGAATAAGAGGAGGTTCCTAGATCGGAAAGAGACGGAAATTCGGGCAGATGGAGAAGCTCCGGGATCCGAATGTCCTGCGCCGATCCGGGCGGATCCGGCAAAGGGCAGTTTAATAGAGAATGAGGAAACGAGATCAAAGGCGGGGAAGCACGCTCGATGGGCAGCGGGCGGGTTAGGGGGCGTTGACGACTCGCTATTCTGGCAGGGAGATTTTGGGCCGGGGCCGGAAACAGAGGTTCCAAAGCGATGAGATCTTTGGGTAGATGGTCAAAGAGATTCAACGGCTCGACCGGAGGGAGCGCGATCGGCGGCCGGATTGGCACAACGGCCAACTCCTGTTTTACGTCGGAAGCGAGGGTCATAGACGGCATGGGGAAAGAGGGGGGCGCCACCGGCTCGATTTTACAGGGAAGCGGCATGAACCGGACGGCTTCGCGGCTTGGCTGCGCCTCTACGCTCTCCGATCCCGCTTCTTCGGTCCTTTCTTGGAATGACTCGCGCAAAATTTGGTTCGGCTCCGTCTTGTCTAGCGATGCCACAGGCAAGGGGCGCAGCGAGGCAGTCCAGAAGGACCGGTTTTGAAGAAAAATAAGGGAAATCACATGCGACAAGAGGGACGCGGCAATGCAGACGGAGAGGATTTTTCGTTTAGTCAGAGAGTAGTGCATCGGCATTTTGCAATCGCGAGGAAACCCGTTTCAAAAGAGCGGGGTGGCAGCTCTCGCTTTTAATTTGCAGCAAAAGATCTTTTGCTTTTGCTTGCAACTCTTTTTGCGTTTCCGCATCGGTTGCAAGCTCGGATTTTGCCATGAGAATCTCTTCGTCGATATATTTCATGTATTGATCGAGCAATCTCCCTTTTTCAGGATATTTCGATCGGGCCTGGCGATAGTCTTTCGACAATAAATCCTCAGCAAATTCAAAATCTATTTTCGTTTTTTCCAAAAGGGCGCAGCGCTTTTCGGCGTTATCTGCCATACGGTTAATGTATTCGAGAGCGGCTTCCAAATGGACCGGCTCGGATTCAAGCCGTTTTTGGAGGACAAGATCTTTCAATAAGGTTGCGGCCTCCGCTCCGACGGAAAGAAGCGCCTTTTGCAAATAGGCTTTCGCGATCGTTTCGGAACGGGCCGCCGAGACGCCGTCCGTGATCTCCTCTAATAAATCGAGGGCTTCGGCGGTCTGCCCTTTGCCTGCATACCCTTCGGCTAAAAGAAGTTTGGCTTCCCTTTCCCATTTCCAATCGGCCAAGGGATCTTCCCGGTACCTGGTCCTGCAACGCTCCATTTCCTCTACCGAGCGGCCGATGGCTCCGAGAAGAAAGTCGATCTTTCCAAGTCTATAAGAGGCGGTTTCGTCGAAGCCGGTTTCGAGAGTTTTCGAAAACACAAGCGCCGCCTGCGCCCACTCCTCTTTCGAATAAAGCCTTTCGCCAAGCCACAAAAGATTTGCCTTTGCAATCTCGGCGCCCGCTAAGAATCCTTTATAGAGATGGGCCGCGCATTTTTCCGTGAGCTCCGGCGCCTGGGTCGAAAGCTCAAGATAGGCGTTGAAGAGTGCAATATGCAAAGACCCTTTGTCCATCAGATCGGAGTTTTTTTCGATCGCATTTTCCGCATGGAGGCAAAAAGCCGCTAAATCGCCGAGAAAGTCCCGGCAGCAGAGTCCCATTAGGAGCTCGGCATTCCCCTCCAGAGCAAAAGGAGGGTCTTGATTGAGGAGGGGCCGGAGCGTTTCCATCGCTTCCTCAAACCGCCCTAGGTTGAAATAGCTTTGCGCTAGATTGAACTGCCAGGTTTTGGCTTCGCTTTCCGAAAACAGTTCTTTCCGGGCTAAAAGCGCTTCGAGGTCTTCCGCTAGGCGTTCCCTCATGGCGCGGGTTTCATTCGCAATGCAGCTCGAAGAAGAGGCCAAATAACGCCAAACATGAGGCGCCAGGCTGTGGTCGGGATAGCTCTCCAAAAACGCGAGGCATCTCGAACGGCAAGCTTCCCAAGCGTTTGCAATGTACTCCAAATCGGCCCATTCGAAATGCGCTGCGGCTTTTTCCTCAAATTCGCCGTTCTCGGCGAGCAGCCGTTCCAGCTCAAGGCGCGCTCCCTCGAGATTGCCGCGGCTCTTCATTAGCGTTGCGCGGAGAAGCTTTCCCTTCGGGATTTCGGCATTCGCGGGATCGATTTCAGCGAGTTTCGCAATCGCCCGGTCCAGGATTTCTAAGTCCTTGGATTGGTGGCCCGCCTCGATGAGGCAGAGGAGGCCGGAACGGATCGACTCGGCTGAAACATTGGGCGTATCGCCTAGAAAAACGGTCAACTCGGAGATCGCTTCGCAATATTTCTTTTGAGCGAGAAAGCTCCGCCCAAGGTAGTATCGCCCCATGGCTTTCCGCTCTTCGGGGATCCCTTCTAAGACTGCATCGCGGCCGGCTAGAAGTTCCTCGAATTTCCCCATTTCGAAGGAGAGAACGAGCCGATTGTATGCGGCTTCTTTAGCCCGGCTTTTTCCCGATTTCTCGATTCCTTCGAAGGATTGGATGGCCAAGTCTCGGTCGAACTCCGCTTGGATGAGCGCCGCCTGAAAGGTCATTTCCTCTGCCAGCTCCGGCACTTTGGCCGCAAGGCTCAAGTAAAGTTCCGCAGCCTTCCGGTGGTCTTTCAAAATGCAGGAGAGATGGGCGAACGCTTGGGCTGCTTCCGATGAGAGTTCGCTATGGAGGAGCGTTTCGAAATGAGGCTGCGCCCTTTGGGCCAGCTTCAAAAGCAATTCGGAATTGCCCGCCGCATTCAGGCACTGGCGGTAGAGAGAAATCGCCAGATAAAACGTCGCTTTCAGCTTTGTGTCGGGGTTGGTTGCGCCTTTGAGGTAGTCTTCGCATTCGTCGGCCAGGGTTGAATACCATTCGAGGCGGTAGAGGGCGAGCATCCGGTTCGGGAATACCTTCGCCGCTAACTCCCGGGAGGATACCGCGGCGTAGAGACCGAGCGCTTTGGAGTCATTTTTTTCCCTGAGAAAGAGATCCCCTAGGCAAATCCGGATGAGGTCGGAATAGGCGCTTTCCGAATAGGAGGAGAGGAACTCTTCCATTTGGCTTTTGGCGATCCCATATTCTCCCTCCTGCCAAAAATCGGCGATCCGGCGCAAGAAAAACGCTTCCTTTTCGTTCGCAGGCTTAAAGGCAGACCAATCGGAAGGGTCCATGGCGAGGAGAGGAAGGCAGAGAAAAAGCCCGAGCCGGGAGAGTCGCGCAGTCAGCATTCCTCTTGATTATACGAGTGGGCGAATAATTTGCCCAATCGTATAATGCTTCGGTATAAAGGATTTTTTTCATGGCTATTTTTTTCGTGCTTTTAGCGGGCTCCTTTGTCGCCGTCTCGAATCTCATGATGCGGAAAAGCATCGATTGCGGCGGAACGAACAAGGGGTATCTCGTTTTCATGATGCTGACCGCGTTTCTCTCTGCCGTGCTCCTCGAGCCGGTCCGCAGCGGCCGCTTCGCCTGGAACGGATCGGTTGTTCTTCTTGGGGCGGTTGCTGGAGTCATTTTATCCAGCATGATGTATTACCTAGGGAAAGCGCTCGAAAAAGGCCCCCCCGGGTTCACCTTTTCCCTCCTCAGCTCTTCCACCGTCATGCCGGCAATCCTCATGTCGCTTCTCTTTGGGGCCGCAAGAGGGTTTCCCTATACGCCCTGGCATGCACTCGGCTCGTTCCTCGTCGTCGCAGGTATTTTTTGGGCGGGAAAAGGGACGGCAGGGATGCAAGATCGGAACCGGTGGTTTTTTTTCTGCCTGATGATGTTTTCCCTCCATGTCGCCCTCCTGGCTCTTTTCCAGTGGCGTGCGATGCTGCAAAACCTTCCGCATCCTGAAGAAGTCGCGGCGTTTTTTACCGCCGAAGAGATCCAATCCCTTTGGTTTCTCCCGAGTATGTTCTTCACAGCCGGAGTCATCCAGCTTTTTATTTTCGCCCTCACGGAAAAAAGGCAGCCCAAAAAGCAAGAGGCGCTCTACGGGATTATCGGAGGGGCCGTCAATGGAACCGGAACTTTTTTCCTCGTCTGCGCCGCCTCCGCCGCCTCCCCGCTTGAAAACGCGGTCATTTTCCCGATGTTTTCGGTCTCGACGATCATCTTATCCAACTTCTGGGGACAGAAGCTCTACCGGGAAAGGGTCAACTGGAAAGCCTGCCAGGTTTGCGCCCTTGGCCTCATCATCGGCACGGTCGATTGGAAAGGGGTTCTGGCTATTCTTTTATGAAAAAATAGGCATCGAATCCCTCTTGCCGGAAGCGCTCCGCCGCAATCCGGCTCCGGGTCCCGGATAGGCAATAGAAGATGATTTTGCGCTCCTTCGGCAAGTCTTCGCTCGCTACGGGGAATGAGGCGTCCACGAGGCAGATCGGGCCGAGCGACGAAAGATCTTCGGCCCGTACTTCCAAAGGGGACGGATTGCAAAGCCGGAAGATGCGGGTCCGCCAGAGGCGCGCATCGAGGACAAGAAGTTTTCCCTGGAGGTCGCTCATTCCTGTCGCCAAGTATTTCATTGCCTCGAGGGCTTGGATCGAGCCGATCACGCCGGCCATTGGCCCCAAGAGGCCGCGGGTCGAACAGCGGGGGGCCGAAAAGCCGGATGCGTCGGGAAAGAGAAACCGGTAATCGGGAAAGTTCGGAGCGAAAAATGCAGCCTGCCCCTCCCAGCGGTCGATCGAACCGTAAATCCATGGTTTTCCAAGATCGTTGATTGCGTAGCGGGCGGCCGCGTTATCGGTGGCATCGAGGATTAGGTCGTAGGGTTCCACGTCCGCATGTTTGATCGAGGCCTCGTGCCGCTCGAACGACACGTCCGGATATTGGCCTTGAAGCCGGCTGAAAGAGGCTTCGGCTTTCCGTTTGCCAACATCGCCTTTTCCGTAGAGGATTTGCCGGGGGAGATTGCTCGCCTCGACCCGGTCGAAATCGAGAAGCCCGATCCGACCGATGCCGCTCGCGGCAAGATATGGCAAGGCGGCGCAGCCAAGTCCGCCAAGCCCTGCGACGAGAATCGAGCTATTTTGTAATCGGAGCTGACCCGTTGGACCGATTTCCGGGAGGGCGGTTTGGCACGAGAATGTACCACGCGCGGTTAGGTTTTGTGAATTTTGACTTGCTGCGACTTCGCCAAATCGATCCCTTCGGGCCGGTTCGCGCCACAGGCGCTTCACCTGCTCCGCACTTTGAAGGTCCACTGGACCTTCTCGTGTTTCCGCAGCCTCCTCGTCCTGCCCACTTGGGGCAGGGCCTCGTTGGTCAGAACGCTTCGCTTCGATTTGGCTTTCACACCCCTTCCGATGATGCATCGGTGGGGACCCCGTGTGTCTCGCTGAGTCAAAATTCACAAAACCTAACCGCGCGTGGTATAGTTCATCCATGGCAGAGGACCCGAGCGAGCTTGGACAGGACGGCGATCCCGTCAGCTCCGGCTTGAAAAACTAGGGCTGCGTTTGTTTCGTCGATGCCGCCGATCGCAATCAGCGGAACGGAGATCCTCTTTTTCACGCGGCGCACCGTTTCCAATCCGATGGGAGGCGTCAGCTTCACTTTGCTATTTGTAGGAAATACATGGCCGAGGCCGACGTAATCCGCGCCCTCTTCAACTGCTGCAAGAGCCTCTTCTTCATTCGATACGCTGGCTCCGATCACCTTCCCTTTTCCGAGAATCCGCCGCGCTTCTCGAATCGGGATGTCCTTTTGCCCTAGGTGCACTCCTGTTGCGTCAAGCGCTTCTGCGATGTCGGCCCGGTCGTTGACGAAGAACGGGATATTCGCGGCGCGGCATGTCTCGCACAACGACCGGGCGGCATCGAACGCCTCGCGCGTAAACGGCCCTTTGTGCCGGAACTGCAGTCCCTCCACGCCATTTTGGATGGCTGCAATTCCGGCGTCGAATCCGGAGACGAGGCCGAGGACGCCTTTGAACGCGAATCGTTTCTCTCTGAAGGGGGCGGCAAAGGCCCGCGCTGCCGCTTCGACATCCAAAGCGTCCAGGATGGCGGAAATGGCAGCGGCGCCCCGGGCTCCTGTCTCGAGGATTGAGGGGATGTTTTTCGGGAAGACGCCTCCAAGGGCATAGACCGGAAGGGAGGTTGCGCCGACAATCAACCGCAGATTGTCCAGTCCGGCAGGCTCCCCTTTACCCTTGGAAGCGAAAATGGGGCTATAGACGAGAAAGTCGCTCCCTTCTCTCTCTGCCCTCCTGACGGCGTCGATCGAATGGACGCTTCTTCCGGTCAGGAGTCTTTTAGGTCCGTAAGTTTCCTCCGGAAAATGAACCCCGTCGGCCCCTGTGGCAAGGGCGATGTCGGGGCAGCTATTGATGAATAGCAAAACCCCATGGGCCCGGGTGATTTCCCGCATCTTGGATGCGAGGAGATAGAGCTCTCTTCCTTCCATGGTTTTTTCGCGCAGCTGCACCGCGTCGATTCCGCCTCGGCATGCCGCCTCGACTTTTTCAAGAAGCCGCGGAGCGGGTTTCGTGATTAAAAGAGTCCGCATGAAATCCTCCCTTCAAGAGGCGTTGAACTTTCCGCATAGAATTTTTTTGGAATCCGGCCGGCGAGAAAAGCTCCCCTCCCCGCTTGAATCGCGAGGCCGAACGCTTTTCCCATCCGAACCGGATGGCGCGCTTTTGCAATCGCCGTATTGACGAGAACTGCGTCTGCGCCTAATTCCATGGCAATCGCCGCATCGGAAGGGGCGCCGATTCCGGCATCGATGATGAGCGGGATCGAAAGGGTTTCTCGCAGCAGGGAAAGGTTATGCGGATTACGGATGCCGAGGCCGGAACCAATAGGAGCGGCCAAAGGCATAATCGCGGCGCAGCCGAGATCTTTGAGGCGCCGGCAGAGAATCAGGTCGTCCGTGCAATACGGGAGGACGACGAATCCGCTGTTGACGAGGGCTTCGGCCGCCTTCAGCAGTTCGACCGAATCGGGAAGGAGTGTTTTCTCATCCCCGATGACTTCCAGCTTGATCCAATCCGTTTGCAGCGCTTCCCGCGCAAGTTCTGCCGTCAAAATGGCTTCCCGCGCCGTGTAGCATCCCGCAGTATTTGGCAAGAGGAATAGGTTTGGATCAAGCATTTGGGTAAATGACGCCCCTGCGACCCGGCGCATTGCGACGGTGGCAATCTCGGCGCCCGTTGCCGCGACGGCCTGCCGCATCGTATGCATATCGGGGTATCCGGCCGTCCCGACGAGGAGGCGGGAGCGGAATTTTTTAGGCCCGATCTCTAGAAAATCGCCCATGCTCAGCCTCCTTGGACCATTTGGATCACTTCAACCCGGTCTCCCGCTTTCAGGACAAAAGACGGCCATTCGGATCTCTTGACCACCTTCTCATTGACTGCTGCCGCAAAATATCCTGCGCCCGGGTCGATCCTTAGCGCTTTCAAAACATCGATGAGGCTCGATTTAGGATCGAACGCTTGTTTTTTTCCGTTCAAATAGATGTCCATGTTTTCTCACAAAGAGGTTGGTAATGCGGTGCGCCGTGTACGGCGCTAAAACGATGCCGGCCCGTCCATGTCCTGCAGCAAGCCAAGTTCCGTCCTTCTCCTCGATGAGAGGACGTTTCATTTCAGTTAAAGGCCGAAAGGCAGCGATTGTTTCCAAAAGCTCCATCTCGTCGATTGCGGGAACGATTTCAGCGGCGGAGTTTAAAAGATCGCGGATGGGGCCTGCAAAAACGCCGGGAGTAAATCCTGCCTCTTCGTCGGTCGCCCCAACGCGCAAGATGCCGTCTTTCTTTGGAACCAAATAGATTCGGGGCGAGCGAACGACGCAAGAGAGGCGAAGCGTTTTTGGGGCCAGGAGGGTTGCGATTTGCCCTTTGTTCGGCCGGATCCTCGGGTCAGAGGCCCAGGCGCCTGCCGCATCGATATGAACGGTTGCAGGAGATGGGGTGTCTTCATGGAGCAGCCCCCCATTTTTTTGAAACGCCCGGATGAGAGCCGCGATCAGACGGCGGTTGTCGATCTGCCATTCGGTCGGAAACCAAAGAGCCCCCGTGACCCGGGGAGAGAGGAGCGGTTCGATTTCCCGCGACTCTTCGGAAGAGAGTTTTTTTACAGGAAAACCCCGTTCTTCATGATCCCGAAAGAGATGCTCCAGGAACGCCCGGTCGTCCCGGTCGATCCCGGCCATCAAGGTTCCTTGGGTTTCAAACTCGAGAGGGATCCCCGCATCTTCCGAAAGTTCCTTAAGGAACTGAGGATACAGAGCGAGGCTCTCTTGAAAAAGGCCGATCTTCTCAATAAATCGCGATTCGGCGTAAGGCCCCAGCATTCCTGCGGCGGCCCAACTCGCTCCCTTGCCGGCTTTTCCTTTGTCGTACAGCGAAACGGAAAACCCCTCCCGCGCAAGCCGCCAACCGATGCTCAGGCCGATGATCCCGGCTCCCCGGATCAACACAGTCATCTTTGCCTCCAAAAATGATGGAGCGGGCCAATGCCCCTTCCAATAAAGAGCGATGCGGCGACAGCGCCCTGCAAATACGCTTTTGCCCGAGCCACGGCTGCAGGGAGATCGTTGCCTAAAGCAAGGAAAGAGGCGATTGCGGAAGACAAAGTGCAGCCGGTGCCATGTGTATTTTTCGTATCGATCCAAGCGGTCTCGAACTCGAGGACGGTCCCGTTTTCGAGAAAAAGTCGGTCCGGTTCACGGGTGTGGCCCCCCTTCAATAACAGGTTTTTCACCCCTCTCTTACCCAGGATTTTCGCTTCTTCGGCGTTCGGCATTACGAGCAGCGCCCGGGAAAGGAGCGGTTCGAGGGAGGAGAGCGCGTCCTCCCGCATTAAGACGCATTGGCTTTTGGAACGCATGACAGGATCGAATATGACCGGACCCTCATAAGCCTCCAACTCCCGCGCTACAGCAGCTGCGGCATCCGCATCGAAGAGCATCCCGATTTTCACGGCGTCGGCGCCGATGTCGGAAAGGACGGCCTCGATCTGCTCCGCGATCAAATGTCCGGGTATGGGCAGCACTTTTTGAACCCCGAGCGTATTTTGCGCTGTTACAGCCGTCACGGCAGTGGTCCCGTAGCAGCCCAGGGCCGCTATCGTTTTGAGATCCGCTTGGATGCCGGCCCCTCCTCCCGAGTCGGAGCCGGCGATGGAAAGCACCGTCTTCATGCAAGGCAGCATGCGATCGGCTCGACGCCAAAGACGGGGGATTCAGGCACGAATTCATTCGTGTAAACGGTACGGATATCGAAAGCGGGATCGAGGATTTTCAGGTGTTTTGCAAAACGGCCCACCTTGTTCCAATCCCTCTCGACGTTGAGAAGATTGCGGGAGAAAAACGGAAGCGTTCGGAAAAAAATCTTTTTGTAAAGCTCGGTCCTAAGCTGGGGCTTGGCATGACAGAAAAGCTCGAACGCCTCGTCGGGATGCTCGGTCGTGAAGGCCGCCCCCTTTTGGGTCGCCCGCATAAAGGCGTAAGCGCGGTCCCGGTTTTTCTCGATCGAGGCATCGGATGCGATGAATTGGATAGAGCAAAAGCAGCAGCAGCCGAGGCCGGCTAGTTCGTCGAGCCGAAGCAGGACCGCTTCGCCGCAAAGCGCCTCAAGTTCCACCTGCTGGAAATTGATGAAGCCAATGCCAACGTCGATCCGGTTTCTTCCGATCGCATCGACCCCGTTCATCCCGACGCGAATCGTCTCGTAGCTTGCCGGATCGATCCCCGCAAGCACCGCCAAATGATCTATGATCCGTTTGCCGAATTCCCCTACATATCCGATCCGCTTGCCTACGATGTCTCGGAATGTTCGGATGCCGCTCGATTTGAGCGCGAGGAGTCCTGTCGGAGGTTCATCGAGCAGGGTTCCTAGGGAGGTGAGCTCAAAGCCGCGCGCTTTCGCTGCGACCGTATGGATCATCGCCTTTAAGCCGAAATCGACCTGCCCCAATCCGACGATCTCGGTGACGTCGCTTGGATCCGTCGCTTCTAGGATCGCGAGCTTGATGCCTTCGTCTTCATAAAACCCAAGAGCTTTTGCAGCAAAGATTGGGGTGTGATAGGGATTTGCGTACCAATTGAGAAGCAGGGTTGTTCGTTCTTTCGTTGCCATAATTCCTCCAAAAATGAGAATTGGCGGGGAACGAAATAAACTGTCCCTTTCGGCGTCCCTTCGCTAGTATGACCTAGATCAGGTTCGACGGGTATTTCTCAGCCCCCTTAAGGGGGCACCCCGCGCCAATTGAATGCATCCATTCAAACAGACCGGGGTAAATGCTTCAAGGATTTTAAACTGTACGGAGGCCATAGGAGGCGATAAGATCCTCGGCCTTTTTGAAATTGGATTGCTTCAGTTCTTCATAGATTTGCAGCCCTTTGGCGTTCATTCCCTGGCGGAAATAGAGCTGGCCTAAGCGGAAAACGATCTCTTTGTCTTGGGGACGCAAGTTAAGGAGGATCTCCATCTCTTTCAATTCCTCCTCAGGCATATCCAATTCGTGATATCCCCTTGCCAGCTGTTCATGAACCCAAGGGTCGTTGGGGGCATAGTGGCTGAGGATCCGGAATTCCTCGATTGCAAGCTGGGCAGAAGTGCGGAAATTTTCTTCGAAAAGAGATCGGTTTTTCCCTTTTTGGGAAGCCGTCCGGAAGAATTTCGACTGGGCGACGTAAGTTGTGGCAAGGCTGGCGTGGACTTCCAAATCGGTCGGGGTGGTGCGGATCTGTTTGAGGTGCTCTTCAATGGCTGCAGCGAGAAGGAGCCTTTTGAGCGTAAAAACGTCTTTACCGTACCAATACGAGGAGAGGCTGCTGAATACCGGATGGACCCAATGCAAAAACGACGGGAGGCGGTAAAAATTCTTTTCGAAATCCTCAAGATAGGAGGCTAGGTTCGATAGCGCTTCCGCGATTGAAAGATGATGATGTGCTTCTCCTGCCGGTGTTGCGATATGCCTTCTGCAAGACTGTAAGAAGAGTTCTTTCAACTGGACGAGCCGCTCCGGTTTTCTCGCTTGAAAAAAGAAGTGGA
>Ga0169931_10002580_pt1 | contig 29427 bp, 24 predicted proteins | sample Kivu_15m_20L_FD_129675 | JGI IMG/M metagenome (GOLD analysis project Ga0169931, IMG submission 129675) | Freshwater microbial communities from Lake Kivu, Western Province, Rwanda to study Microbial Dark Matter (Phase II) - Kivu_15m_20L... | ecosystem: Environmental > Aquatic > Freshwater > Lake...
GATCAGAAGCGCTCGGTGTCGGACTTCGGCGTGAGGTGCCAGAGTTCGCTCTTCACGCCGTTGATCGTGGTGCCGTTCTGGATGCCTGACCGCACGAAGTCGAGGAAGTCCCACGGGAAGGGGCGCTCAACCTTGCTCGCCTCGTCGAGGCGGCGATGGTCGTCAGCCGTCAGCTTCACCGCACAACTCCCGAGGTTGTCGTGCAGCTGGTTCAGGTGCCGTGCGCCGATGATCACGCTGGACACGCCCTGCTGGTCAAGCAGCCAGCGCAGCGCCACCTGCGCCACCGTGCAGCCGTGCACTGCGGCGATCTCGCGCAACAGGTCGATGAGCGCATAACTGCGCTCGTTCAGGTAGTTGCTCTCCTTCTTCACGCGCGTGCTGCCGTCGGCGGGCGGCGGCGTGTTCCGGTCGAACTTGCCGCTCAGCACGCCACCACGCAGCGGACTCCATGGCGTCACGCCAAGGCCGAGATCGCGCGCCATCGTCATCAGGTCGCTCTCGACCGTGCGCTGCAGCAGGCTGTACTCGATCTGCAGCGCACACAGCGGCTCCCACCCCCGCATCAGCGCGGTGTACTGGCACTTGGTGACCACCCACGCCGGGTGATCGCTCAGGCCCAGGTAGCGAACCTTGCCCTGCTTCACCAGGAAGTCCATCGCCGACATCATCTCCTCGACCGGCGTGTGGCGATCCCAAAAGTGCGCCCACAGCAGATCGATGTGATCGGTCTGCAGCCGTCGCAGCGAATCCTCCACCGCATGAAGGATCGCCTTGCGGCTTGCGCCACCACCGTTGGGATCGTTCGGCCAAAGGTTGCCCATGAACTTGGTCGCGATCACCACGCGATGGCGCTTGCCGGCACCCTTCGTGAAGTAGTCGCCGAGAATCTTCTCGCTGTGACCCTTGGTGTAGATGTTGGCCGTATCGATGAAGTTGCCTCCGGCGGCGAGGTAGGCGTCGAGCACGCCGAAACTCTCCTCCGGTCCCACGCCAATGCCCCACTCGGTGCCGAAGGTCATCGCGCCCAGGCAGAGTGGACTCACGCGCAGGCCGCTGCGGCCCAAGGTGACGAAGTCGGTGAGCGTGTGGCCATGCATGCGGGGAGCCTTTCGGTGTCAACCGGCCTTGGAGGCCTTCAGCGTGACGTCGACCATCATTTCCTTGCCGTCGCGCAGGATCTTCAGCTTCACGACGTCACCGGGTTCATGGTCTCGCAGCCGCTCCATCAGGGTGGGCGTGTCATCCAAGGGCTTGTCGTTCCACAGCAGGATCACGTCGCCGCGCTTCAGTCCGGCGTCCGAGGCGCTCGTGTCGGCGCTCACGTCGTCGATCTCCAGGCCGGGCCCCTCGCGCTTGGTCATGTTGGGCTGCACGCCCAGACGCACCTTCGCGTACCCACGCTCGGTGCCACCCTTGCCGTCGGTGCTCGTGAACTTCGGTCGCTCCGGCACCGTCACCAGCGTGCGCGAGAGTTCCTCGGTGAGTCGAACGATCTTCGAGGCGCCGAGTGGATTCACGGTGTAGCCCTTGTCGGTCGGCTTGTGATAGTCGTCGTGATTGCCCGTGAACAGGAAGAGCACGGGAATGCCCGCGGCGTAGAAGCTCGCGTGATCGCTGGGGCCCCGGCCGCCCGGGTCGGCCTTCACCGTCAGACCGCTGCGCTCGATCGCCGGACGAATGATCTCGTTGAAGCGCTCGGCAGTGCCAGTTCCGCTCATGGCGAGTTCGTCGCCACGCAGTCGGCCCACCATGTCCAGATTGATCATGGCCGCGATCTTGTCCGCCGGCATGATCGGGTTCTTCACGAATTCGCGGCTTCCATCCAGGCCCATCTCCTCGGCGGTGAACGCCAGGAAGATCACGCTGCGAAGATCCTCGGGCGCCTCCTTCGAGGCGTACCAATCACGCATCGCGTGCGCGGTGCAAAGCACGGCCGCGGTGCCGCTGGCGTTGTCGTCGGCGCCCGGATGCAGCTTGCCGCGATTCTGCGGATCGGCTCCGAAGAAGCCCATGCCCACATGGTCGTAGTGGCCTCCGACGATCAGCCACTCGTCCGCCAACTTGCCTCGACCCTTCAGCACGCCACCGATGTTGCGCGCGGGAATGCCGTCCTCGGACACGGCGACCTCGACGCGCACGGGCATGTCGGCCTTCAGCGCCTCGCACGTCACCTTGCCCTCGTCGGCAAGGCGGCGCCAGTCCATCAGTCCGCGTCCCTGCGGATCGGCCTTGCGAAGCAGCGCGTCCGCTTCCTCGCCCGAGAGCTGCACGATCGGGAAGTCGTAGCCGGGCCCGAACACGCTGGTCTCGGTGCGCTCGAGATCCTTCGCGCCATCCTTGCTCTCCGGTGGATTCACCAGGATCAACGCGGCGGGCTTGCGGTCCGACAGCGCGTCGAGCTTGCCGCGCATCGCGCTGAACCCGGAAAATCGGCGATCGCTCCAGAGGCTCCGGCCATCCTTGTCGAGCGGCTCGTAGCGAAGGAACATCACCACCTTGCCGGTGAAGTCCTCCTTCTCGCCGAAGCTCGTGTAATCATCCTTGCCCTCCTCGATCGCGTAGCCAGCGAAGATCAAGGGCGCGTTCACGGCGCCGCTGCCGCTGGAACCGATCACCTCGAAGCCCTTGCCACGCTCCAGCACGCGGTCGCCGATGCCCATCGCGGCCTTCTCGACGACCGGCGCGCCACCATCGAGCTCGAAATCCTGGAACCAGCTGGTCGACTCGGAACCCGACGCGTCCTTCTTCTTGAAGGCCGGATCCAGACCCGCCTGCTTCATCCAGAACTGCACGTACTCGCCCGCGATCTCGTTGCCGCGCGAACCGGGCACGCGACCCTCGAAGAACGGGTTCGAGAGCGTCTGCACATGCTGGTACCACTCGATCGCCACCGGGCCCATGGCGACAAGCGCCTTGCTCAGGTCGGTCTGCGCCGGGTCCGCGGCGTCACCTGCGGTCTGCTTGGGCGTGTAGGTGTAGGGATTGACCTTGCCGCCCTCGACCAGCGCACCTGTGGGAGGTGTCGCGGGCGTCGCAGGCGGAGTCGGAGGGGTCTGCGCTGGGGCCTTGTCCGACCCGTCCTGGAAGGCGGGCCCCGCCAGGCAGGCGACGGTCATGACAAGGGCGGCGTGGAGAGCGAGGTTTGGACGCATGCAGTGCTCCGGTTTCAGGGGGCGAAGAGACCACTGTATCCGGCGAAATCACGGTCGGTTGCGGGGAATGGAGCATCGACCCATCTATACTTGCGCCCCATGTCCACGCTCGAGAAGTCGCCCGTGATCACCACCGCCCATCCGCTCGATCCCCTGGATTCCTTCGCGCGCAGGCACATCGGCCCGAGCGATGCGGATGTGGTGGAAATGCTCGCCTTCCTTGGGTACGACAGCCTTGACTCCCTCAGCCGCGCCACCGTCCCGGCGTCGATCCTGAGCACGCAAGCCCTCACGATCGAGGACCCCACGAACCGGGCCGGCTTCAAGGTGCGTGGCGAGGCCGAGTGCCTTGCGGCCATCCATGAACTCGCCTCGCGCAACCAGGTCTTCCGCAGCTACATCGGCATGGGCTATCACGACTGCCTCACGCCTGCGGTCATCCTGCGAAACGTGCTCGAGAATCCAGGTTGGTACACGCAGTACACCCCCTATCAGGCCGAGGTCGCGCAGGGTCGTCTCGAGAGCCTGCTGAACTTCCAGACCATGTGCACCGAGCTCACCGGCATGGAAGTCGCCGGCGCGAGCCTGCTGGATGAAGGCACCGCGGCCGCCGAGGCGATGAGCCTGTGCCTTGGCGCCTGTGACGGTCGCAAGCACTTCTTCGTGGCGTCGGATTGCCATCCACAGACCATCGCCGTGGTCGAGACCCGCGCGAAGGGTCTTGGTGTGCAGTTGGTCGTGGGCGATCCCGCGACGACCGACTTCGCGGGTGGCAACTTCTTTGGTGCGCTGCTGGCGTATCCGGGCACCGATGGCCGCGTCATGGACTGGCGCTCGACGATCGAGAAGGTGAAGGCGACGGGCGCGCTCGCGGTGCTTGTGGCCGATCCGCTCGCGCTGACCATGCTCACGCCTCCGGGCGAACTCGGTGCCGACGTGGCCGTCGGATCCATGCAGCGCTTCGGCGTGCCGATGGGCTTCGGCGGTCCGCATGCCGCGTACTTCGCCACCAGGAACGCGCACGTGCGCCGCATGCCCGGTCGCCTGATCGGCGTGAGCCGTGACTCGCACGGTCGCCCCGCGCTGCGCCTCTCGATCCAGACGCGCGAACAGCACATCCGTCGCGACAAGGCGACCAGCAACATCTGCACCGCGCAGGCGCTGCTGGCCAACATCGCCGCGCTCTACGGCGTCTATCACGGACCTGACGGCCTGCGCCGCATCGCCGAGCGCGTGCACCGGGCCGCGGGGACATTGGCGGCTGGACTTCGCACGATGGGTCACGAGATCGTGCATGGCGCGTTCTTCGACACCATCCGTGTTCGCGTGAAGGGAACGACGGCCGACAAGGTGCTGGAGGCCGCGCGCACGCGCCGCATGAACCTGCGCAGCTTCGCGGACGGCTCGATCGGCGTCGCGCTGGACGAGACGGTGCTTCCGACCGACCTGCAGGATCTGCTTGACTGCTTCGCTGGATCGGGCAAGGCACCGGCGATCGCCTCGATCAAGGCCGACGCAGTGATTCCAGCTGCCCTTCGACGCGCCGGCACCTTCATGGCGCAGGACGTCTTCAACCGCTACCACAGCGAGACGGAGCTGCTTCGCTACATCTTCGCCCTCCAGGGCAAGGATCTGAGTCTTGCGCACAGCATGATTCCGCTGGGCAGCTGCACCATGAAGCTGAACGCCACCGCCGAGATGATCCCGGTCACGTGGCCCGAGTTCGGCCGCATGCATCCGTTCGCGCCGGCCGATCAATGGAAGGGCTACGCCGAACTCTTCCGCACGCTTGAGGCGTGGCTCTGCGACGTGACGGGCTTCGCCGGCGTGAGCCTGCAGCCCAACTCGGGCAGTCAGGGCGAATACGCGGGCCTGATGGTGATCCGAGCGTGGCACGGGAGCCGTGGCGAGGGCCATCGGACGGTCTGCCTGATCCCGGAGAGCGCGCACGGCACCAATCCCGCCAGCGCGATCGTGGCCGGCATGCGCGTGGTCGCCGTCGACTGCGATGATCAGGGCAACGTGGATCTCGCGGACATGACCCGCAAGGCCGAGGCGAACGCGAAGGAACTCGCCTGCTGCATGATCACGTATCCGAGCACCCACGGCGTGTTCGAGGATCACGTGAAGGAGATCTGCGCGGCGGTGCACCGCTTCGGTGGTCAGGTCTACATGGATGGCGCGAACATGAACGCGCAGGTCGGTCTGACCCGGCCCGGCGAGATCGGCGCCGACGTGTGCCACCTGAACCTGCACAAGACCTTCTGCATTCCCCACGGCGGTGGCGGACCGGGCGTGGGCCCGATCGGCGTGGCGAAGCATCTCGTGCCCTTCCTGCCCAGCCACCCGGTGGTGATGCCCGCCGGTGCGACCGGCCAGTCGATCGGACCGATCAGCGCGGCGCCGTATGGAAGCGCGAGCATCCTTCCCATCAGTTGGGTCTACATCTCGCTCATGGGTGGCGATGGTCTTCGCAAGGCCACGCAGGTCGCGATCCTGTCCGCGAACTACATGGCGAAGCGGCTCGAGTCGCACTACGACGTGCTCTTCACCAACGCGAACGGGCGTTGCGCGCACGAGTTCATCATCGATTGCCGTCCCTTCGACAAGTCCGCCGAGGTGAAGATCGACGACATCGCCAAGCGGCTGATGGACTTCGGCTTCCACGCCCCCACCATGAGCTGGCCCGTGCCCGGCACGCTCATGATCGAGCCGACCGAAAGCGAATCAAAGGAGGAGCTGGACCGCTTCTGCGAGGCGATGATCCAGATCCGCGAGGAGATCCGCGCGATCGAGTCGGGCGCCATGGATCGCAAGGACAACCCGCTCAAGAACGCGCCGCACACGGCCGAGTCCGTGACCGCGGACGAGTGGAAGCACCCCTATCCGCGCCAACAAGGCGCGTATCCGCTGCCGTGGGTCCGCAACCGCAAGTTCTGGCCATCCGTGGGGCGCGTGGACAATCCCTACGGCGACCGGAATCTCGTCTGCAGCTGCGAACCCCTGAGCGCGTACCGCTGAGCATGCTCGACCGGCGCGGATTCATGGCGGCCGGCGTGGGCCTGGCCGCAGGCGCGCGGGTGCTTGCGCAGCAGGCGCCCACGACCGATCCGGCCGCCCGACCGAAGCTGCGGCAAAGCGTGTGCAGATGGTGTCTGGCCGGTCTGGATCTGGATGCGGTCTGCTCGCTGGCGAAGCGCTGCGGCATCGAGAGCGTGGAACTGCTGGATCCCGACGACATCCTGCGCGTGCGGCAGCATGGCCTCGCGTGCGCGGTCGCCAACGGACCCACATCGATCACGGATGGACTGAACCGTCTGGAGCATCACGAGGCGATCGTGAAGCGGGCCGAGGAGCTCTTTCCGAAGATCGCCAAGGCCGGGTGCGAGCGCGTCATCGTGTTCGCGGGCGATCGGCGCGGGCTGGATGACGCGACCGGCCTCTGGAACTGTGCGGTGGGCTTGCGCCGCCTGCTGCCGATCGCCGAGGCGAACAATCTCATCATGGCGATGGAACTGCTCAACTCGAAGGTCGACCACAAGGATCACATGGGCGACCGATTCGCGTGGGGACTGGATCTCTGCCAGAACGTCAGCAGCACTCGGTTCGGACTGCTGTACGACATCTATCACATGCAGATCATGGATGGCGACATCACGCGGACGCTGACCGCGCATCGCCCATGGATCCGCCACATCCACACGGCGGGCGTCCCGGGGCGCGGTCCGCTCGGCGTGGCGCAGGAGCTCAACTACGGAGCGATCATTCGCGCGTTGCACGACGCGGGCTACCGTGGATACATCGGTCACGAGTTCGTGACGCAAGGTGATGCCGAGTCCGCACTGAAGGCGGCCGTCGCCGAGTGTCTGGGGTGAGTTGACGCGCCAACCGCGTCGCGCGCGGTGGCTATGCTCGGCCCGTGCGTTCCAAGGCCACGATCACGCTGCTGGGTGCCGCTGGGGAGGTGACCGGATCCTGCACCCTCCTGCAGACGCCCCGCGGCCGGGTCGTGATCGACTTCGGACTCTTTCAGGGAACGCCCGCGCAGGAACGACGCAACCTGGTCGTTCCGGAGATCGGCTGGTCCACCATCGACGCCGTGATCGTGACGCATGCGCATGTCGATCACTGCGGTCGACTGGGCATGCTGCCGCGCCTGCACTGCGACGCGCCGATCCTGTGCACGCCGATCACCGCCGACCTGCTTCCGAAGGTGCTGAAAAGCAGCGCGAATCTGCAGTCGATCCGCATGGAGGAGTTCCACGAGGGAACGGCTCCGATCGCGCGCGTCGTGGATCCGCCGCCACCACCATCGACCGAGCCTGCACGTGGCCAGGTGGAGCCTCCGGTGCTCTACACCGCGCGCGAAGTCGAGCAGGTCGTGCATCAGATCCGCGCGGTCGCGTACGAGACCTGGCATGAGGTGAGACCTGGTCTTCGAATCCGGCTGCACGACGCCTCGCACATCATCGGATCCGCCTCGGTCGAGGTGGCGTGGGATGACGAGACAGGTGTGCGCAGTGTGATGTTCTCGGGTGACCTGGGTCCCGCCGCGAATCCTCTGCTGCGCTCCCGCCCTCCGTTGCCGCCCGTGGATGTCGTGGTGATGGAGAGCACGAATGGAGCCCGCGACATTCCGCGCGTGACTGCGGGAACACAGGCGCTCAGCGACCTGCTGGCGCGTGTGTCCGCGCGCGGCGGAAGGTTGCTCGTGCCGACCTTCTCGCTTGGCCGTGCGCAGATCGTGCAGTATCGACTCGCGGAACTTGCGCGCATGGATGCCCTGCACGGCATGCATGTGTACGTGGACACGCCGCTTGCCATCCGCGCCGCCGAACTGCATGGGCGCCATCCGGAGCTGCTCTCGGAAATTCCCTCCGCGCTCGCTCGCAGGGGCGACGATCCGATGGAGTTCTCCGCGCTGCACAAGGTCTTCAATCGCCGCAACAGTCTGAAGCTCGCCGCAGGAACCTCGCTGGCGGTGATTCTTGCCGGAAGCGGATTTCTCGACGCAGGTCCCGTGCTGCATCACCTTGCGTCACTCGTGAGCGAAGATCGCAACGCGATCCTGTTCGCAGGCCATCAACTTCCGGGATCGCTCGGTCACGGCATGCTGCAAGGAGCGCGCGCGATCGAACTGAAGGAAGGCATCTTCGAGGTGCGTGCCGAGCGCGTGCACCTGGAGGGATTCAGCGGTCACGCGGATCGTGGCGACCTGCTGGATTGGTTGCACACGCGCGAGGGTGGATCGCCACGTGTGCTGCTGAATCACGGTGAGCAGTCTTCGCGCGAGGCGCTGGCCGCCCGCATCCAAGAAGACCTGGGCCTGACCGTGGAGTCGCCGACTCCCCTGCTGCCGACGAAGGTCTGACGGACTCCAAGACACCGGTCGACATCGTTCGAGTCCCAAGGTAGGGCTCTGCATGCTTGTGCCGTGCGAGTAATGCGTCTGATAACTATTCTAGATTGAGTTGGCTTGACTTCACGCCAAGCTTCGACACGAGGCCCTCAAACTGCTCAAGCGAGTAGAAGGCGATCTGGAGCTTGCCGGTATTGGGCTTGCGTCCCGTCTGGATCGCAACGTCCGTGCCGAGCAGTTGGGTCAGCTTGCGCTCCAAAGCTTCCACGTTTGCACGCTTCCGAGAGACAGCTGTTCCACGTGGAACACTCGAAGCCACATCGTCGACGATTCGCTGCACCTCGCGCTCAAGCGCTCGAACCGACCACTCACCGCGAACGGTTGATTCGGCAAGGGTTGCGCGTGTCTTCAAGTTTGGAACCGACAGAAGAGCCTTCGCGTGACCCTGGGACAAAAGGCCCTTTCGGACCATTCCCGAGGTTGTCTCGTCGAGCTCCGCAAGTCGGAGCAGATTGGTCACGCTCGAACGATCCAGGCCAACCTGTTCAGCCAAAGCCTCGTGCGTCAGCCGAAATTCACTTGCCAGCTGCTTCAACGAAAGCGCCCGATCCATCGGGTTCAGATCGCTTCGATGAACATTCTCGATAAGGGCCCAGATACCCGCATCCTGGTCGGTCGCGTTGGTCACGATTGCCGGGATCTTTCCCCAGTTCAATGTCTTGCAAGCCCGGAGGCGCCGCTCGCCAGCGATCAGCTCAAACTGATCCTTTGCGCCAGCGATCGGCCTCACAACGACCGGCTGAAGCAGGCCAGCTGCGCGAATCGAGTCTGCCAATTCATCGATCGCCTTGGAATCAAAGTCCCGACGGGGCTGCCGGGCATTGGGTCGAATCTGGGAGATTGGGATCTCTTGGATCCGCTTTCCAAGCGCCTCGGCGGCAACCGTTGCCACCAAAGATGCCTGAGCTTCGCGCGGCGCGACTGGTGCCGGGATGGCAACGGCTGCTCGAGCTGCCCGGTGCGCTGGTTGAACCGCGACCGGAACAGCCTCTGAAGGCGGGGCAGCGGGCGCTGCAACAGCGGCTTTCACTGGGATCAAACGACCAAGCCCGCGACCCAACTTGCTGATGGGTGCGGCAGACTTCTCTTTCTCTTGAGCTTCACTCATGGGGCAGCCTCCTTGCTGTTCGGGGAATGTACCAACAGACACAAGGGGTATGTTCCACGTGGAACACTATCAGTTTAATGGTTCTAGGACTTTACGGACGTGAATCCCATTTGTTCCCCTCTGCTAAATCAGGGGACCCCAAACAGGAGACCCCTCATGCCCTGCAAGATCTGCATCGCCTCGTTCATCGTCGCTGCCCCGATCGCACTTCTCGCCGCGACCTCAACTTCCAATCCACAGGCCGCTCCCGCTGCCGCCGCGACACCCGCGGCCTCGAACTCACGGACCTGGAAGGTCGACGATGTCCACTCCATGGCGATGTTCCGCGTGCAGCACATGGGTGCCGGCATGTTCTGGGGTCGGTTCGATGATGTCTCCGGCACGGTGACCACCAGCGGCAGCGGTCCGGACGCGATCGCGTTCGACATCTCGATCGATCCCGCGAGCGTGTCGAGCGGCAACGACAAGCTGAACGCGCACCTGAAGAGCCCCGACTTCTTCAGCGTGAAGGAGTTTCCGTCGATGACCTTCAAGAGCACGTCGTCCAAGCGTGGCCCTGATGGCATGTGGGACGTGACCGGCGATCTCACCATGCACGGCGTGACGAAGTCGATCATCGCGAAGGTCGAGGTGACCGGCATGGCCAAGGGTCGTGGTGGTGATGCCGCAGGCTTCGAGGCGACCTTCGTCGTTGATCGTGCGCAGTTCGGCATGAACTACGGCGTGGAGAAGGGCGCGATCGGCAAGGACGTGCGTGTGATCGTGGGGCTTGAGGTCGGCGCCGAGTCGAAGTGACCTCGGGTCGAGCGCGTGGAATCGCAACTCGTCCTGCACGGCGTGCTGTTGCCCGCGGCGTTCGCGTTCGCGCTGGTAATCGCGTTCGCACGCCGACATGATCGTTGGATGGGTGTCTCGCTCCTGCTGGCGTTCGCGATCTCCATCTCGCACTTCGATCCGATCGTCGCGCAACCTCGGCAAGGCGCGTGGACGACGATCGTGCTGTGCGTCGGGCTCATGGTCGGCGTCGCGACGATCGCGAACCATCGCGGCGGAAGTCGCGTGGGACGGGTCATCGCATGTGCGATCGCTGGCTGCGCCGGGGCGCTGATGCTCGCGATGCCGGAATGGATCGCGGCCGAGCGGCGTCTCGTGCTCGCGTCGACGCTTGCTGCTTGTTCGGCATTGCTTCTGCCTCCAGGAATGCATCGCGGTGGCTTCTCGTTCTGGTGCTCGCAAAGCCTGGCCCTTGCGGGCGTGAGTCTGCTCGCCCTCTCCAGCGGGTTCGCGAAGCTCGCGATTCCAGTCGGCGCCACAAGCGCGCTCTGTGGCTGGATCGGTGTGCTCGCGCTGTTCACCAAGCCTCATCGTTCCGTGCATGCCGGCATCTCCGGAAGCGTGGCGATCGCCGGCATCGCGGGTCTCGCGTCGGCGACCACGTTCGCCTTCGACACGGGCGAACTGCCCGTCTCGGCGTGCGCACTCGCGGCGATGTCGCCGCTCGGGTGCTGGCTTGGTGAACTTCCTCCGTTCCGGGCGTCGCGCGTCGCGTCGGGGCTCGCACGAATCCTTGGGTGCGCCACCATCTCCGGTCTGGTCGCGCTGATCGCATGGAAGGCTTCCGCGCGCGACGAGGCCGACGCGTACGCTCTGACGCATGTCCACGCACCGCCGTCCATCGAAGTCGTTTCGGCGTGGGCTCGCTGAGTTGCGCTTCGGTCACACTCTTGCGCTGCTCGTCACCACATCGCTGACGGCGTGCTTTCCTCGACCGCTCGACATGCACGTGCAGGACGCGCAGACCGGCGCGCCGATCGAGGGCGTGGCGCTTCACAAGCACGCGATCTCGCTGCTGTCGCTGCTCCCGTCACGGCAGGAACCCGTCCAGTCGCAGGCCGATGGTTCGGCGCGCGTGTGGGTTCCGCCGCTCAACACGAACATCACGCTGCTGCGACCGGGCTACGAGCCGGCGAGCGTGGCCGTGTTCAAGAAGGAGTTCCCGGCCTCGATGCGGGGTGACTCCGACCGGCCTCGACTGCTCTTCGAGAACCTGAAGGACGGCGCCGTCTTCGAGATGCGCATGAAGCCGTGCACGCGCACGCCGATGGAGGTGCGTGTGGTCGACTCGGAGACCGGCCAGCCGGTGGAGGGGGCCGAAGTCCTCGCGCGAACCTTCCTGTACCTGCCTGCGCCAGGACTCGAGGAGGGCTGGGGCTTCCCTGACATGCAGTGCGTGCCGACGGAGGACGATGGCCTGTCGAAGATCGAGCAGGTCTCCGGATTCCGCAACCGCATCACGGCACGCATGGCAGGGCGAGCCGACGCCAACGCGGACCTCTCCATGAAGGCGGAGGGGTCGATCACGCTGCGATCGCGACGACTGAAATGGAAGCCCGTGCGGTTCGAGATCCTGGACGAGAAGGAGGGCACTCCCGTGCCCGGTGCGTGGATCTCGCTTGAGGAGCCCCGCAACGGCCTGCCGCCTGACCCGAACGCGTTCGCCGCATGCACCGGACCGGACGGCCTGACGCCGCCCATCGAACTGCCCGATGTGGTGCCTCTGGTGGTGGAGGTGCGGTGTCCCGGTCACCGCGACCGGCGCGAGGCGCTCGACTGGAAGTCCGTCGGCGAGGGGGATATCCGGACCATCTGGATCCGCCGCAAGGGCTGGTTTGAATGAAGCGTGAATGAATCCTTCGGCGCGCCACAGGGTGGATGTTCGTCCGCCCCCTTGGCTTGGAAGGTCCCGGTCCGTATTTTGGTCCCCATGACGCAGGTCGCCCACAGCTGTCGAGGAAGCGCGTGCGAGACGCACGGCATTCTGGTGACCGTCGAGCCACGGTATCTGCCTTCGCACAGCGATCCCGCGACGGGCCGCTACCTGTTCAACTATCGAATCGAGATCATGAACAACGGCACCGAGCGCGTGCGCCTGCGGAGCCGCCGTTGGACGATCGTCGACGCGGATGGCGAGCGACATGAAGTGCAGGGCATGGGTGTCGTCGGCCACAACCCGGTGCTCGGGCCTGGCGAGAAGTTCGAGTACAGCAGCTTCGCCCCGCTCCAGACGCAATGGGGAACGATGGAAGGTGCCTACGTGATGCAACGCGAGGATGGCACCACCTTCGAGGTCTCCGTGCAGCGCTTCTATCTGGTGGGTCCTCACCAGTGACCGAGGGATCCAGTCGCGGGCGAATCGTCGCGGTCATTGGCGCGACGGGGGCGGTCGGGCGCGAGGCGCTTGAGCGACTGCATCGACGCGGGTTTCCAGTTCGCGAACTACGTGCCATCGCAAGCCAACGCAGCGCGGGCGGAACGCTTCCGTTCGCGGATGGCGAGGTGACCGTGCGTGCGCTCGATGACGAGTCGATCGAGGGCGTCGAAGTGGCGATCCTCGCCGCGGACGCCGCGACCAGTCGCGCGTGGGCTCCAAAGCTCGTGGCCGCGGGTGCCTTCGTGGTGGACAATTCAAGCGCTTTCCGCATGGATCCGACGGTGCCGCTCGTGGTGCCCGAGATCAACGGACACCTGCTGGATGCGAAGCCGAAGCTCGTGGCGAATCCGAACTGCACCACGATCGTCTCGCTCATGGCCGCGGCGCCCCTGCACCAGCTCTTCGGGCTCGTGCGACTCACCGCGTGCAGCTACCAGGCCGTGAGTGGCGCGGGCTTGCCGGCGATGCAGGAACTCGAGGCGCAGGCGCGACAGTGGGCTGGTGGGAAGGCGATCGAGGCGAAGGTGTTCAAGCGACCCACGCTGTTCAACGTCTTCCCGCACGACAGTGCGCTGCTGGAGGATGGCAGCAACGAGGAAGAGACGAAGCTGATGAAGGAGAGTCGGCGCATTCTTGGACTGCCCGACCTGCGCGTGAGCGTGACGTGTGCGCGCGTGCCGGTGCGTCGCTCGCACGCGGTCGCGTTGCACATGGAGTTCGAACGGCCGGTCGATGTGACCAAGGCGCGTGCGGCGTTGGCGGCGATGCCGGGCGTGCGCGTGATCGACGAACGCGCAGGTTCGCCAGCCGATCCGCTGATGGCCGCCGAGGGTGATGACGTGCTGGTGTCACGCGTGCGCGTGGATCACGGCGGACGCGACGGTCATGCGCTGGCCGCATGGGCCGTCGGGGATCAGTTGCTGAAGGGCGCGGCGCTGAACGCGATCCAGGTCGCCGAGCGACTTCTCTGAGTCCGCGTAACAGGGTCAGAGGTTGTTATTGACCACTTCGCACGAGAGGTGGTCAATAACAACCTCTGACCCTCGCTATCGGTCGTTGAGGAGTTCGCGAAGTGCGGCGCCCGGATCCGGCTGCTTCATGAGATGCTCGCCCACCAGCGCGATGTGCACGCCGTGCTCGCGCAGCCGTCGCAGGTCCTCCGCGGTCCGGATGCCGCTCTCGCTCACCACGATCGATCGATCCTCGATCATGTCGACCATTCGGAAGGTGTGCGCCAGGCTGGTGGTCATGGTGCGCAGATCCCGGTTGTTGATGCCAAGCAGCGCATAGCCGGGATGCGGGAATCCGATGTGCGGCTGGACGCGATACAGGCTCTCCACATCGTGCACTTCCAGAAGCGTCGTCAGGCCCAACTCCACCGCGAGAATCTGGAAGTCCACGATCTCGCGCTCGGTCAGGCACTCCGCGATCAGCAGGATCGCGTCCGCGCCCGCCGCGCGGCTCTCCCAGATCTGCCACGCATCCACGATGAAGTCCTTGCGCAGCACCGGCAGGGGAATCGCATCGCGGATCCGCTCGATGAAGCCAAGCTCGCCACCAAAGTCCACCTCGTCCGTGAGGCAACTGATCGCTGCGGCGCCGGCCTCGTGATAGCGTCGGGCGATGTCGACCGGGTCGAAATCCACGCGAATGAGTCCCGCCGACGGGCTCTTCCGCTTCACTTCGGCGATCACCCGGCTTTGGCGTGGCGAGCCCTGCGCCACGACGGCCTGGAAGAAGTTGCGTGGCGCCGGCATGCTTGCCACACGCGATTGCAGCGACTCGAGCGACGTCTGCGCCTTGCGCTCAGCGACCTCGCGCCTCTTTCTCGTCACGATCTTCTGCAGCGCGTCGGGTGCCATGGCGGGGGATGCAGTTATAGCCGCCGAAACTCCCGACGCTGCAACAACACGAACGCCACTGATGCCGGAGCATCTGGGCCTGACCCTTCTTGCGGCGTGGTCGCTCGTGGCCGCCGTCATCGCGGTCCGAAGGGGCTGGCTGCGAGGCGCCGGAAGTGTCCGGTGGCGGCTTGGACTCTACGAGGACCAGATTCTCATCGCATGCGGCGTGCTGCTTTCGGGACTCGTCGCCTCGGTGGTCGCGTCGATTCTTGAAGCGAAAGCTGGCGCGACTCCAACGCCGGGCATCTCGCTTGCCGCGATTCTCGCCTCAAGCGGCGTGACGCTTGGTGCGTGGTGGCTGCTTCGGAACAACGCGCTCGGTGTCGAGAACAGACCGGTCGATGCGCCGGCCACCTGCTCGACAACGCGCGCCATCGGCGCGGGCTTGATCGGGCTTCTCCTTGCATGGCCGGTCGTCGCGCTGACCACGCGGCTCGGTGAATGGATTCAGGTCCGGTCCGGTGGCCCAGCCGTGCCCGAGGTCGCGCATCAGACACTGGAGCAGCTTCGCGAACACGCACACGAGCCGCTCGCGTGGTTGCTCGCGCTCGCTGTGACGCTGCTGACCCCGTTGACCGAGGAGGTGCTCTGGCGCGGCGCGGTGCAACAAGCCTTCAAGTCGGCTGGCCTGCCTCGCCTCTTCGCGATGATCGCCGCCTCGGCGCTCTTCGCTTTGGTGCACTGGAACGCCGTGCCGGCCGACGCTCGAGCGGGCGCGTTGCCCGCGCTCTTCCTGCTCGGGCTCCTCTTCGGCTGGCTGTTCGAGCGATGCGGAACCTTGATCGCACCCTTCGCTGCGCACGCGGCCTTCAACGCGGCCAACCTGATCCTCTTCTCTACACTTTCGGGATGAGCCCGAAGCCGCGCATTCTCACAGGCGACACGCCCACTGGCCGGCTGCACCTCGGTCACTGGGTCGGCAGCGTGAAGCGGCGCGTGGAACTGCAGTCCTCGCACGACTGCTACTTCATCATCGCGAACTACCACGCGTTCACCACGCGTTCCGAGAAGAGCGCCGAGATCCGCGGCGACTGCCTCGAGATCGTGCGCGACTACCTCGCGATGGGCATCGATCCGGACCGCGCGACCGTGTTCCTGCAGAGCGAGATCCCCGCGATCCACGAGCTCTGCTTCCTCTTCGCCATGCTGCTTCCGTTCAACCGTGTGATGCGAAATCCCACGTTGAAAGACGAGATCAAGGTGAAGGATCTCGGCGAGACCTACTCGTTCGGCTTCCCGCTCTACGCGGTCGGACAGTGCGCGGACATCCTCACGTTCCGCCCGGTCGGCGTGCCGGTCGGCGAGGACCAGGTGCCGCATCTCGAGATGACGCGAGAGGTCGCGCGTCGCTTCAACCAGATCTACTGCGGCGTTGACGAGCACGCCGAGGACCACGATCACGCGAAGCTCGGTGGCGTCTTCCCGGTGCCGCGTGCGGACGTCGGCAAGGTCGGTCGTCTCGTGGGCATCGACGGCAAGAACAAGATGAGCAAGAGCCTCGGCAACGCGATCTTCATCAGCGACCCGGCGAAGGAGGTCGAGAAGAAGGTGATGAAGATCTTCACCGGCCGACAGAGCCCGACCGAGCCGGGTGACGTGAACAACGCGCTCTTCCAATATGTGGAAGCGTTCATCCCAGACGCCGCGCGCGTGGCCGAGCTGAAGGACCGCTACGCACGCGGCGACAACCTCGGCGATGGTCACGTGAAGAAGGAAGTGGCCGCTGCGATCAACGAGCTGCTCGAGCCGATGCGTCAGCGTCGCGCGCAGTTCGAGGGGCGCGACGACCTGGTGCTGGACATCCTGCGCAAGGGCTGCGCGCGGGCGAACGACACGGCGGAGGCCACGCTGGAAGCGGCCCGCAAGGCGGCGAATCTGCAGTTCTTCCAGCGGTCGGTGAGCTACCGCTGAACGAAGACCCTGATTTCTCGCTCGGAGCGCGGATCTGCGGCGCGTCCGCTGGATCGAAACCCTGATCCTTCCTATCTTTGGACCCCCGGGACCCCGGCTGCCGATGCATCCGTTGGTCCATGGATCCAGGCACTGACCCCATGTCCGACTCCAACCACTGTCCCCACATCGACCGGGGCGACCACCGGTGCAGCCACCGCTTCACGCTTTCAAGCGCGGAGCAGGTGTACTCGGTGTGCTGTGGCGGCCAGCATGGGTGCGCGACCTTCCATCGGCTGAACATGGAACTGGCCTACGGCACGCTTGACGCGCCGAAGCCGGCGGTTCGCCGCATCGGAATGCCTGCGGCGACTCCCTTGACCGTGAGCGCCGATGCCCGAATCAAGGCTGTACGAAACCTGGGCGCGTGACTTCCTCGCGTGGGCGCGGGTCGAGACCGGATTGAGTCCGGCCACCCTCGAGGCCTATGCGCGTGACCTTCGTCAGATGTCTGCGGATCTGGTCGCGCATGGGGCGCGCAATCCCGCGAAGGTCTCGATGCAGCATCTTGCGGACCACCTGCAACGGCTCCGGCGCGAGCGCGGACTCGAACCCAGCACGATCACGCGCCACCTGGCGACGATCCGCGTGTTCTTCCGTTGGCTGCACGCCGAGCGCCGCGTCGAGCGCGATCCGGCACGCCTGCTCGAACGCCCGCATCGCTGGAAGAAGCTGCCCGGCACGCTCACGCCGAACGAGATGCGCAAGCTGGTCGAGGCGCCCACCGCGGAGCATGGCGACCTCTGGATCCGCGATCGCGCGATGCTCGAGGTCATGTACGCCGCCGGCCTGCGCGCGAGCGAGGTCGGCACGCTGAAGATGAACGACTACAACGACACGCTCGCAAGCGTGGTGGTGCTGGGCAAGGGCAACAAGCAGCGCGTGGTGCCGCTTGGCGATCCGGCGGTGAAGGCGGTGCGGAAATACATGAAGGAATGCAGGCCCGGCCTCGCTCGGTTCGGTGACGCGCGCGACAAGTTCCGGCTCTTCCTCTCGTTCAGCGGTCGACCGATCGAGCGCGTGGCGGTCTGGCAGATCGTCCGCAAGTACTCGGCCGTGGCGCGCGTGCATGGCGTGCACCCACACAAGCTTCGGCACAGCTTCGCCACGCACTTGCTCTCCGGGGGAGCGGACCTGCGCGTGGTGCAGGAGCTGCTCGGTCATTCCGACATCAACACCACGCAGGTCTACACGCATGTCGACCGCTCGCGCCTGCGTGAGGTGCTGCAGAAGCACCATCCCCGCGAGGGGGGCACCGTGCGCGTGGCGCACGTGAAGGTCGGCAAGCGGGCGAAGCGCTCCGAACGCTGAGGCGCGGAAACGTGCCGACGCGCGCGGTGCGCACGCCTCGCTAGGCTTCGCGTCATGCGAACCGGCGAACCCTGCGTGCTCGTGATCCTTGGCGCCAGCGGCGACCTGACGCACCGCAAGCTCGTGCCGGCGATGTACGAGATGCATCGCGCGGGCATGCTGCATCCGGCGACTTGCATCCTGGGTGTGAGCCGCTCGAAGAAGACCGACGCGCAGTGGCGTGACGAACTCGCGCCATGGGCCCAGAAGCAGGCGAAAGGTTTCGACGCGGAGGCGTGGAAGTCCTTCGCGCAGCGCATCTACTACGAACCGGGTGACGCGGCGACCGCGGAACCGTACGGACGCATCGGTGCCCGCATCGAGAGCCTGGGCGAGTGCCACCGCACCAAGGGCAACGTGCTCTTCTTCATGAGCGTGGCGCCGGAACTGTATGAACCCATCGTGGAGCAGATCGGCGCGGCGGGGCTGGTGACCGAGGGCCGCCGCTGGTGCAGCCTGAACCAGAGCGAACGCTCGTGGCAGCGCATCATCGTGGAGAAGCCCTTCGGCAACGACGACGCCAGCGCCGCGAGCCTGAATCGCGCGCTTGGTCGCGTGTTCGACGAGGAAGCGATCTACCGAATCGATCACTATCTCGGCAAGGAAGTGGTGCAGAGCCTGCTCGCGTTCCGATTCGCCAACGCGATCTTCGAGCCGGTGTGGAACCATCGCTACATCGACCATGTGCAGATCACGGCGGCCGAGACGGTGGGCGTGGGGCAGCGCATCGGCTTCTACGACCAGACCGGCGCGATCCGGGACATGATCCAGAGCCACCTCATGCAGGTGCTCGCCTTCGTGGCGATGGAGCCGCCGACCGACTTCAGCGCCGATCACATCCGCGCCGAGAAGGTCAAGGTGATCGACGCGCTGCAACTGCCGGATCCTGCGCACATGGAGCGCTTCGCGTCGCTCGGGCAGTACGGCAAGAGCGCCGACGAGGGGGCCTATCACGAATTGACCGGCGTGAAGCCCGACACCACCACCGAGACCTTCGCGGCGCTTCGCATGGAATTCGAGAACTGGCGCTGGGCGCGCGTGCCGTTCTACCTGCGCACGGGCAAGCGCATGGCTCGCAAGTGCACGCAGATCGTGGTGCAGTTCAAGCCGCCCGCGGCGAACCTCTTCCGCAAGTCGGTGCCAGGGCCGCTCAGTGGCAATCGCATGGTGATCGAGATCGCGCCAGGCGAACGCTTCAGTCTTCGCTTTGGCGCGAAGAAGCCCGGCGAGATGCGCATCTGCGACGTGGAGATGACCATGGATTACGAGAAGGCCTTCCAGGTGGAGCCAGTCGAGGCCTATGGCCCGCTCATGATCGACGCGATGCGCGGCGATCAGAGCCTGTTCAAGCCGCGCGTGGAGGTGGAGAGCGCGTGGCACGCGGTGATGCCGTTCCTTGACGGGCGCAGCGCCTCGTTGCGTGCGGACATCCATGCGAACTACGCGGCCGGCTCCTGGGGCCCCGCAAGCGCGGATGCACTGCTGGCCCGCGATGGCCGCGTGTGGTTCAACCCGGGTGCGTGATCGCGGTACCTTCGCGCGCATGAGCGACCTGCTTCCCGAGGATCCTGCGCTTGCACCGATCGTCACGCCGCGACTGCGCGGCCGCGTCGAGGCGCGTCATGACGCCGAGGAGGTGTTCGACGCGCTCGCCGCGGATCTCATGGCGCAGGCGGTGAACTGTGTCGGCAAGACCGGCGAGTTCCATCTGGCGCTCTCCGGCGGCAAGACGCCGTTTCCGTTCTACGAGAAGCTCATGGTCGATCCGCGCTATCGCGGCATGCCTTGGGGCCAGACGCATCTCTGGATGGTCGACGAGCGCCGCATAGGCTTCGACGACGACCTGAACAACTACAAGCACATCCACGAGATCCTGGTGGAGCACTCGGGCATCAAGCCCGAACACGTTCATCCGATGCCGGTGGAGGATTCGACGCCTGACGTGAGCTACGAGCGACTGCTGCGCGAGGTGCTCGGTGCGCGCGGGAAGGGACTGGAGCGACTCGACTTCGTGCTGCTCGGAATGGGGGACAATGGCCACACCGCGAGCCTGTTTCCTCACACGGATGTACTGAAGGTGCGCGACCGGCTGGTCGGCCTGTGCGAAGGTCCGACCGTGACGCCACCGCCACGCATCACGCTGACGTATCCGGCGATCAACGCGGCGCGCTTCGTCGCGGTGCTGGTGATGGGCGCCGCGAAGGGACCGATGCTCAAGCGCGTCGCCGAAGCGAAGGACGACTATCTGGAGCTTCCGATCCTCGGCATCGAGCCGATCGGCGGCGACCTGCGCTGGTACCTCGATCGCGCCGCCTGCGACGCCGCCCGATAAAGAGGGTCGGAGGTTGTTATTGGCCACGACACTCGCTCGCCGTCGGTCGCGGCGAAGCACTCCTCCCGCGGCGTGACCCGCAAAGCGGTATCGCGAAGAGCGCAGCGAGCTCAATGCCTGTTTCTCCGGACCTGATGCGCCGAGCGGAGCGATGAGCGCTAAGCCGAGGCGGATGCGAAGCGGAGCCGAGGCGGCCGCGTGCGGGTCATGCCGTGGGTGGAGTGGGTGCTCGACCGTTGCACCGCGAAACGAGTGGTGGCCAATAACAACCTCCGACCCTGTTACGCGGACGTGCGGAGGAAGTCCTCGAGCAGCGCTGCAGCGGCCAGCGCGTCGCGCAACTCCTTCTTCTCGCCATGCGTTCGACCGGTGCGTGCCATGCGCTGGTCGGCCTCGAAACTGGTGAGGCGCTCGTCCTGCAAGTGCACCTCCAGGCCCGAGCGCATGCGTACCTCGGCCGCGAATTCACGCGCCTGTGCCACCGCCGGTCCCTCGCTTCCATCCATGTTGAGGGGCAAACCCATCACGATCGCGTCGGGCGCATGTGCACGCACGGCTTTCACGATCGCGTCCAGCAGCGCGGGCCCCCGCGGCACATGCAGCACCTCCACCGGCATGGCCATGCGCGTGAGCGAGTCACCCAGCGCCAGTCCAGTGCGCTTGCCGCCCACATCCACCGCGAGGAATCGCCGCGCACCCACCGTCACTGCACGTCGGGGGGCACGCGCCCCGCGATCTCCTTCACCTGCTCGGCCATGTCTGCGCGGCACACCAGTGTGGCCGTGGCCGTCCGCACCACGATGACGTTCTCCAGCCCCACCACGCTGACCACGTGATTCGGATCGTCGCTCGCGACCACGACACCCCGCGCGCCCAGATGCTGTGTGCGTGTGTTCGCGCGATTGCCCTGCGCGTCCGCCGGCAGCGTCTCGGCCCACGTGGGCCAGCTGCCGACATCCTTCCAGTTCACGCGCATCGGCACCACCGCGATCGATCGTCTCGAATCCGCGCTCGCCGGCTCCATCAGGCCGTAATCCACGCTGATCTTCGGAAGCGCCGGATACACCTCCGCCACGACCTTCGCCTGCTGCGACGAACCCCAAGCCTGCGCGATGCGCTCAAGACCGGCGGCGCTCTCCGGCTTGAACCAACGGATCGCCTCCAGGCACTTGCCTGCGTGGAACACAAACATGCCGCTGTTCCAACTGAACGTTCCGCTGGCCAGATACTGCTCCGCGCGCGCTCGATCGGGCTTCTCCACGAAGCGCTTGGCGCGGAAGCATCCATCGAAGCCGGCGATCGCCTCACCGCGCTCCACGTAGCCGTAGCCCGTGGCGGCAAAGGTGGGGGTGATGCCGAATGTCACGAACCGCGACGAATCGGCCTCCACCAGACGGAATCCCTCCGCCAGACGGTTCGCGAACTCCGTCTGTGGCGTGATGAGGTGGTCGCTCGTGATCACCGCGAACACGGCGTCCGGATCGCGCTTGGCCAGCACCGCCGCCGCGAAGCCGACCGCGTTCAGCGTGTCACGACCCGTCGGTTCACCCAGCCAGTTCATGTCCTGCAGCGCCGGCACCGCGGCCATCACCTGCGCTCGATACGCCTCCGACGCGCACACCAACCTGCGCTCCGCCGGCACCACGCCCTCCAGTCGCTCGCCCGCGATCTGCAGCAGGCTCTTTCCCTCGATGAACGACAGAAGCTGCTTGGGCGCGTGCTTTCGGCTCATGGGCCAGAGCCGCGTGCCGCTGCCGCCCGCCATGATCATTGCGTATCGCATGATCGGTGCAATGTAATGCAGGCGCGGACGCCCGCCGCCTCACACCGATCCGCGCAACCGCAACGCCGCAGCCACCAGCACCTCAGCCGCGGCCTTCGCCCCCTCGACCTGCAGCGCCCGCTCGATCAGCCGCTCGGCCATCGGCCGCGCCTCGCCAAGCTGCACCAGCACGATCACGGCATCGCCCGCGGCGCCCGGCAGGTTCACCGGACCAGCGACGCCCACACCGGCCACCGGGTCCATGCCCCCACCAGCCGTCGCGGTGAACCGCGCCACCTTGTCCTTGAGTTCCACCACGATCGTCTCGGCCATCTTCCTGCCGATCTCGGGCAGCGCAGTGAGCGCCTTCTCGTCACGCCGCGCGATCGCCGCCGCCACCTCGGCGAAGGGCCGCTGCAATGCTCGCAACGCCTTGCGCACGCCGATGCCCTTGACGGTGGTGAACAGTTCGAAGAAGTCCCGGTCCTCGGCGCTGCGGAATCCGATCAGCCGCGGCCAGAAGCTGCTGCCCTGACCCTGACCCTCGAGATAGTGCAGCGTCACGAACCGCACGATCGCGCCACGCTGGCCGGCCAGCGCCGTCACGTCCGCCGCGGGCACCAGCACCTCGTAGGTGATCGCCCCGACCGACACCTGTGCGGCGCCGTCCTCAGCCGAGATCAATTCGCCTTCGATGCTTGCGATCACGGTCCGAATCTACACCCTTCGCCGCTACACTCGGAGCGTTTGCGCCGAGCCGCTCGGTGCCGCCCGACCAACCCACGCCGAGGCCTCGCACTTTCATGCCCCGACGCGACGACATCCACACGATCCTCATCATCGGCAGCGGTCCCATCGTGATCGGCCAGGGCTGCGAGTTCGACTACTCCGGCGTGCAGGCCTGCAAGGCGCTGCGCGAGGAGGGCTACCGGGTGGTGCTGGTGAACTCGAACCCCGCCACGATCATGACCGACCCGGGCATGAGCGACCGCACCTACATCGAACCGATCACGCCCGAAGCGGTCCGCAAGATCATCGAGAAGGAACGCGACCTCGGCACGCCCATCGACGCGCTGCTGCCCACGCTCGGTGGACAGACCGCGCTGAACTGCGCATGCACGCTGCACGACACGGGCACGCTGAAGGAACTCGGCGTGAAGATGATCGGCGCGAACCGCGAGGCGATCCGCCGCGGTGAGGACCGCGAGGTGTTCCGCACCATCGTGGAGGGGCTGGGTCTTCGTCAGCCGAAGTCGCGCACCGTCACCACCGTCGAGCAAGCGCGCGAGTTCGTGCAGGAGATCGGCCTGCCCGCGATCATCCGCCCGGCGTTCACCCTCGGCGGCACCGGCGGCGGCATCGCCTGGAACATGGAGGAGGTCGAGGAGATCGCGCGGCGCGGCATCGCGGCCAGCATGATCGGCCAGGTGCTGATCGACCAGAGCGTGCTGGGCTGGAAGGAGTACGAGCTCGAGGTCGTCCGCGACCGCAACGACAACTGCATCATCGTGTGCGGCATCGAGAACGTGGACGCGATGGGCGTTCACACCGGCGACAGCATCACGGTGGCGCCGATCATGACGCTCTCCGACAAGGAGTACCAGCGCATGCGCGACGCGGCCTTCGCGATCATGCGCGCGGTGGGCGTGGAGACCGGCGGCAGCAACGTGCAGTTCGCCATCAATCCGAAGGACGGCGAGATGGTGGTGGTGGAGATGAACCCGCGCGTCAGCCGCAGCAGCGCGCTGGCGAGCAAGGCCACCGGCTTCCCGATCGCGCGCATCGCCGCCAAGCTCGCCGTGGGCTACTCGCTCGACGAGCTTCGCAACGACGTGGTCGGCTCCACCAGCGCCTGCTTCGAGCCCAGCATCGACTACGTGGTGGTGAAGCTTCCGCGCTGGACCTTCGAGAAGTTCCCCGAAGCCGACGAGCGACTGACCACGCAGATGAAGTCGGTCGGCGAGGCGATGAGCATCGGCCGCACCTTCCAGGAGGCGCTGCAGAAGGCGATCCGAAGCATGGAGGTGAAGCGCTTCGGCCTTGGCCTTGATCGCAACGACCGCTGGCTCGCCGCGCGCCGCGATCCGGCCGCGACCCGCGAGGACGGCTCGCTGCAGTGGCCGATTCCCGAGGAGACGATCGCGCGCAAGCTCAGCGTGCCCTGTCAGGGCCGCCTGTACTACGTGCGCTACGCGATCCGCGCGGGATGGACCAACGACCGCATCCACCAGCTCAGCGGCTACGACCCGTGGTTCATCGACCAGATCCGCGAGCTCGTGGAGTTCGAGGACACGCTCTGCGGCTTCTCGAAGCTCGAGCAAGTGCCACGCGACACGCTCTTCCGTGCGAAGCAGAAGGGCTTCAGCGACGCGCAGCTCGCGAACCTCTATCTCGGCGCCATCACCAGCGAGAACATCCTGGCCGTTCGCGCGCACCGCAAGAAGCTCGGCATCGAGCCGGTCTACAAGCTGGTCGACACCTGCGCGGCCGAGTTCGAGGCCGTCACGCCCTACTTCTACAGCACCTACGAGTCGCCGCGCCTGGTCGACGGCACCCCTGTGCCCGACGACGAGATCCGCGTCACCGACACGAAGAAGATCGTGATCCTGGGTGGAGGACCCAATCGCATCGGTCAGGGCATCGAGTTCGACTACTGCTGCTGCCAGGCCGCCTTCGCCTGCGAGGACATGGGCCTCGAGAGCGTGATGATCAACTCGAACCCCGAGACGGTCAGCACCGACTTCGACACCAGCGACCTGCTCTTCTTCGAGCCGCTCACGCTCGAGGACGTGCTGAACGTGGTCGAGCGCCTGAACGGCGGCGGCGTCGAGGTGCCGGGCCGCAGCGGCAAGGTGGCGGGCGTGATCGCGCAGTTCGGCGGACAGACCCCGCTGAACCTGGCGCACGGCCTGGTGAAGGCGGGCGTGCCGCTGATCGGCACCGGCGTGGGCAGCATCGACGAGGCCGAGGACCGCGACCGCTTCAAGGCCATGATCGAGGAGCTCGGCTTGCGCCAGCCCGACAGCGGCATCGCGCGCGGTCTGGAACAGGCCGTCGAGATCGCCGACCGCATCGGCTACCCCGTGCTGGTCCGCCCCAGCTACGTGCTTGGCGGCCGCGGCATGGAGACCTGCTTCGACGCCGAGAGCCTGCGCCGCTACATGAGCAGCGCGGTGATCGCGAGCGAGCTCGCCGACGCGCCCGTGCTGATCGACAAGTTCCTGAACGACGCGATCGAGGTCGACGTGGACGTGATCGCCGACTTCGAGCCCGACGAGCGCAGTCGCACCAGCCTGCTGCCGCAGCGCAGCGCGAACGCCCGCGCCGTGATCTGTGGCGTGATGGAGCACATCGAGGAGGCGGGCATCCACTCCGGCGACAGCACCTGCACCATTCCGCACTACTCGCTGCCCTCGGTGATCGTGCGCCGCATCAAGGACCAGGCGCTCGCGATGGCCAGACGCCTGCGCGTGCGCGGCCTGATGAACGTGCAGATGGCCGTGAAGGACGATCAGGTCTTCGTGATCGAGGTGAACCCGCGCGCCAGCCGAACCATGCCGTTCGTCAGCAAGGCCAAGGGCGTGCCCTACGCGCGCCTGGCCGCCCGCGTGATGATGGGCGCCACGCTTGACGATCTTGGCGTGCAGGAAACGCAGGACCAGAGCTTCTTCGCCGTGAAGGAGAGCGTCTTCCCGTTCAGCAAGTTCCCTGGCGTCGACGTGATCCTGGGCCCCGAGATGCGCTCGACCGGCGAGGTCATGGGCGCGGACCGCAACCTTCCGATCGCCTTCGCGAAGGCGCAGATGGCGGCGGGCGTCTCGCTGCCCACCGAGGGCAGCGTGTTCCTGTCGCTGCGCGAGGGTGACAAGCGTCACGCCGCCGACCTGACGCGTTCGCTCCAGCGCATCGGCTTCCAGGTCTTCACCACCAGTGGCACGCATTCGGAACTGGCGAAGCAGGGCATCCAGACCTCGCTGGTCGCCAAGATCAGCGAAGGCGTGCGGCCCAACGTGCTTGATCTGGTGCGCAACCGCCAGATCCACCTGATCCTGAACACCGCCACGCGCAAGGGCGGCAACACCGACGAAGGCAGCATCCGTGCCCAGGCGGTGCGAAGCGGCATTCCCATCGTGACCACGGTGGCTGGTGCACGCGCGGCCGTGCAGGCGATGGCGGCCCTGAAGGCGGGCCCCTGGCAGGTGTTCGCGATTCAGGACTACTTCCCGCACCTCACGCGACCCGCGGCCCGTGCCGCCGCGCGCGAAGCGGTCGCGGTCTGAGGCGCCGACGGTCGGTTCCGCGGACCGCCCACATGCCATGAGCCCACCCAACGGGCCAGTTTCGCCTCACGCCCGCACCCACCCCTAGAATGCCCGCCCTCATGGGTCTCGAGAACCTCACCCAGTACCTGCCCTCGTGGGTCGCCCCCACGCCCGCCTTCTGCCAGATCGTCACCGGCATGCTGGTGATCCTGGTGATGCTGCACGTGATCCTGGGCGGATGCGCCTACGGCATCATGCTGGAGCGCAAGCTGAGCGCCTGGATGCAGGACCGCGTGGGCCCGAACCGCGTGGGCCCCGCCGGCCTGCTGCAGCCGATCGCCGACGGCCTGAAGTTCATCATGAAGGAGGAGTACACCCCGCGCGGCGCGGACAAGGTGCTCTTCATGATCGCGCCCACCCTCATCATGATCCCGGCCATGATCAGCTTCGCGATCGTGCCGTGGGGCGGCACGCTGGAGCTGTCGCAGCTTCCATTCGGTCTGGCCAAGACGCTCGGTGTCGAAGGCATCACCGTGCGTCTGGCTGGCGCCGTGGTGAACGTCGGCATGATCTACCTGCTCGCGGTGGCCAGCCTGGGCGTGTACGGCGTGGCGCTTGGCGGCTGGGCCAGCAACAGCAAGTTCAGCTTCCTTGGCGGCCTTCGCGCCAGCGCGCAGATGATCAGCTACGAGATCCCGATGGGCCTGGCGCTGCTGTGCGTGGTGCTCACCGCGGGCACGCTCGACCCCTACGCCATCATCGAGGCGCAGAGCCACGGCAACGGCATGTGGAACCTGCTGCAGCATCCGGTCGCGGCGGTGCTCTTCTACACCTGCATGCTGGCCGAATCGAACCGCGCGCCCTTCGACCTTGCCGAGGCCGAGAGCGAACTGGTGGGCGGCTATCACACCGAATACAGCAGCATGCGCTTCGCCATGTTCTTCCTGGCGGAGTACTTCCACATGATCACGGGGGCCGCGTTCTTCAGCGTGCTCTTCCTGGGCGGCTGGAGCCTGAATCCCTTCGGTGGTTCGCTGGACCTGCCCATGCAGGGCGGCCTGCCCATCGTGCTTGCACAGGTCGGTGTGATGCTTGGCAAGGTCACCTTCATGGTCGCCTTCGCCATGGCGATCCGCTGGACGCTGCCGCGTTTCCGCTTCGACCAGCTCATGAAGCTCGCGTGGGAGGGCATGATTCCCACCGCGCTGGTCATGCTGCTGATCACCGCCGTGTTCACCTACATGGGTTGGGCCGGCTCCATCTGGGCGGGCTCGCTCCTGTGCGTCGCGGTCATGTATCTGGTCGGCCCCATGTTGCCCCACCAGAAGAACCCGAACCATCGCATCGGCATGATCGGCAGCCGCTTCAGCCCGCTGGTCGAGGGCACCGGCTCGGTCAGCTCCCACCCGGTCGCGATGAGCGACGCGGCGATCCCGGATCGTCGTCAGGGCCTCCAGAGCATCCACTGATCCCGCGCTCAGCGCGCCAGCCTGCGCATGCGGCCCACCCAGTGGCCGTAGCGAAGCACCGCGCGCACACGCTCCATCCGGGGCGGCATGCGTGATGGATCGGTGCCGAACGCCGTCTCCCGTCGCCAGTGCCAATAGCGCCCGCGCAGGCGGCCGCGCGTGACGATCGCGAGCCGCAGGAGCTGCCAGAGAGCATCCAGGGTGTGAACAATGGTGCGCACGAACGCATCGTACGTGGCGACTCCGACTTGCCTTCCACGGTCCATGCATTAGAGTTGCGACATCGCAAGGGCCCCGCGCCCAAGCCTCCGACATCCAGTGCGGCATCGATCGACACTCCGACTCGATCGATGTCGCCGTCTGAATCGATGAAATTCAGCCTGTGTCCGGAGTGCGTCCACGCGCACAACTAGACTGCATCGCATGGCGAAACAGCGCACGCAATTCCTGTGTGGTCAGTGCGGCGCGGTGCACCCGAAGTGGATGGGCAAGTGCCCGGATTGCGGCGCATGGGATTCGCTGGAGCAGTTCCTTGAGGCCAAGGCCGCACCCGGAAGCGTGAATCTGGGCGCCGAAACTGCCCCGGCCGTGGTTTCCGCGGAACCGCTGGGCCGCGTGCAGGCCGCCGTGGTACCGCGGCTGCCCACGGGGGTACCCGAGTTTGACCGGGTTCTCGGGGGCGGATTCGTTCTCGGCAGCGCCGTGCTGCTTGGCGGCGATCCCGGCATCGGCAAGAGCACGCTGCTGCTGCAGGCGCTTGCGGAATTGGCGGATCGCGGCACCACCGTGCTCTACGCCAGCAGCGAGGAAAGCGCGCATCAGGTGCGACTGCGTGCCGAACGGCTTGCGGCCAACGCCTCCGCTGGCCGCGAGGAACGGCTCTGGATTCTGGCGGAGACGAATCTTGCAAGGTTGCTGGAGCAGGCCCGCAAGGTGCAGCCCGCCGTGCTGGTGGTCGACTCGATCCAGCTGGTGCATCGCAGCGACGTCGATGCCGTGCCGGGCAGCGCCAGCCAGTTGCGCCGCTGCGCACTTGATCTGGTCGCTTTCGCCAAGGGCAGCGACTGTGTGGTGGTGATCGTGGGTCATGTCACCAAGGACGGGTTGCTCGCAGGTCCGCGCCTTCTCGAGCATCTGGTCGACGTGGTGCTCAGCTTCGAAGGCGACCGCCATCACGCCCACCGCGGCGTGCGCGCCATCAAGAACCGCTTCGGCAGCACCTTCGAGGTCGGGCTGTTTGAAATGACGGGGGCTGGGCTCATGGCGGTGGATGAATCCACGCTGGCCTCGGATCCGGCGCTTGACCCCAGACCGGGCTGTGTCGCCGTGCCGGCGTTGGCCGGATCTCGCTGCCTGTTGGCGGAAGTGCAGGCCCTGACCGCCACCGGAATCCTGGGCGGCGCCAAGCGCAAGGCCAGCGGGCTGGACTCCAACCGCCTTGCCATGCTGCTGGCGGTGCTGGAACAGCACGCGGGGCTTCGTCTGGCGGATCAGGATGTCTACGC